>Ga0224496_10000749_pt1 | contig 21944 bp, 24 predicted proteins | sample SF_Jul11_sed_USG_2_FD_168127 | JGI IMG/M metagenome (GOLD analysis project Ga0224496, IMG submission 168127) | Sediment microbial communities from San Francisco Bay, California, United States - SF_Jul11_sed_USGS_8_1 | ecosystem: Environmental > Aquatic > Marine > Sediment | place: USA...
GAAACAGCCTGTTGCGTACGGATACCAATATCAAGCTGGGGACCGGCTACCTGGAACAAATGCTGGAAAACCTCGACAGCCAGACTGTGCTCGCAACAGCCGCCTATAACGCGGGTCCCCACCGTGTCAAAACCTGGCTGCCCGAAACACAGCCCATGGAAGCGGCGCGATGGATTGAAACCATCCCTTTTACCGAGACACGTGAATACGTAAGCAATGTCCTTGCTTATACCATTATCTACCAGCACCTGATGAAGAACGAATACACACCCCTACTGGAACGTATGCCACCCGTTCAGCCAAAAAATCCCGTCGCACAAACTGCGATTGCAGCCCAGCCACAGCCTGAAACACCTCTTTAATTACAAATTAACGATATAAAACATCGGGTTACTTGATTTATCTAATAATCTAGTATAACTTTATACTGTAATCCACGGTATTTCACTATGGATACGGCTTGAAAAAGCAGGAGACTATAAAAAATGAATAACCTGAAACCTCTAAACATCGGTGATCGTGTACGCGTTAAAAGCACAGGACAGGAAGTCACCGTGGACCAAATCAGCCCCCATGGCTTTGCTGTGATTAAATTCAACAGTGGTGGCAAGCACCGTTTTCTAAATCATAAACTTGAAAAAATTCCATTTACTGAATCAGTGAGATATAACTAGACTGATCAATGACTAAGCCGGATTGCAGTAGCCAGGGATGGCATTTTATCTATAAATCACCACAAACAACCCTCAAGGCCTGCATATTAATGCCGATTAATATAATGTGAACCAGGGGAAATTTAGTACAATGGTCAACATACCATCCATAAATCGATTACCAACCGCTTATTCCAGGCTTAAACGTCAGGATAATGTTAATCTGCTGCAAATAGAAAAATCTACGCCACACAAGCGACGATCATCAAAAGATAGACGGCAAAGAAATATTAAGGTTTTTCTGGATCGTAGACAGCGCAGCAATCGTCGACGTAATATGTCAGATGACGTTAGACACTCACTGAACGCCAAAAAAGGCACCCATATCAATACAGTTGCATAATTATGGCCATGAAAAAAGAACTCGCACTAACCATCAAACTGGTTATTACATCAATACTGGCCATTGCAGGCATTGCCTATATCCTGAAAACACCGCCTGTATCCTCCATTGAGGGCTACCAGAAACAAAAAATGGCTACCCCCCTTAAAAAACAGGCCCGGCCTGAAGCAACCATAACCACAAAAGATATGCCTACCCGTACCGATCACTCACTCACCGGTAAAGAAGGCAAGTTTGACAATACCCGCATTGGCAAGCAGGTGGAATAATTACCTGTCATCTCAGCTTCGATTTACAACAGGCCTCTAAAATTGGCGCACAAATCACATCCAGCGCATGCTTAAACGCCCCCCCGGGAATAACCAGGGTATTGGCTCTCGACATAAATGAGCCGTTTATTCGATCCAGGTAATGGGTGAAATTATATTTGGCGGGCTCCCTGAAACGTACCACAATGACACTTTCAGACTCGGTTGGAATATCCCTGGCAATGAATGGGTTTGAAGTATCCACCACCGGCATTCTCTGAAAATTTATATCGGTTAGTGAAAACTGGGGCACAATATAGTGTATATAATCCTGTAATCGCTCAAGGATAGTGTGGGTTGCGTCTTCTATCGATTTTTTCCGACAGTGCTTTTCATTATGGATTTTCTGGATCCATTCCAGATTAATTGCCGGTACAACACCTATCAATAAATCAACGTATTGCGCAACATTTACCCCTTCATTTCCCGAGTTCTTACGACGATCATGGGCAACCTGCTGATCAGATTTCCGCCTCGCCCATGTATTCGCTACAACGCCACCATGCATACCCTCATAAAATAGCAGGTCAGCATTGTCTGCAATATTTTCCCAGGGTGTAAAATGGCCTACTGGCGTATCAAACAGGCTCGCCTTTTCTTCAGTCACCAGGTGTCGAATTCGCCCTGTTCCCTGTGTTGAATATTCTCGAAACAGGTTTTCCAGTGCCGAAAAGTCATTTAATTCTGGACCATAACAACTGACAGGCTTATCGGTACGTGCATACTTATCCATCAATTTGCACATTTCAGGTAACTCATATTTGAAAAAGCTGTCGCCTTCAACAAATGCGGCATTAATACCCTGTCGAAAAAAAATTTCTCTAAACGCCTGCTGAACCGCAGTTGTGCCAGCCCCTGATGCACCTGCGATGGCCACAATAGGATGTTTTACAGACATGTAATAGCCTCGCTCTTATTTCACCTTGTTTTCACACAGAAAGTACGCACGACACTTTAATACTATTAATAGCACCGTAATATCATAGTGCTAAAAAAATAGCGAACAGACAGTTTAACCGCAATATTAATCGAGAAGCAAAATTTTGACTGGATTTCTAATAAGAATATTTTATAGATGTCTATCTAATCATTTAATTGAGACTACTGAACTCTGAAAACCTTAACAGCCCCGCTAATGCCTTGAGGCCGTTATAGTCATACAATTCGATATTGCGCCCGCGAATATGAAGCATCCCCTCCTTCTCAAAGCGCTTGAAAACACGGCCTACGGTCTCCAGTGCCAGGCCGAGGTGACTGGCGATGTCCTTGCGCATGGCCAGCCTGAAGCCCAACACGGGAAGCTCTTTTTCCTGATAACGCCGTGCCATAAGAATCAGGAACATCGCCAGCCGTTGATCTGCCGTCTGGGCCCCTATAAGCAAAGACTTATACTTATCCAGTGCTATTTTTTTACTCATTGCATCGATCAGGCTTGCCTGGAAATAAATAAACTTACCTTCAAGTTGCTGCACTGCCTCTAAATCCATTTCGCATACACTACTGTCCTCCGCAGCACTCACCGTATGGCTATATTCATTACTGTTTATGGCCTCCAGGCCAATGAGCTCGCCAGGGAGATGAAAATCAATAACATGCTCACTGCCATCATCGAAATAACTTACTGTCTTAAATAAACCGGATTTCACGGCAAAAATGCCTCGAGAAGCCTCACCTGAGACGACCAGGTGATCTCGACTCTTAATTTTTTTTCGTCGATTGACAACAGACTCGAGAATATCCGTATTAAGACTCTCCAGGCCTGCCAGCTTACACAAATCAAATAAGCCACAATTATTACAGCTAACTTCTTTTTTAGCGCCCAATTTGCTACTTTTCGCACAAGCCATAAATCACCTCTATTACTATACTTTCTATATATAACGCCAATAACGATGCTTAAACTTGATAAATAACAAATTTTGTAAAATTTTGTTACTTTTAGAGCCTTTTCTTCACATTATTGCTACTTATCCCGACGTCAGCGAAGCCGCTATGAGATATTTGAATTTGTAATTACAGACAGACAACAGCTGCGTATTGCAGCTATAAGTTGAACCCATTGGAATTTTCAGCCAAGACACCGCTGAATTGGTGAGATCTAAAGAAAGAAGTAAAGCAGCATAACCACTACTGCGACCATGATAAATTCATGGTTAGAAAGGGTCTTACAAATAAAGCAACCTCTCATATATCAGGCTGCGTCACGTCAGGCCTCAGACAATTGCTTTTTGAACATTTTTTTCCACTCCTGTAAATCAGTAATGGTATCTGATCTTTCCCTTAGCACCAGGCCGATCATATAAACCCCTCCCAGTTCAGTTTCGCTAACCCAACGTACATTACCGGTAAGAAAGAATTTTTTATTCTGGTCTTTAAGGTTTACCCAGACATCCAGCACACTATCGATTTTTATCGGATAATTCAGGGATATCCTCAATCCTGACGCGGAGACATCAACTGTTTTGCCATCAATTGTTTTACCCAGTAAGCCCGGGTTTTCTGAAGAAAAAACAATTTTTAAACTAAGGTGCTCAGACCGCTCATAGCGCTCATCGGCTCGGCGCTCATCAACATTTACCATACTGTCATTCATCCCTATTACACCATTATTATTTTGTTATTGACATGAATGAGTATAGTCACTGTTGTTAAGATTTATGCATTAGTGTGCAATAAATATATAAACCCAGGAATGCATCACTAAGTGACTGAAATATATGCAATTATTCATCATCCGCGCTGATGCTATCAGTTAATACTGGCGTTATTTCGACATCGAGCATGTCGACCTGTTCAATTTTTTCAAAGCGACTGGTTATTTTACGTGCCGATGTATTGACCTCGTCCACATCCTTACTGGCCATCTGGATATGCTTGGATAAATTATTCATGCGTGTCTGGAAGCGACCAAAATCCCTCGACAGGGCAACCAGGTGCTCCTGTATCAGGTGCACCTGCTTCCGTGTCGCAGAATCTTTTAGCACGGCACGCGCCGTTGTGAGTACCGCCATCAGGGTGGTTGGTGATACCAGCCAAACCCTGGCACGCTGGGCCTCCTCGACCAGGTCATAATAATGGCCATGAATTTCAGCAAATACCGCCTCGGCAGGAATGAACATCACTGCACCATCCGAGGTTTCACCGGGAATAATATATTTTTCTGAAATATCTTTAATGTGCTTTCTTATATCCTGGCGAAACTGTCGTTCTGCATTCTGTCTTTCAGCTTCAGGTAATGCGATGTCTGTTATTTTTCGATAGCTTTCCAGCGGGAACTTGGAATCTATAGCCATATTACCCGTTGGCTCTGGTAAAAAAAGAATGCAATCTACCCGCGTACTATTTGACAATGTATGCTGAAACTTGAAGCTATTTTCTGGCATTACATTCGTAACCAGCGATGCCAGCTGCACTTCACCAAAAGCACCACGTGATCGCTTATCAGCCAGCACTTCCTGCAGGCTAACTACATTACCCGACAATTCAGTAATTTTTTTCTGCGCCTCATCGATTAAGGCCAGGCGCTTCAAAACATCGGTAAAGGTTTCTGTTGTTTTTTCAAAGCCCTCGCTCAACCGTTTCTCTACCTGCCCACTAATCTCTTTCAGCTTATCTTCGGTAGTTAAGGTCAATTTATCTACACGCTTACCCAGCTCATCACTGTACTGCGTCAATGATCCTGTAACCTGTTTACGGATCTCAGCCATGCCCTGTGTCAGGTTGTCCTGCTGGAGCTTTAGTGTTTCCAGTTGTCTTTCATCGAAACCCTGGCGGTGCTTAAACAATGCCTCCTGGGTTTCACGACTAAAATCGGAGAGTCGCATGGCCTGTTTTTCAGTCATATCGCCAAGACGTCTTTCTATTGTTGGCTGTAAACCGGAAAACTGCTCGGTCAAACCTCGCTGCATCTCTGCCAGGCGTTCCATCTGTTTCTCTCGACTCTCAGACATGCTATCCGCCAACTGCGCCTTGATGTCTTTTAAGTGGCCCAGCAACCAGATCACAATAGCTATAAAAATAACTAAACTGGCGAGTAATAAGATAAAAATATTTTGATACATGTGTTATCGATCTTGAGTAAGGTCAGCAATGTTTTCCCGTCTGGATTATGACATACTTCAGGTCTATGGCTAAAATTCTTCTCACCGGCATAATTACCCTGGATATTATCAATTATATTGACCAGTATCCTGCTGAAAACATGGAAATACGCGCACATGGGCAACAGCTCAGCTTTGGTGGTAACGCCCATAATACAGCACAGGTACTCAGCCAGTACCAGCATCAATGTTACCTTGCCAGCACCATTGCCGATGATGCCTCTGGCGCCCTTATTACCACACACCTGGATGAGCAGGGTATAAATTATCACCCGTCCTTCATTGTCCAGAACAGCCATACTCCGACTTCCTACATTACCCTGAGTAAAAGCACAGGATCTCGCACCATTGTTCATTATCGAGATCTTGCAGAGCTATCTATAGATCAGTTCACACAGCTGGACCTGTCACAATTTGACTGGTTTCATTTTGAAGGCCGCAATATTGAGCAAACCCTGTCAATGCTCAACCTTGCCAGGCGGTTTAATAAAAACATTTCGATCGAGGCAGAAAAAGACCGTCCCGGAATTGAACAATTATTTCCAATCGGTGATGTGATTTTTTTCTCACGCCCTTATGCCGAAGCGACCGGTTTTACAACCGCCAAAGAATGCCTGTTACATTATGCAAATATTTACCCGGACAAACGACTATCCTGCACCTGGGGTAGCGATGGCGCATGGGCCATTGCACATGGACAGCTGCTTCACTGCCCCGCATATAACGCGGGCAAGATAGTTGACACCCTGGCCGCTGGTGACACCTATAATGCGGCAATGATACATGCCCTGGGCCAGGGCCTGGACATCCGGCAGGCCTTGCAGCAGAGCTGTGAACTGGCCGCAAAAAAATGCACTCAATTTGGAATTAATAAGCTGGTTATCTAGATGTCGATAAAACTCTGTCACATAAATGATATTGAGGATCCCGGTTCAAAAGGTTTTGAACTCACTATAAATCAACAACCGTTGAATATATTTATTGTAAAAAAAGATGACCGAGTCTTTGGTTATATCAATCAATGCCCCCATGCCGGCATAAATCTTGAGTGGCTACCTGACGACTTCCTGGATATGGATAAAGACCTGATACAGTGTTCCGTACATGGCGCGCTGTTTGTTATAGAAACGGGGGAGTGTGCAGGCGGCCCCTGTAATGGTCAGCCACTGCAATCGATCGAACTGGACATTGATGGTGAGGGTAATATTTTTCTATGTGACTAATCATGAAATCAGGCACAGCAACGTTTATATTTTTTGCCACTGCCACAGGGGCATGCTGCATTCCTCGCTATCTTCTGATGCCGCAAATCACCATCCAGGTAAAACCATTGGCCCTGCTCAAAAACAAACCGACTCAGTTCGTGGATTTGCTCTTTGCTGCCATTCAGACGATAACGGGCTATAAACTCGACAGATCCTTCTTTATCATCGGCTTGCCCCTTCCGCACCCTGATAACCTCGAGACCGGTCCATACAACGCCAGATGCAGATAAATTAAGTGCGGCGGGTCGAGTATCCGCATGCCAGCTAGCCAGCAAATAGGCCTCCTCACCCAGCACATAAGCCGAATAGCGTGATCGCATAAGCGCTTCTGCCGTCTGCGCCTTCAACCCATACCGGATCAGCTGCAGGCAACAATCGCCCACATTCTGGCCAGAGCCACAGGGACATCCACTATTTTCACTATCTGACAACACAATCATAAAACCTTGATATTTATCGATTATTATACATAAGGGGCACTATTTCAGCCAAAATAGCAGACTTACTATTGACAAACAATGCCGCCATCATTAATGTAAGTGAACGATCACTAACATGATCATTCTACCTACTTATAATTGATTTGAGGAGACACCTCCATGAGTTTTGATGCTGAATTAGATGCAAAAGGCCTTAACTGCCCACTTCCTATCTTGCGTGCCAAGAAATCACTGGGCGAACTGACTTCTGGCCAGGTTCTTAAAATTATTGCTACTGACCCAGGCTCAGTAAAAGATTTTGAAGCATTCTGCAAACAGACAGGTAATGAACTGATGTCCAGTGCAGAAGCCGGTGGTGCTTTTGAATTCCTGATCAAAAAATCTTAATTTTTTGTTCGTGACAGGTACCAGCCTTCTGGTACCTGTTTGTTTTAGTTTTAGCCTTACCCCTATTCAGGATATTTAGCATTGGTCAAACGACTGTCTGCTGAACAACGCAGGGCCACCATTATAGAGGTTGCCAAGCGCCTATTCGCACAAAATGGCTTCCATGGCGTGTCTATCGATGAAATCGTAAACCAGGTCGGCGTCAGCCCCTCGATTCTCTACCGTCATTTCGACTCAAAAGAAAAGCTCTATGAAGCGGTCCTGCAGGAATTTTCATGTACCCGTGAAAGCTATGTTGAAACCATTGTTGATGATGATATTGGCTTTGAAACCGTTTTACGCGGCATGACCCGAGTCTTCATTAGCAGCATCGTCAATCATCCCGACCTGATGAAAATGGAAATGCATAGCCAGCTTGAAGGCAGTACAGCCAGTCGTGAATTTTTTCTGAATCGATGGAAAAGCTTTACTGACTACATAGAATATAACCTGACCGAACTGCAGGCACAGGGCAAGATTGAAAGTATCAATGTCAAAGCAGCCGGCCTGATCTACCAGGGCATAATCAGGGAACTTCTATTAACCAAGTGCCTTGAACCCACTGACAGGTTTAGTGAAACAAGCATTGATGACCTGGTGGATGAGTTAATAACGCTTTTCCTGAGAATGATAAATATTAAAAAGTGAGTATTATGAAAAAACTATTTTTATATCTTCTATTACTAGGCCTCAGCAGCCATGTCGTAGCATTTGAAAACCCACAGGTTCGAATGGAAACAAATATGGGCACTGTTGATATAGAGCTTTACATGAAGCAGGCGCCACAATCAGTAAATAATTTTTTACGCTACGTAAATGAAGACTTCTACAGCGACACTATCTTTCATCGCGTAATCAAAGGCTTCATGATCCAGGGTGGTGGATTCACCACAAACTACCAGAAAAAGCCCAATTACGACCCGGTAACAAATGAGGCCGACAATGGCCTTAAAAATGATCGTGGCACCATTGCAATGGCTCGTACGGGTATTCCACATTCGGCTACATCACAGTTCTTTATCAACACGGTAGATAATGACTTTTTGAACTTTACCAATAAATCAACACGTGGCTGGGGTTATGCTGTATTTGGTAAGGTAACCAGGGGCTTAGATATCGTTGATAAAATTGAAAGCACAGCCACAGGGCCTGGCGGACCATTCCCATCTGATGCACCCCAGCAACAGGTAATTATAAAGTCTATAAAATTACTTAAATCTAAAACTGAGTAGCCCTACAGCATACCTGGCAGGAAAAACTCACTCACGAGTAATTTTTTACGGTATTTATTAAAGACAGAACGCCGCCCCCATATCGAACCACCTGCTCGGTAACCCGTTAACCGATAATGGGGGTGGTTCTCCTTAAGTTCGGTTATTTCAACCTCACCCCTTACTATCGATTTGTCTGAAAATAATATCTCACCCAGTGGCCGACTCCCCAGGTTTGCTAATCGCCGCAATGGTCCAATCAAGGTCGTAATAGGTATAACGGATCTCGCATAAACCCACGGGGTATCATCACAATACAATATAACCTGGCGAATAATCGCCTGGCTTCGATAGCGCAAACCCAGTACACGAATCTCATCAGGCGTTGGCGTCATGCGCCTTTGTGACAACACATGTACCCGGAAATTACCCTGGCACCTGCTAATAATTCTTGCCGTCAGGGAGGATGAATCGAATAGCCAGCGCTGTACCTCAGCAGGTATCTTTTTATCAATACACTGCCTTCTATTTCGCCAGGTAAGCTGTGAGGAATAGCCAGACATATAAAATCTTTTTAGTTAACGAATACTGAATGACTTCACATAGATACAAATAAAGAGTACCTATTTATTTAACCAATGATAAAGCATCTGCTTCAAATCTGCCATTTTAACCGGCTTTGGTATATAGTCATTCATACCTGCTGCGATACACTTCTCTCGATCACCCTCTAACACATTCGCCGTCATGGCAATTATCGTAATGTCTTTAAAATTCGCATTTTCATTTTGACGAATTCGCATACTGGCTTCAAAACCATCCATTACCGGCATATGACAATCCATTAACACAATATCGTAATCTCCATGCTCAGCTATTGACTGGATCGCTTCTTCACCATTGGCCACAACCACGTACTCCAACCCCATTTTTTCAAGCATTTTCGATGAAACAAGCTGATTAACAGGATTGTCTTCAACCAGCAGGACTTTACCCTGCAGCATCTCATTCTCAATTGCTCTCTCGGGAACAACCGCCTTTCCAACCACATCTGCAACTGTTTCGAATTCAATTTCAAACCAGAAACGCGAGCCTTTTCCTGGCTCACTGTCCAGTCCAAGCCGTCCCTGCATCAGGGTCACCAGTTGTTTGACTATCGAAAGCCCCAGGCCAGTACCACCGTATTTACGTGTTGTTGAATTATCTGCCTGGGTAAATGAACTAAATAGCTTCTTCTGGACTGCCGCAGGAATACCGATCCCCGTATCAATTACCTCAAATAATATACGACAGCACCCCGCTCCACTTTCAACTACACTAACATTAATTGTGACCTTACCATTCTCGGTAAACTTAACAGCATTTGAAACCAGGTTAGATAATATCTGACTAAGCCTTATTGCATCACCTTTTATACGCTGAGACACTCTGGCATCTATGTCAGTCACCAACTCTACATTACGCTCATCAGCTCTATTACTCATTAAAACAACGATATTACTTACAAGCTTTTGCAGGTCGAAGGCTTTGTTTTCAAGCTCTAGCTTACCTGCCTCTATTTTAGAAAAATCGAGAATATCATTCAAAATAGTTAATAAAGAGTCCCCTGATTCGTAGGCAACGGTAACAAGCTTTTCCTGCTCATCATCAAGCGCCGACGCCTTTAACAGTTCAAGCATTCCCAAAACGCCATTCATCGGCGTACGTATTTCATGGCTCATGTTAGCCAGGAACTCACCTTTTGCCCCACTTGCTAATTCCGCCTCTTTTCTTGCCTTTTTTAACTCTTTTTCAATACGTTTTCTTGAGATAATTTCTGACGCCAGCTCTTCGTTAAGGTCGTCACTCTGGTTTCTTGCATCCTCCATAAACCGTATTAATGACTCATTATGAAACCTTAAGTCGAGCGTTGACATTATGGATTTGTTGATACGCCTGGCTGACATTGCCATTACTATTCCAAAAAAAACAGTTATGGCAACCAGGAGATTATAGTCAGGTCCCGACTCCCCTAATCTTAGGGAAAAGGGCACCAGCACCAGCAGCATATAGCTATAATAAAGCCTGATCAGAGGCGCCAGCACTGGCACACCCCCTGCAATAATCCCTGCAACCGAAAAACCTATAACAAGCTGGTTTATGCCTGCAACAGGAAATGACAGATATGCAATCACGCCCCAACCTGCCGCAGTCAATAAGGTCGACAGGATGAACCATCGGTTAACCAGGTCATGTGACTTTTCTGTTCCTATTATCTTTTTATTATAAAATGCAAGCGCCAGCCTCAACAGGGAAACAAGTACCATACAAATAAACCAGACAGCAACCAGCCACTTATCTGTTTTATCCCATAATGAAATTGCAACCAGTACAGCCAGCAACAGGCTCGCTATGTTGCTAGCACTCGAACTTTCCTCTACAAGCCTTACCTGTTCACGCCATATCTTTCTTTGCGTTTCCGAATTAACTGTACTGGATTTATCCAGGAAATAATCGAGCATTTTATTTATCCAACAAAACCATATTTTATATTTTTACCCAACCACCTTCTAACCAGGGGTCTGGTTATTTCAGGATAATTTTCCAGGACTTCCTCTGCCATCAGCTTAACCTCATCCAGGATCATTTCATCGCGAATCAGGTCGGCTACCTTCAACTCCATTAACCCTGTTTGTTTAGTACCCAGCACCTCACCCGGCCCTCTTATATCCAGGTCACGCCGGGCAATTTCAAAGCCACTATTGGTTTCACGCATTATCGATAGTCTCGATTTAGCACGCTCAGATATGGATTTGTACATCAACAGACAATGACTCTGCTCTTCGCCCCTGCCCACACGACCGCGCAATTGATGTAATTGAGCCAACCCAAGTCGTTCTGCATTCTCAATAATCATCAGGCTGGCATTGGGCACATCGACCCCAACCTCAATTACTGTTGTAGCCACCAGCAACTCCAGCTCGCCTTTCTTAAACTGCGCCATTACAGCCTCTTTTTCATCAGGCTTCATTCGCCCATGTATCAGCCCAATTGCTATGCCAGGCAGCGCATCCGTGAGGTCCGTTAGCGTTTCCTCGGCTGCCTGGCATTGCAGGGCTTCAGATTCCTCAATCAACGTGCACACCCAGTACACCTGCCGTCCTTCAGCACAGGCCACACTAACTCGATCAATAACGTCTGCTCGCCTGCTTTCTGATATCACCACGGTTTTAACGGGCGACCGACCCGCAGGCAATTCATCAATCACTGAATAATCCAGATCTGCATAGGCGGTCATTGCGAGGCTTCTAGGTATTGGCGTTGCCGTCATGATTAACTGGTGTGGTATATTGTTTTTATAGCTACCTTTCTCTTTTAATGCCAGTCGCTGGTGCACACCAAAACGATGCTGCTCATCAACAACGATCAGGGCAAGCCTATGAAAAACCACATCGTCCTGGAATAATGCATGAGTACCCACGACCACATTAGCAACGCCATCACTTATCTGTTGTAGCACCTCACGCTTTTCTTTTAGTTTGAGCCTGCCTGTTAAGCACACCACATTAAGTCCCAGGCACTTAAACCATTCACTAAATACCTGGTAATGTTGTGTCGCCAATATTTCAGTTGGCGCCATAACCACTGACTGGAAACCCGCTTCGACTGCTTTCAGGCAGGCCATGGCGGCCACCACTGTTTTACCAGAGCCAACATCTCCCTGTACCAGTCTCATCATCGGATATGCCTGCTCCAGGTCGCTGGCAATTGTTTTATATACGGACTGTTGCGCCTGCGTCAATGTAAATGGCAGCATCGCCTTAAATTCATCCTGGAGAACACCTTTGGACACTAAGGATACTGACGTCTTATTTAAAGCAGATTGCCTCAGTAGTCGCATACTCAGCCGATGCGCCAGTAGCTCTTCAAAAATCAGGCGTCTCTGTAATGGGTGGCGTGCTTCCTGCAACACTGAAACATCAACACCCGAATCGGGCCAGTGCGAAAACTTAATAGCATCCGCTATCGGTGCCAACTTATACCGTTGAAGATATTCTGCAGGTAAGTATTCGTGCAGCATTTCATTTTCATCAATATATTGAATTGCATTCTTAGTCATTTTCCTTAACGACATCTGATGTAAGCCTTCAGTTGTTGAATAGACGGGCGTGAGGCTTTTTTCCAGCACATGTTCCTTATCAGCTGTTAATAACTCATATTCGGGGTGCACAATTTCTGCACCTGACGGGCCATACCGCACCTCGCCAAAACATCGTATCTTTTCACCTGATTTTAAATTATTTTGTTGCTGACTATTAAAATAAAAGAACCTGAGCAACAGACTGCCAGTGCCATCAGAGACATGACATAGCAACATGCGGCGACGTTTTCCACTGCGACTGAAAGCAATCTCGGCATGATTAATTCTGGCCTCTACAACAACGGACTGCCCCTGTCGAATAGCACCGATAGGGATGACTCTTGTCCTGTCTTCGTATTTCCTTGGCAAATAGAACAATACGTCCTGTATTGTTTCTATACCTATTTTTTTCAGGTGTTCGGCAATGCGCGGGCCAACACCCTTGAGCCTGGTGACAGAAATCGAATCGATATTTTCCGTTTCAGGCGAGACCTGTTCCATGAGATTATTTCACTGGTTATTATTCAAGTTCCAGGATGGCATCCATTTCAACTACGGCGGCCTTTGGCAGTTCGGCAACACCAATTGCAGCCCTGGCAGGATACGGCTCATCAAAATACTCACTCATTACCTGGTTTACGGTAGGAAAGTTAGTTAAATCTGTAAGAAACACATTGAGTTTAGCCACATCTTTTAATGAGCCTCCCGCAGCTTCAGCTATGGCTGTAAGGTTCCTGAAGACCTGGTGAATCTGCTGCTCGACACTGCCTTCCAGTAATTCCATTGTCTCTGCAATCAATGGAATCTGACCCGAAATATAAACTGTATTTCCGACCTTAACAGCCTGTGAGTAGGTGCCTATAGCCTGTGGCGCCTTATCTGTATTTATAATTTCTTTTTTCATTGTACCTAACCTGAATTTAAAGTCTTGCTATGCGCATGACAGATTTGACACGACGTAGTCGTCGCATGATTTTTGCCAGGTGCACCCTGCTCTGCACGGCTATTGTAAATAATATGGTTGTGGCAACACCATCTTTATCTTCAACCTCGACGTGCTCGATATTTGCTGATTCATCGGAGATAATCGTTGCCAATCTCGCCAGTACACCACGCTCATTATTCACCTGTAATTGAACGACACATGAATACTCGCCACTCAATTCTGCATCCCACTGCACATCCACCATCCGATCCTGCTGGAAGCGCTCATTCACTATATTCTTACAGCCTTCCTGGTGAACCACCATGCCCTTACCCTTGCTCAACATACCGAGTATATGGTCCCCCGGTATGGGGTGACAGCATTTGGCATAGGACACGACCATACCCTCGGTGCCTTTGATCGCGAGCGGCGTTAAAGAATCAATTTCTGATATTTTTTTATGGTCCTCATCATCCAGCTCTTCCGGGAAGAGCGCACGAACCACGAGACTTGCAGGACGATTCCCCATGCCAATATCTTCAAATAACTGGTTTAGTGTCTTAAATCCAAAGTCCGCTAGCAGCGGATCAAATATACTATTATCCAGCTCTTCATAGTTTATATTCTTATTTAACAGATACCGTGTGAGCAATCTCTGCCCCTGCAAAGCAGCTTCATCTGCCTGCATATTCTTAAGGTAATTACGCACGTTAGTCCTTGCCTTTACCGTGACCACGTAATTCAACCATGAAGGATTTGGCGTCGCTGAAGACGAGGTAATAATCTCGACTGTCTGGCCACTATACAAAGGCGTATTCAATGGCGCAAAGCGATGATCCAGCTTACAGGCAAGACAGGTATTGCCTACGTCAGTATGTACGGCATAGGCAAAATCAACAGGGGTTGCATTTCTTGGCAGCTTGATAATATCGCCATTGGGCGTATAAACATAAAGTTCGTCCGGGAACAGGTCTACCTTTACGTTCTCGAGGAACTCTACCGAGTCTCCCGCATTCTGTTGCATTTCAAGCAGGCCGGTTAACCACTCCCGGGTGCGAGCCTGTACATCTACAGCCTCGCCTTCACCGGACTCTTTATATAACCAGTGTGCTGCAATACCCGTTTCTGCAAAGTTATCCATTTCAACCGTGCGTATCTGCACCTCTAGTGGTATTGCATGCGGGCCAAATAAAATAGTATGCAGAGACTGATATCCGTTTTCTTTCGGGATCGCAATATAGTCTTTAAATTTACCCGGTATCGGCTTGAACACATTATGCACCAGCCCCAGCGCACGATAGCAATCATCCACAGAATCAACAATGAGGCGTATACCATACACATCAAATATATTTTTATACGCAAGACTTTTCATGCGCATTTTTTTATAGAGACTATAGGGATGTTTTTTTCGCGCCCTTAGGGTGGCCTCGATGCCCAGCTCACTAAGGCGCGTCCTCAAGGCATTATCTATCTTACTAATAATTTCTTTTCTATGACCACTGCTGTGAGAGACCGTATGTTCCAGGATACGGTAACGCATGGGATGTATTGCACGAAAACATAAATCTTCCAGTTCGACCACCAGGCTATTAATGCCGAGCCGTCTTGCCAATGGCACATAAATATCCATTGTCTCCTGCGCTATGCGGCGCCTCTTCTCCGGGCGCATAATGCCTAATGTACGCATATTATGCAGCCGGTCAGCCAGCTTGATCATAATCACGCGTATGTCACGCGCCATTGCCATCAATACCTTCTGGATATTAACAGCCTGTTGTTCTTTTTTATTTTTAAACTTGAATTCTGTTAGCTTACTGACACCGTCAACCAGCTCGGACACTTCATCTCCAAACTTCTCGGCCACCTGTTCTTTTGTCGCCACCGTGTCTTCGATAACATCATGTAAAATTGCCGCAGCAATACTCTTTGAATCCATGTGCATTTCTGCAAGGATCCGTGCGACTGAAATGGGGTGATAAATATAGGGCTCACCGGTCTGCCGATACTGGCCATCATGTGCCTGTGCACCGAAAAGATAGGCCTGGTAAACCTCACGAACCTGGTCGTGATTCATATACTCTTCGATGATTCGACAGAGATCTGAAATCAGGAAACGGGAGGGATCGCCGTATAAATCCGTTACATCAATCTGCATTTTTTCTGGATTTACAGGCATATTGAAACCATCAGGCTGTATCTGGGCAGGTATGATCGATGTGGTTACCGGGGGGGGAGGTTATCATCATAGCCTGCCCAGATGCATCTTAGATTTCCTGTCGAATTTCATCTTCGGTAACAAAGCCTTCCATTGCATGTTCTTTTGCAGATACTTCATTAAGAATTTCAGGACCAATCTTGCCATCGGCAATTTCACGTAAGGCAAGCACGGTGGGTTTGTCGTTATCGACTGACACCAGGGGCTCACCACCCATGGCTATCTGGCGCGCGCGTTTGGCAGCAACCAGCACCAGGTGAAAGCGGTTATCAACATGGGGCAAACAATCTTCTACGGTTAAACGAGCCATACTCTTCTCTCTTTAATTCAGTAATTCAATTAATAACTTTTCGAGGCTTCTTTCCTGGTGTAATTGACGCAGGCGGTTGGCCAGGATTATACATTCGAGTTCATTCAATGCCTGATCAAAATCATCATTGACAATCAGGTAGTCAAATTCTGCATAGTGTGACATCTCGTTCACAGCATCCTGCATACGGCGCTGGATAATATCACTATCATCCTGCCCTCGTTGCTCAAGGCGCTGCTTCAGGACATCGATTGACGGTGGCAGGATGAAGATACACTGGCTATCCTGGATTAAGCGCCTTACCTGACGCGCGCCCTGCCAGTCTATTTCCAGGATGACATCCTTACCATCGAGCAACTGTTGTTCGACATGTTGCTGCGACGTACCGTAATAATTATCGAATACCTTCGCATGTTCCAGGAAGGCACTGTGCTCCACCATGGATACAAAGTCATCCTGGTTAACAAAATGGTAATCGACACCATTGACCTCGCCCGCCCGCATAGCTCGAGTGGTATGAGATACCGACACCACCAGGTCTTCTGACCTGGCAATAAGCCCCTTCACCAGGCTGGTTTTACCCGCCCCTGAAGGTGCCGATATGATAAATAGCGTACCTTTACTCAATGAACTACCCCAAACGAAAATCTAATCCTGAAGAATACCCTATTTGACACAAAATATGGAGCTAATTCAAACTTTACCAGACCTTTCAAGACCCTACATTGCCGCCAGGTGTACTGGCTGGCGTCGATTGCCCCAGGTTCCGGGACGAGCCTCAATCAGGCCCGACAGGCGGGTACCACAGTTTTTACAGCAACCCTGAGCATCCAGGTTCCACTCGCCCAGCACATACCAGTCACGCTCTATCACTTTTTCACCACAGCCATGACAATAGGTGCTTTCGCCATCCACATCATGCACATTACCGGTATAGGCGTAGCGGACGCCATTTTCAATGGCAATTCTCCGCGCCATAGACAGCGTCGCCTGGGGTGTTGGAGGCACATCCAGCATTTTCCAGTCCGGATGAAACGCGGTAAAATGCATCGGCACATCGGGACCCAGGGTCTCCACCACCCAGCGTGTCATCTCACCAATTTCCTGTTCTGAATCGTTTTTGCCCGGTATCAACAGCGTCGTCAGTTCCAGCCAGACATTCGTTTCCTGCTTAATGTATTGCAGTATATCAAGCACCGGTTGCAGGTGCCCCCCGGTCAACTGGTGATAGAACTCCTCGGTAAAGGCCTTCAGGTCGACATTCGCTGCATCCATCTGAGAAAAGAACTCGACGGCCGGTTCCTTGCAGATATAGCCAGCGGTCACGGCCACGGTTTTAATATCACGCCGGTGACAGGCCCTGGCCACATCCAGCGCATACTCGTGAAAAATCACCGGGTCATTGTAGGTAAAGGCCACACTGCGACAGTTAAGTTTTTCTGCCACCTCAGCAATCTTTTCTGGCGAGGCCTCATCGGCAAGGGTATCTATTTCACGGGATTTGCTTATATCCCAGTTCTGGCAAAATTTGCAGGCCAGGTTACAACCTGCGGTACCAAAGGACAGCACGGGTGTACCTGGCAAGAAATGATTCAGTGGTTTTTTTTCAATGGGGTCAACGCAAAAGCCACTGGAGCGACCATAGGTAGTCAGTACGATCTGGTTGTTTTCATTTGCGCGGACAAAACACAGCCCTCGCTGGCCTGTTTTAAGCTTACAAAATCGCGGGCACAAATCGCACTGGATTCGATTATCATCAAGTTTGTGCCAGTACTTTGTTGCTACAGTATGGGTATCCATATTCATGCCCCTCTTTAATAAAGGTGGTGCTGAAATACTGCTTTGCAATCACAATTATAGCCCCCATATTGACTATGAACGAGTGATAAATGGATGCAACCACGACGAGATAAATCATGAACACTATACGCCAGCCAGCGGTAGCCGGTTTATTTTATCCGGCCCATGCACGACAGTTAACAGCCGATATTGAAAGCTACCTGTCCAGCGCACATTCAACGGGTATCAGGCCAAAAGCGCTCATTGTCCCCCATGCCGGTTATGTCTACTCCGGACCCATCGCAGCCAGCGCCTATCAATGCCTGCGGTCGCAACATGCCCAGATTAAAAGAGTCGTTCTACTGGGGCCAGCACATCGCGTCGCCTTTTCCGGTCTTGCCGCACCCGCAACCACGGAATTTATTACGCCACTGGGCAGCATAGTGATCGATCAGGTGGCTATAGCCGACATTAGCCTTTTACCCCAGGTGCAAGTATCCGACCTGGCCCATGAACAGGAACACAGCCTGGAAGTCCAGCTACCCTTCCTGCAAACGCTACTCGATTCTTTTGAACTGGTTCCCCTGGTGGTGGGTGATGCCAACAGGCGTGACGTGGCCGAGGTACTCGAACGCCTATGGGGTGAAGAAGATACTTTAATTGTGATCAGCTCTGACCTGAGCCATTACCTCGATTATAGCGCCGCCCAGGCAATGGACAGGGCAACCTCGCACGCCATCGAAAACCTGCAACCCGAGCTCATCAAATACGAGATGGCCTGTGGTCGCAATCCAGTTAATGGCCTGCTCGAACTGGCCAGGAAAAAGCACCTGCATGCTCACCTGCTTGATTTGCGTAATTCCGGCGACACCGCCGGCACAAAAGACAGGGTGGTGGGCTATGGCGCCTATGCCTTCGACTGAACTCAGCCTGGACGATAAAAAAGCCCTAATGGCCATCGCAAGACAATCGATCAACCATGGCCTGGCGACCCATACACTACTCAGCGTCAACCCGGCTGACTACAGCGATAATCTGCAGCAGCAACGGGCTACCTTTGTTACGCTGACCATTCAGCAGCAATTGCGTGGCTGCATCGGCACCCTGGACGCCTACCAGTCACTGCTCGAGGATGTCACTGAACATGCTTATGCCGCCGCCTTCAAGGACCCCCGGTTTCCACCTGTTACACCTGCCGAATTCGAGCAACTGGAGATCCACATTTCGATACTCACACCGTCAGCGCCCGTTCATTTTACCTCAGAACAGGACCTGATTCAGCAGCTCAGACCAGGGATAGATGGCTTAATACTCGAATATAAACTGAACCGCGGCACCTTCCTGCCCTCGGTTTGGGATAGCCTGCCGGATGCCAATGATTTCCTGAAGCACCTGAAACGCAAGGCAGGACTGGATCAGAATTTCTGGGACGATGCGATTACAATATCGCGCTACGAAACCCAGTCTATTTCAGAGCAGGATATTATGAATTGATATTGCCACATTTTATTTCGATCAGCGTTGTATCATCCTCATGCTGATCCATATGTGCAAATTCCTGTAAGTCTTCAATAATAGAATCAAATACATTTTTTGTTTGCATCATAGATTCTAAGCGCTCCAGGCCATAGCCTTCACCCTCGGCATTTCTCGCCTCGATCAAACCATCGGTCAGCATATATAAGGTTTCATCACTGACCCCATCAAACACCAGCAGCGTATCATCAAACTCATCCGGTGAGAGAATACCTAATGGCATATGCTGGCTTTGAATTTTTCGTATCCCTCCCGTTGCTACATTATTCAAAATGGCATCTGGCAAACCACCTGCCCAGGCACTCAATGAGGCTTTTTCACTATCCAGTTCAACCACATTGGCACAGCAAAATATATTCATCGGCAACAGCATTTTTAAAGTGCGATTTATTTCGCCCACAATCAGCCTGAGATCCAGCCCCTTGTTAACCATGGTAAAAAACACCTGGACCAGGGGCAATGTCCCCATTGCCGCAGGCAGACCGTGACCGGTAAAATCACCGAGGAAAACACAAATGGAACCATCCGGTTTCTGCCCCACCAGTAGTACATCACCGTTAAATACCGAACAGGGGGAAATATGGAACTTAATTCGCTCGGGCTCCAGATAGGACATACTCAGGGCATTATCCATAATACCCTCAATAACCTCGTGCTCAGCCGTAAGTCGCCGATTATGTGACTCAAGCACCTTATTCAATTCGGCAAGCTTGATACTTTCATCGCGGATCCTCAGGTGAGCCGCAATTTTTGATTCCAGGATTTCAAAGTTGACGGGTTTGGTGACAAAATCATCGCCACCGGCCTCCAGTGCCTCTGTCATTGCATTTTCTGCCGACAGGGCCGTGACATAAATAATGGGGATATAGATATCAGATCGAATATTTTTTATAAAGGCCGTCGCCTGGAAGCCATTAATACCCGGCATCATAATATCCATCAGGATCAGGTCGGGCAGTTTCTCAATGCATATATCTATGGCCTCCTGGCCATTCACTGCCTCGATAAGATTGAAGTTTTTTGAAGACAGTGCAGCACGCAGCAACTGGCGATTAACATCCTTATCTTCAACTATGAGTATATTTATCTGCATCCTGACACTCAAACAATAGAATTGTTTGTCCTGGGTTATATGTTCATTTTTTCTATTATGATTGTAGCAAAGAACCTGAAAGATGCCCTTATACTAAAATCAGGGTAGTACGAGATGGACTGAATCCCAGACCACAGGCGCGGATAGCCTGCACTACGCCGTACCTGGTGACATGGATCGCTTTGAATTTTGGGTTACAAAAAAACCTGGTCGGAATGAGAGGATTCGAACCTCCGACCCCTACGTCCCGAACGTAGTGCTCTACCAGGCTGAGCTACATTCCGATATTAAAATGACCGATCCACAGAAAACCGGGCCAGTGCCTCCAGTGCTTCTTTATAGTCGGAATCGGGCAGGTGCGCCAGCTCGGCAATCGCATTCTCTGCCTCTTTCCTGGCGGTCTGCTCGGTGTATTCGATGGCAGCTGTCGACTTGATCGCCGCCATGACCTCATCGATGTAATCCAGCCCACCCTCTTCTATTGCCTTCCTGACAATAGCCGACTGCTCCTCACTGCCATTGCGCATCGCATAAATCAGGGGCAGTGTTGGCTTACCTTCGGCCAGGTCATCACCCACATTCTTGCCCATTTCTACACTGGACGAGCTGTAATCCAGCACATCATCAATGAGCTGGAATGCGGTACCGAGGTGCATACCATAACGCGCCATGGCCATTTCTTCCTCTTCCGGACGGCCAGACAATACGGCACCCAGTCGCGTCGCGGCCTCGAACAGCTTGGCAGTCTTGGCATGTATAACATCCAGGTAGCGCTGCTCGGTGGTATCCGCATCATGACAATTCATCAGCTGCATCACCTCACCCTCGGCGATGACATTGGTGGTCTCTGCAAGGATCTGCATCACTTTCATACTATCCAGGTCGGTCATCATTTCAAAGGCGCGGGAATAGAGAAAATCCCCCACCAGTACACTGGCCGCATTACCAAACAGCGCATTCGCCGTTTCCTTACCACGGCGCAGGGCAGACTCATCCACCACATCATCATGCAGCAGGGTGGCGGTATGAATGAATTCGATAATCGCCGCCAGTGCAAAATGGTGCTCACCCTGGTAGCCATAGGCCCGGGATGCAATCAGGCTCAACTGGGGGCGTAAACGCTTGCCCCCGGAATTTACGACGTAATGGCTCAACTG
>Ga0224496_10000750_pt1 | contig 21905 bp, 32 predicted proteins | sample SF_Jul11_sed_USG_2_FD_168127 | JGI IMG/M metagenome (GOLD analysis project Ga0224496, IMG submission 168127) | Sediment microbial communities from San Francisco Bay, California, United States - SF_Jul11_sed_USGS_8_1 | ecosystem: Environmental > Aquatic > Marine > Sediment | place: USA...
GTTTTTGGACGATGACTTCCTGGGCGAGGGCTCCATCAAAACCATTGCCCCAGGCCAGAAGGTGGATCTGGATTTGGGAATCGACGAGGGGTTCAGAATCGAGCATAAGCTGGTTCGTACCGAAACAGGGAAGGAGGGAATTATATTAAAGCGCCCGACGGTCTGGATGGCATATGCCATTGAGCTTGAGAGCTACAAGAAGTCCCCCCAAACCGTCGAGCTGACCGATCATCTACCATTGCCTAAAGATAGCGAGATTCTCTTGAAGCAGGAATATTTCGAGACGAAACCCGATGAGCGCGATGACCGCAATATCGTGAAATGGAAAATACTGATTGAACCGAAAGAGAAAAAAACGATCCGTATTGAATTCTCGCTGGAATACCCGAAAGATAAAATATTAGTGGGGCTTGACCTGTAAATGGAAAACCGGTAGCGCTCCAGGGACCCAACGGTAACTCCAGAGGTGCCTCGGCGCCGGGCAATCAGGCGCCAATCTGCCTGTTGATTAGGCCGCATAATTTCAGCCTAATTATCGGAGTTTTTGTAACAGACATAATTACAGTGGGATATGTTTATTCACTCGATGGCGCCGACATTGCTTATTACAAAGTCAAAAATGTGCTAGAGTTCTCTGGATTTCCCGACGGGAATGAGCCGCCGGCCTGGCGCCGCGATGAGCATGATCGAAGTTTTTGTGAGGCTTCTTCTTCATCGCGTCTGGGCCATGGCCGAACCGCCGGGATGCAGCAGGCGCCGCAACAACCAAATTATTTTGCAGGAGGAGACCATAAATGACGCCAAGGGAAGTTATTGAATTCGCCAAGAAGAACAACTGCCAGATGTTTGATATCAAGTTCATGGACTTGCCGGGGATGTGGCAGCATTTCTCCTTCCCCATGAACGAGCTTACGGAAGGAACTTTCGAGAACGGATTAGGATTTGACGGATCGTCCATCAGGGGATGGAGGGCCATCCACGCCTCCGACATGCTTGTCATCCCGGATCCAGTTACAGCCATCATGGACCCGTTCACCAAGTATCCCACGTTGTCTCTGATCGCCAACATCTTTGATCCGATCACCAAGGAGCCGTACAATCGTGACCCACGAAGCATCGCCCAGCGGGCGGAGTCTTTTTTGAAATCGACTGGACTGGCGGACATCGCGTATTTCGGCCCTGAGGCGGAGTTTTTTGTGTTCGATGACATCCGGTACAATTCCAGCCATTCGGGCGCATTCTACTCGATAGACTCGTCGGAGGCGGCCTGGAACACCGGCAAGGAGGAGGGGCCCAATCTGGGCCACAAGCCAAGGTTCAAGGAGGGCTACTTTCCCGCGCCCCCGGTGGACTCCATGATGGATCTTCGCACGGAAATGGTGATGGTGATGCAGCAGTGCGGCATCGAGATCGAGGCTCAGCATCACGAAGTGGCCTCCGCCGGCCAGGGGGAGATCGACATGCGCTTTAGCCCCATGCTGAATATGGCGGATAAGCTGATGCTTTTCAAGTACATAATCAAGAACGTGGCATATAAAAACGGCAAGTCGGCCACATTCATGCCCAAGCCCATCTGGGGTGACAACGGCTCCGGAATGCACGTCCACCAGTCCCTGTGGAAGGATGGCAAGCCTCTTTTTGCCGGGGACAAATATGGCGGACTTTCCGAGATGGGGCTGCATTACATCGGCGGGATACTGAAACACGCCCAGTCCCTGGCGGCCATATGCGCCCCCACCACCAACTCATACAAGCGCCTGGTGCCCGGCTTCGAGGCCCCGGTGAACCTGGCCTATTCATCCCGCAACCGATCGGCGTCCATCAGGATCCCGATGTACTCTCCCAGTCCAAAGGCAAAGCGGATCGAGGTCCGGTTCCCCGATCCCAGCTGCAACGCCTACCTGGCGTTTTCCGCCATGCTGATGGCGGGGCTGGATGGCATCCAGAACAAGATAGATCCCGGCGCCCCGATGGACAAGAACATCTACGGTCTCTCTCCGGAGGAATTGGCCGAGATTCCGTCTCTGCCGGGAAGCCTGGAAGACGCTCTGGACGCCCTGGAGGCGGATCACGAATACCTTCTGAAAGGAGACGTGTTCACCCAGGACGTGGTCGACACCTGGATCGATTATAAACGGGAAAACGAAGTGGGGGAACTGCGCAAAAGGCCTCACCCCTATGAGTTCACCATGTATTACGACATTTAAGCATCGCAAGGTGCTTCCCAATTCGCCCGGCGTCCATGGCCGGGCTTTTTTTTTCGCTTTTCCGGGCAGTGTCCGTAAAAATGTCCTTGACATAAAAGGCATGGAGATAAGATGATAGGGCGCAAATGGGGGCTTTTCAAACCACGGGTAAAAGCCGTTGATTCGTTTTAAATCGAAAGATAATTCTTAGGGAGGAAATTATGAAGAGAGCACTTGTCATCATGATGGCTTTAGCGTTCGTCGTAGGTTTCACCAGCAAGGCTTCCGCCGGTGATGGTGAAGGGCTTTGGGGATCAAAGAAATGCAAGAACTGCCACAACCTGTCTGATAAGAAAAAAGTGGGCCCGGGCCTGGCTGGTGTCACCAGCAAGCGCAGCGAAGAGTGGCTGGTGAAATGGTTGACCGACACCAAGGGCACCTGGGATGATGGCAGCGCCGACACCATGAAGATGAAAGCGGATCATGGCATTGAGAAGCAGAAGAAGCCGAAAATGAAAGCTCCAAAAATGTCTGAGCAGGACGCTAAGGATATCATCGCATACATGAAGGCGAGCGGAGCCTGAGCCGAAGCTTTTGCGGCTGGATTTCATGTCCGGCCAGGAACTAGATCGATTGCACGAGCCTCCGTCCCGTCAGGGGCGGGGGTTTTATATTGCCCGAACCAGGAGGGTTGGCCAGAGAGAGGAATGGGGGCTCCTCGCTGTGTGCGCATGCTTTCATGGGCCAAGTGAGAGACTACAGCCACCCTTCCCGATAAAATTCAATATTCCCCACCCAAACAGGCACTCCCCCCTTGACCGGAGCCCGGCTTAACGCTATATTCCACCTATGCCTTTGACGAACAGATCGAAACAACACGTGAAGACGATTTCGTGGCGCTCTGTATGCCTCCTGTTCGTTGTTGCCATCGCCACCTCCGGGTGCAAAACCACACGGACGGTGAGCATGACCCAGCCGCGACCGCAGCTAACGGAAATTGCGAATACCCCGGCGATGGCGGAACTGCTTGATATCAGGATCTCCATAAATATGGCTGAGAAAACCATAATCCTGGTCACTGATGTGGCCGTCAAGTACACTACGTTCCGGCTGGAGAAGCCCACCCGGCTGGTGGTGGAGATGCGCCCGGCGAAAAGTCGGATTCCATCATCTCCCATCATCATGGATGACGACCTGGTGGACAAGATCTCGGTGTATGAATTCAGGAAAGCGGACGCCGTCCGGCTGGAGATCAAACTGAAAAGTGACGCCAGGCATGCGGTGATGTCCCGGGATAACGGGGTGGAGATCAAACTTATACCCATGGAAGAGAAAAAGGACCCGGCCGAACTGGCCAGGCGGCTGATGGAAGCGGAGGCGGAGGTGGCCAGGCTGACCTCGGAAAACGAGGAGCTAAAAGCCCTGTTGGCACGGCAGAACGAGAAGCTGCGGGAGAAGAAGGAGCGGTAGGAGACCTGGAGAAGGCAGCCGAGGGACACACCCAAAAGGGCCAGGTCCCAAAGGTATCCGGTCCCTCGCCATTCCGGTGAACAGGAAGGCTGCCAATCCTCGGCGGGGGCGATCAGGCCTTAACGGTTCAAAAGATCCTTCAACTCGGTCTCAAACCTGATCAGGTCAAAATGGTTACCGTCCATAAACGCACCTTTATATTCCAGGGTGGGAACCACTTTTTTCCCTCGAGCTGCAACGATGATCGGGATAACGTCCTGATTTTCATCGATATCAATCTCTTTGTATGAGATTCCCTTCTCGTCGAGCACCCTTTTTGCCGCATGACAATCGGAGCACCAGGCCGTAGAGTACAAAATTATTTCAGACATCTGATAGTCTCGGGTTGAATTGTCTTGATTTTAACAGCGAATTATAGCATGTTACCTCGCAATTGAATTATTAAAACAATTTGCATCTTTATATGAAATGAACCATCTTTCTATTAGGTGAGAAGGAGTAGTCAAGAAGATGAGACGCGCGAAAAAAGCTGTAACGAGAACCAGCAAAAAAGCCGTCTTGCGCGAGAAGCATGTTAAGCGCGAGAAAGAGGTAACTTACGGGAAAACGCACTGTTACCATTGTGGTGGGATGCTCAGGGTTCTGCCTGAGGAGGTATCCTGTGTGAACTGCGGACGGTTGGATAACCATAAATGCGAACGCTGCTTGTATGGAGAGGTGGAGGCGGTGGTCTGAGATAACGATTGAAGGTCGGACTGGTAATCGCGATTTCCTATGTCAGTCCGCCGAAATGCCAGTGAATAACAGCGCCGCGTCGCTCTCGCGCAACAGGGAGCGGGGCGGCCTTTTTTTTGATTGCTCCCAGGACGGACCCATATGGACCCTATTTGCCGCCCCCCGCGCTCATCACCTTTTCATTGTGGAAATCCAGAATGTCCACGATGAATTGATTTAGCGGTGTGGGGATCTTGTGCAACACTCCCAACTCGATAACTTTGCCGTTGATCGCCTCGGTTTCCAGCAGACGGCCATTTCGCTTGTCCATCACCATCGACGGTATCACTTCCCCTCCCTTTTCGGTGGTCTCTATGCTCTTGTCCGCCAGTTCGTAATCCAGATCCACCCACGCCCCCCGGGCCACAGCTATCCATTCCAGCATCGCAGTCCGAATCAACGCGCGCGTGGAGGTGGATTTCAAGGCCTCGCCAGCGGAACAGTCCACGATGGCGCATATGCCATTGAATCCGGCGTTCCACACCATTTTTGAAAATTTATCCTTTCTAATGTCGCCGCTTACGCGACACTTTATATTCGCCTGGACGAACATGTCGCCCAGTTCCCTGGCTCTGTCGCTATACCTGCCACCCATCTCCCCCAGGGCCAGCGATCCGAATCCTGTGTGCAGCACCATTCCCGGAGCCTCCACCCGTGAGCCAATGAACGCCACCGCTCCCATCACTTTCTCCTGGCCAAAGCGCTCGGCAAGGATCGAATCTGCGCCCACCCCGTTCTGGAGGGAGAGGACCACGGTCTTGGGCCCCACGCTGGGGGCGTATAGCCCGGTTGTGGATCTGGTGTGGTAAGCCTTGAAGCAGACCAATACAAGGTCCGCCAAACCGAAATCGGAGGAATCCCTCCCACACTGGGCTCGTGCGGAAAAATCGCCCAGGTAGCTTCTCACCATCAGGCCCTGGTGCTTTATTTCCTCCAGATGGGCGCCCCTGGCGATGAAAAAGATCTCATGCCCGGCCTTGGCCAGCATTGCGCCGTAGTATCCTCCCACGCCCCCCGCGCCCGCGATGACAATTCTCATTTGGTCCTCTCCTTGGTTGTTGTGGCCGCTGGTTCATTCGCCTGTCCCGACGATTTTATCATTCCCCGGAGCCAGAATTGTGTATGATCGACGCTGGTCAATCCCCTGTCTTCTGCGGATCCCCCTGTTGTTATGGATAGCCAATAAAAAATCATAAACAATTATGTTGACAGGGGGTTTGCCCGAAATTATACTTACACGCTTATTCTCAGAGACGGTCGGTTAGACGACTTGATTTGCGGCGTCGGATTTACGGTTCGGCGCCGGTTGTGTTTTATCAAATAATAAGGCCTCGAATGGAAGCAATAGAAGCCAGCGCCACGCTGCGATTTTACAGGGTATCGCCCTACAAGACCAGGCTTGTGGCGGACATGATCCGCGGACGAAAAGTGGAGGACGCGGAGAAGATCCTCACGTTTACCAATAAAAGGGGCGCCCAGGTGTTGCTCAAGCTGTTGAAATCCGCCGTGGCCAACGCAGAAGAAAAGAAGGTGGAGGACACTGGCATCCTGGCGGTCAGTCAGGTTTGGGTGAACGGCGGGCCTTGTTACCGGCGTAATATGCCCAGAGCAAGGGGCCGGTCGGATATCATCCGCCACCCCACCAGCCACATTACAATAGTTGTGAAGGAAGATCTGGCCGCCAAGGAAGAGGAAGCCAAACGCCGGGCGGAAGAGGAAGCCAAGAAAGCTAAAAAACGCGCTGCCAAGAAGGAAGCGTCCAAGGAAGGCGCGGAGACTGTTGCGGAGCCTAAAAAAGGGGCCAAAAAGGCGGCGGCGACGAAGGATAAAGCCGTAGCAAAGGCCAAAGCGCCCGCGAAAAAGAAGAAAGAGGATTAGTCGATGGGTCAAAAAGTACATCCCATAGGATTCCGGCTGGGCGCCATCAGGAGCTGGGATTCCAATTGGTATAGCACATCCACATACAAGGATGATCTCCACAGCGATCTTGAACTACGGGCGTTTATCAAGAAAGATCTTTTTCATGCGGGGATTGCCAACATACAAATCGAGAGAAAAGGAAGCCAGGTAAAGGTCCGGATATTCGCCGCCCGCCCAGGTATCATCATCGGAAAAAGAGGCCAGGAAGTGGACCGGCTCAAGCTTCAGCTCCAGAAGATGACTCCAGGCAAGGATATCCTGCTGGATATCAAGGAAGTGCGGAAGCCGGAGTTGTCCGCTCAGCTGGTGGCGGAGAGCATCGCCTTGCAGCTGGAGCGCCGCGTGATGTTTCGCAAGGCGATGAAAAAAGCGGTTCATACAGCGATGAAGTTCGGCGCCAAGGGGATCCGGGTGAATTTGGCAGGCAGGCTTGTGGGGGCGGACATAGCCCGCACAGAGTGGTACCGTGAGGGACGCGTTCCCCTGCAGACGATCCGGGCGGACATAGATTACGGCTTTGCCGCGGGAAAGACCGCCACCGGAATAATCGGCGTGAAAGTGTGGGTATACACTGGCGACAAGCACTTCGGGCGCGAGGCGCGCAGGCTGGAAGAGCAGCGCAAGCTTCGCAGCCAGTTGAAGATAGAAGAAGCCGTGGAGGCCGCCAAGGCTGATATGGCCAAGGATGAGCCTTTGACGGAAGGGGAGGAGTAAGCCCATGTTAATGCCGAAGAAGGTCAAGTACCGAAAAAGGATGAAGGGGCGGAACAAAGGTACCGCCTGGAGAGGTTCGAGCATAAGTTTTGGCAAGTACGCTCTGCAGACTCTGGATCCGGGATGGATAACGGATCGGCAGATCGAGTCCGCCCGTATCGCCATCACCCGTCATGTAAAGCGCGGCGGGAAGCTGTGGATCCGGATATTCCCTGACAAGCCGGTCAGCTCCAAGCCTGCGGAAACCAGGATGGGCAAGGGAAAAGGCGCCCCGGAGTATTGGGTGGCGCGAGTGAAGCGCGGCAGGATTCTTTTCGAGTTGGATGGCGTGGACGCCGCCGATGCCCAGGCGGCCATGAGATTGGCCGCTTACAAACTGCCCTTGAGGACCAGGTTTCTCAATAGTGAGAATAGGAGTTTTATTATATGAAATTTTCAGAGCTGGCCCAGGCTCCAAGTGATGAGCTGAAGGTTCGCCTAGGCGAGATGAAAGAGAGCCATATGAAGATGAGGTTTCAGCACGCCACAGGCCAGCTGGACAGCCCAGTCAAGCTACGCAATATCCGCAGGGATATCGCCAGGGCGCTGACGGCGCTGAGTCAGCGCGCCAAAGCGTCTGCGGCCCCGGACAGCGGGGTGGCCGAATGACAACGGAGAAAAAGCGGGGCGTTTCGAAGACCCGGGTGGGCGTTGTGGTTAGCGACAAAATGGACAAGACCGTGGTGGTGAAGGTTAGCCGCCGCATGACGCATCCTTTGTTCAAGAAAATTATCATGCGAAGCAAGCGATATTACGCGCACAACGAAAAAGAAGGCCTGAAAGTGGGCGATACCGTGAGGATCGTGGAGACCAAGCCTATTTCCAAGTTGAAAAGATGGCGCGTGGGCGAAGTAATCGTCAAGAGTACTGGCTGAGTGGAGCGTAGATTATGATACAACTTAGGACAGTTCTCAATGTGGCGGACAATTCCGGGGCTCGCCGGGTGCGCTGCATAAAAGTTATGGGTGGGCATCACAGAAGGTATGCCACCATTGGCGACCTCATAAAGGTGTCCATAATAGAGGCGATTCCCAACTCGAAAGAGAAAAAGGGTACTGTGCGAAACGCCGTTGTGGTCCGTGTCTCCAAGGGGATACGGCGCAACAACGGGACGTATATAAAGTTTGACGAGAATGCCGCGGTGCTTTTGAACGACGATCGCGAGGTGATAGGCACCCGCATATTCGGCCCGGTGGGCCGTGAACTGCGGGCGAAGGAATTTATGAAAATAGTATCGCTTGCTCCGGAGGTGCTCTGATGGAAAGAAGCCTAAAGAAGCGCCCTATAAGCGTGAAGAAGAATGACGTGGTGGTGGTGATCGCCGGCGCCGACAAGGGCAAGAAGGGCAAGGTTTTGGAAGTGATCCCCTCCGAAGGAAGGGTGATCGTGGAAAAGGTTAATATCGTAAAGCGCCACCAGCGCCCAACCCAGCAACAAAGGCAGGGGGGGATAATCGAGCGGGAAGCGAAGATAGACGCCAGTAACGTGCAGTTGTTCTGTTCCAAGTGTGACAAGCCGGTGAGATTTGGCCACCAGCGGCTGGAGGATGGCAAAAAGGTCAGGGTATGCCGCAAATGCGGTGAAATGATGGACGTGGGTTGAGGTGATAGTAAATGTCCGGCCTTAAAGAAAAATACAATAAAGAGATAGTTCCAGCTCTGGTGAAAGAGTTCGGGTACAAAAGTGTGATGCAGGCCCCCCGGTTGGAAAAGGTGGTGCTGAACATGGGCTTGGGAGAGGCGTTGCAGAACGCGAAGGTCATCGAGGACGGCGTGTATACGTTGACTCGGATTTCCGGCCAGAAGCCGGTGGTGACCCGCGCGCGCAAGGCGATAAGTAACTTCAAGTTGCGGGAAGGCGCCCAGGTGGGTGTCATGGTGACGATCCGCGGCAAGAGGATGTACGAGTTTCTGGAAAGGCTGATAACAGCTGCCATCCCCAGGATCAGGGACTTTCGAGGGGTCTCTGGCAAAGGATTCGATGGTCATGGGAACTATACGCTGGGAGTCCGGGAGCAGCTGATATTTCCCGAGGTGGATTTTGACAAGGTGAGCAAGGTGATGGGACTTAACATCAGCGTGGTCACCACTGCCGGGACAGACGCCGAGGCTAAAAGCCTTTTGGCGTACCTCGGCATGCCTTTTAGAAACTGATAAGGAGGATCGATGCCCAAGAAGTCGATGATAGCTAAGCAGAAAAGAAAGCCGAAGTTTGCGAGCAGGGCTTACAACAGATGTCGCCGATGTGGCCGCCCCAGGGGGTATTTGAGGAAGTTCGCCATGTGCCGCGTCTGCTTCCGGAAGCTCTCCCTGGAAGGTCAGGTGCCCGGCGTTACAAAGAGTAGTTGGTGATGGCGCCGACTGAAGGAGTGATGAAGAAATGTGCATGACTGATCCAATAGCTGATATGCTGACCCGTATCCGCAACGCTAACACCGCGCAGCACAACACGCTGGTATTCCCCGCATCCAAGATCAAGGCGGAGATAGCCGCGCTTCTGGCTCAGCAAGGTTATATTAGCGCGTTCAAGATCATGAAGGAAGGTGTGCAGGGCTCCATAGCGATAAAGCTAAAGTACAGGGATGGGAAGCCAGCCATCCGTGGATTGAAGAGGGTATCCAGGCCCGGCCGGCGAGTGTATGTCGGCGCAGGGGAGATCATGCCGGTGCTCTCTGGCACCGGTTCGGCAATTTTATCGACCAACAAGGGTATCTTGACGGACATGGAGGCCAGGGAGGCCAAAGTGGGCGGCGAGGTGCTGTGTCATATATGGTAGGTTTGCATGTCCAGAGTAGGTAGAAAACCGGTGGAGATTCCCGCCGGTGTGGATGTGAAGGTGGAGGGCTCCAAGGTTTCTGTCAAAGGAAAACTTGGCCGGCTGGAGCGAACCTTCAGCCCGCAAATGAAGATCGAGATCAAGGATGGCTCTGTGCTGGTCACTCGGCCGGACGATTCTGGCCAAAACCGGGCTCTTCACGGGCTGACCAGGGCGTTGATCAACAACATGGCTGTGGGAGTGAGCGTCGGGTTTTCCAAAACCCTTCTTATAGAAGGAGTCGGTTACCAGGCGACGCAGAAGGGGAAGTCGCTGGAGATGTCGCTTGGCCACACCCATTCTATAAATGTGGACCCGCCCGAGGGGATCACGCTCTCCACCCCGAAGAAAACCGAGGTGGTGGTGACAGGTTATGATAAGCAAATGGTTGGCCAGGTGGCGGCTGATATAAGGAAGCTTCGCAAGCCGGAACCATATAAAGGCAAGGGTGTACGTTACAGCGACGAGAGAATCAGGCGCAAAGCCGGCAAGACATCGGCTAAATAAGGATAAATGACCATATGAAAAGAGTTCAGGAGGTGCGGCGGCGAATGCTGGCCCGTAAAGCCAGAATACGCAAGAAAATCCGTGGCACGGCGATGCGGCCCCGGGTGAGTGTGCATTTTTCCAACAAAAACATAACCGCCCAGGTAATCGACGATACGGCTGGCAAGACCCTGGTCTCGCTAAACTCGCTGGAAAAGACCAGCCCGGCCAAAGGCAAGAATGTGGAGGCGGCCCGTCAAATCGGCGGCGCGCTGGCAGACAAGGCGAAAGCGGCCGGGATATCGTCAGTGGTGTTTGACAGAAACGGCAAGCTCTACCATGGCAAAGTGAAGGTATTCGCCGACGCCATGAGGGAGAAAGGATTGATACTGTGAGGCAAGGCAGGCAAAAGGGGAAAGATTCGCCGAACGAAGGGGCCCATGGGTCCGAGCGCGAACTGGTTGAAAAACAGGTGTTCTTAAACCGTGTGGCCAAGGTGGTCAAAGGCGGTCGACGATTTTCGTTCTCCGCCCTGGTGGCCGTTGGCGACAAGTCGGGCAGCGTGGGCCTGGGGATGGGAAAGGCCAACGAGGTTCCTGAGGCTTTTCGGAAGGCTACGGTCAAGGCGAAAAAGAACATGCGAAAGATGTTTATAAAGGACGGCACCATACCTTTTCAGGTGATGGGACATTTTGGAGCGGGCAAAGTGCTTTTGAAGCCAGCTTCCCGCGGCACCGGTGTGATAGCCGGCGGCGCTGTGCGGGCCATAATGGAAGTGGCCGGTGTGAGGGATATCCTGACCAAATCTCTGGGGACCAGCAACCAGATGAACATGGCGCTGGCCACCATGGACGGGCTGGAGCAGCTAATGGATCCTGAAGAACTTTCCGAAATCCGGCAAGCCGACGAATGAGCCCGGCACAAAGGAATATTATATGCGAATAAAAGATTTAAAACCCGCTGCAGGTTCCCGCAAGAACCGCAAGAGAGTGGGCCGTGGAACCGGATCCGGATCCGGGACAACCGCCGGTAAAGGAACAAAAGGGCAGAACGCCCGATCCGGCGGACCAAGGCATCCTCGTTTTGAGGGTGGCCAAATGCCGATAATAAGGCGCCTGCCGAAGAGAGGCTTTACCAATATATTCAGAAAGGAATATACGATCGTGAACCTGGATACGCTCTCCAAACTGACTTTTACGGGCGAGGTGTCGGCCCAGTCGCTATCCGAGCAGGGGATGGCCCGAGCCAACAAGCCACTGAAAGTGCTGGGGAGGGGTGAGCTTTCGCAGCCTCTGGTGATCAAGGCCGCCAAGTTTTCTAAATCCGCGCTGGAAAAGATTGAAAAATCCGGCGGCAAGGCCGTGACGGTCTGATAAGAAAGTGGCGGGAGAAGGCGTAACCGGGATCTTCAAGATTCCGGAATTAAAAAACCGCATCCTTTTTACGATAGGGATGCTCTTTGTATTCAGGATTGGTTCCCACATCCCCACACCTGGGGTTAACTCCGTCGTTCTGGCTGAGTTTTTCCGTAGCATGCAGGGAACCATGCTCTCCATGTTCGACATGTTCACAGGATCGAACCTTTCCCAGGCAACCATATTCGCCCTGGGCATAATGCCCTATATCAGTTCTTCAATCATCATCCAACTGCTGTCCGTGGTGGTGCCGACCCTGGAGAAACTGAAGAAAGAGGGGGAGGCTGGCCAGCGGGTGATCACCCGCTACACCCGCTTCGGCACGGTGATCCTGGCCTCTATCCAGGGGCTTGGCATCAGCTTCTGGTTGGAATCGCTTCAGCCCTCGGCGGGGATGATGGTGGTGACTGATCCGGGCTGGTCTTTCAGGATAATGACAGTAATAACTCTGGCGGCGGGCACGTCGTTTTTGATGTGGCTGGGCGAACAGATCACCGAGCGCGGGATCGGTAACGGGATATCGCTGATTATCTTCGCCGGAATCGTGGCGGATCTTCCAGTGGCGATAATCCAGACGCTCCAGAAAATCGGAATCGGCGAACTCAGCGCCGTGATAATGGTTGTTATTCTGGCGATGATGCTTGTGGTTATCGCGGGAATTGTGTTTTTTGAGTCGAGCCAGAGGCGTATACCCATTCATCACGCCAAGCGCCAAGTTGGTCGGCGCCAGTTCGCCGGGCCCCAGACCCATCTTCCCTTGAAGCTGAACACCGCCGGAGTCATACCGCCCATATTCGCCTCGTCGCTGATCATGTTCCCAGCCACCTTCGCTTCATTCATTCCTCCGGAGAACGCTCCGTGGTTGGCTTCCGTGTTGAATTTTCTGCAGCCTGGGCAATTTGGCTATGAAATCTTATACGTGAGTATGATATTCTTTTTCTGTTTCTTTTATACGGCGATTATCTTCAAGCCTTCCGACGTGGCGGAGAACCTGAAGAAATCCGGCGGTTTTATTCCCGGAATACGTCCCGGAAAGCCGACCATGGAATATATCGACAGGGTTCTCTCCCGGATCACTTTCACAGGGGCTTGCTACCTTGCCGTAGTTTGTGTTATTCCGGATGTACTGGTCGCCTGGATGAACGTTCCTTTCTATTTCGGCGGCACAGGACTTTTGATCGTGGTGGGAGTGGGAATGGATACGCTTTCGCAGATAGAGTCTCACCTGGTTATGCGAAGCTATGACCGGTTTGTCAAAAGGGGTTCGCTGAGGGGCCGCAGGTAGGCAATAAAAGGAGAATCTGATGAAGGTCATCATGTTGGGCCCACCGGGCGCCGGTAAGGGCACGCAGGCCAAGCGAATAGTGGAGAAGTATGGTATACCCCATATATCCACTGGCGACATCCTTCGCAAAAACGTTCGGGAACAGACGGAGCTGGGGAAACACGCCCAGGCGTATATGGACGATGGCGCGTTGGTCCCGGACGATCTAGTTGTCGGGATGGTAAACGAAAGAATATCCGAGCCGGATTGCCGGAAAGGGTTTATTCTGGACGGCTATCCCCGCACCCTGGAACAGGCGGAAGCCCTCTCCGATACAATCATAAACCTGTTCGGAAAAGATATTGACCTGGTGCTGGACCTTTCGGTGGACACGGAACTTCTGGTGGGCCGGGCCACTGGAAGAAGGACATGCCGATCATGTGGCGCAATGTTCCACATAGAGCATAATACATCCAAGATGGAGGGAGTCTGTGACAAATGCGGAGGCGGGCTCTACCATCGGGATGACGACCGTGAAGAGACCATAATCAAACGTCTTGAGGTTTACGAGAAGCAGGCCAACGCGCTGCGATTTTATTACTCGACCATGGGCGCGTTACGGATGGTCAATGGCAGCCAGTCTGTGGACGATATAACCCAGACGCTATTTGAGATACTGGACGGCTAATGCCGATCTGCTACCGCACCGCCGAAGAGATAGAAAAGCTTCGGGAAGCCAACCAGATAGTGGTGGCTGCTCATAAAAGGTTGAAGGAGATGCTATGTCCCGGCCTTACCACCATAGAGATGGATCGTGAAGCGGAGACCGTGATTCGGGATATGGGTGGCCGGCCTTCGTTCAAGGGATATAGGGGTTTTCCCGCCACATTGTGCGTCGCCATAAACGATCAGGTTGTGCATGGCATTCCAGATAAAACACGGCTCAAGGAAAGCGATATAATCGGTCTTGACCTGGGCGCCGAATACCAGGGATATTATGGTGACGCGGCCAGGACCTATCCGGTGGGCCGGGTAAGCGAATCCGCCCAAAAGCTGATAGACGTTACGAGAGAAGCTCTCTACGCCGGGATCGAAAAAGTGACACCCGGCGGCAGGCTGGGGGACGTGTCCCACGCCATACAGACGCGCGCGGAGCGGGAAGGTTTTTCCGTGGTCACAGCCTTCGTGGGGCATGGAATAGGCACAAGCCCCCACGAGGAGCCCCAGGTGCCTAATTTCGGTCCTCCAGGCAAAGGGGTCACCCTGCGCGTCGGCATGGTGCTGGCCATCGAGCCAATGGTGAACGAGGGGGGCGCCGCAGTAGAAGTGCTGAAGGATCGCTGGACAGTACGTACGGTAGATGGCGGGTTATCCGCCCATTTTGAGCACTCGGTGGCTGTCACGGAAGAGGGTTACACAATCCTTAGCGAAGGTGTTTAATTAATGCTTGGTTTTTTTTCGGGTTCTGGTACAATAAAACGTTTTTAGGTAATTGAATCCATAATCAAGAAGCGAAACTATGAAAGTCAGGGCATCGGTCAAACCGATTTGCGATAAATGCAGGGTTTTAAAGCGCAAGGGGGTGTTGCGGGTAATCTGTGAAAACCCGAAACACAAACAACGGCAGGGATAGGCGGACAGAATAATATGGCTCGAATAGCGGGTGTTGATATACCCAAAGGCAAGAGAGTAGACGTGGCCCTTACCTATATATATGGTATTGGACACACCACTTCCGGTAAAGTGCTGGAGATGGCGGGGATAAAACCGGAGGTGCGTGTAAAGGACCTGTCCGATGGCGATGTGGCCCGTCTAAGAAACGTGATTGAGAAAGAATTCCAGGTGGAGGGCGATCTGCGACGTGAAACGCAATTCGCCATCAAAAGGCTGATGGACATCGGCTGCTACCGCGGGCTTCGTCACAGAAGGGGACTTCCAGCGAGGGGCCAGCGTACACGCACCAATGCCAGGACGCGCAAGGGCCCGGTGAGAACCGCGGGTTCCGGAAGAAGAAAAGAACTTAAGAAATAACAACTGGCCGCAAACAGTCCTTGGCCACCGACAAGGTGGAGAGGGGTGGCCTGCAATAATAGACGAGTAAAATGGCCGACAAGAAAGATTCCAGGGAATCATCCAAGAAGAAAGACAAGAAGGTGGGCGCCATAGGAGTGGCCCATGTGAGATCCACTTTCAACAATACCATCGTCACGATCACGGACCCTTCAGGTAACACAGTTTCATGGGCCTCGGCCGGTGGGCAGGGATTTAAGGGATCGCGAAAAAGCACTCCCTACGCCGCTCAGATGGCGGCGGAAATGGCTGGGCGCAAGGCTGTGGACATGGGAATGAGAAAAGTGGAAGTGTATGTAAAGGGGCCCGGGGCCGGAAGGGAAGCTGCGGTTCGCGCGCTTCAGACGGCGGGGCTGGAAGTTGATTTAATCCGCGATGTTACCCCGATCCCGCACAATGGCTGTCGGCCATCAAAGCGGCGGCGGGTGTAATGGGCGCGGCACGAAGATATAGAAGGAGAATATAGATTGGCCAGATACAATGGGCCGTCCTGCAGGCTGTGCCGCAGGGAAGGTGTGAAGCTGTTTCTGAAAGGTGAAAGATGCCTTTCCAAAAAATGCGCCATGGAGCGCAGACCATACGCGCCTGGCATGGCCGGGCAACGTCGGGCCAAGGTGAAGGAATACGGCCAGCAGTTGCGGGAAAAACAGAAAGTGCGGCGGATTTACGGTATCCTGGAACGCCAGTTCCGAGGTTACTTTAAGATAGCGGACAGAACCCGCGGCGTTACTGGCGAGAATTTGCTTCAGCTGTTGGAGTCGAGGCTGGACAATGTGGTGTATATGCTGGGTTTTGCCCCCAGCCGGGCGATGTCCCGACAATTAGTGAGGCATAACCACTTCTACGTTAACGGCGCAAAAGTTAATATACCTTCCTACAGGGTCCGAAAAGGCGATGTAATATCAGCCAGGGAAGGGAAGAAGAAAGCAGAATACATGGTGGAATCGCTCAAGAGCCGAGGAGATACCCAGATCCCTGATTGGCTGATCCTGGATAGGGAAGGCATGAGTGGCCGGGTGGCGAACTTGCCCAGCCGCGAGAACATACAAACACAAATCGAGGAACAGTTGATCGTCGAGTTGTACTCCAAATAGCATTGGAGATTTGGTCAGACTGTTGAAAATATTCAGGGAGGATTCATAAGTACCATGTGGAAAGGGCTGGTTAAACCGAAGAAGCTGGAATTCGACCAGAAAAAGCTTGCCGATAATTTCGGCGTGATGGTAGCGGAACCGTTTGAGCGGGGTTTCGGCGAGACGATAGGAAACTCCCTGCGAAGGCTGATGCTGTCTAGCATAGTTGGCAGCGCCGTAGTGGCGGTGAAATTCGAGGGAATCCACCATGAGTTTTCCACCATAGATGGCGTTGTGGAGGATGTCTCCGATATTATTTTGAACATCAAGAAACTAATCCTGCGAAAGAACGTCGCCGAAGACAGGACTATTGTTTTGTCCGTGAGTGGCAAGGGCGAATACACCGCCGCCGACATTGAGACCTCCACTGATGTGGAGATACTCAACAAGGAGCTCCCCTTGGTGACCATCACCGATGGCAAGGCTTCCCTGAGGGCGGAGTTGGTGGTGCGAAGCGGGCGCGGATACAGCACAGCGGAGGAAAACGGCGATCCGGCGTGGGACATATCCATGATCCCCATAGACGCGGTGTTCTCTCCCGTGCGCAAGGTCAACTACCGGGTGGAGAAGACCCGGGTGGACCAGTCCTCCGATTATGACAAACTCATAATGGAGATCCAGACCGATGGATCCGTGCGGCCCAACGACGCGCTGGCGCAGGCCGCTAAGAATCTTAAGGACCACATGAGTCTGTTCATCAGCACCGAGGAGGAGGTCGAGCCGGTCCTCTCTACTGTGAATGAGGAGAAGATGAAAGTGGCCATGAATCTTCGCAAAAGCGTGGACGAGCTGGAGCTTTCGGTCCGATCCTTCAATTGCCTGAAGAACGCCAATATCAAGTCAATATTTGAGCTGGTCAAGAAAACCGACCAGGAAATGCTGAAAACGCGCAACTTTGGCCGTAAGTCCTTAAATGAAATCAAGGAAATCCTTGAGGACATGGGGCTGTTGCTTGGGATGAACGTGGAAAACTATCGTGACGAGTTGAACGCTCTGGAGCAGGGCGGGATCACCAAGTAGGCTATAGAAAAGAGAAATCATGAGGCACAGGAAAAAGAACGCAAGATTCGATAGGACGACAAGCCACAGGATTGCCATGTTCCGGAATATGGTAACGAGCCTGTTGGAATTTGAGAGGATAACCACCACCGAGGCGAAAGCTCGCGAACTGCGCAGTGTGGCGGATAAAATGATCACCCTGGGCAAGAAGGGGACGCTGGCCCACAGGCGCCGCGCCTTGGGCTTTGTCCGCAGCAAGGGAGTGGTCCACAAGTTGTTCACCGCCCTGGCGGAGCGATACAAAGAACGCAATGGTGGCTATACACGCGTGTTCAAGCTGGCTTTTCATCGAGCCGGGGACAGCGCGCCAATGGCTATTATAGAGCTGGTGGACCGCGATATGGCCGCCGCTCCTAAACGTCGTGTGAAAAAGGTGGAGGCCGAAGCCACCGGCGCATAGTCCGAACCATTCCTATTCAGCCAGCCCCTGGGGCTGGCTTTTTTTATGGTCATGGGCATGATTCCTAAGCGAGTGTTATAGATCATTGTTACTGGTATGAAATTAGCTCCGTGATAATAGGCCAAGTGGGCGCCCTTATTTATAACAGCGTTGGGAAACGTGGAGACGAAATGGAGAGAACCAATCCGTTAATGGGCAATGGCGCTGGGCTGGATTGAAAGTGTCTTTGGCGGCCGACCGGGAGAGGAGGATGAAGCGAAAATATGAAAAGGCTGATTGCCAAAGATTCCAACGGAGCATTCCGCAAGCTGGCAATGGTGGCCGTGGAACTGAATTCCGTGGCGCGAAAGTTAAAGCCGGCTTAGCGAAGATACTAATCCAATACCAGGAATTATCGGGGTAGCCCTGAGACTCAGGACACTATGGCGCCGCCTCATGTGAAGCCGCTGCCGGCGGCGCAAGCGAAGCAGTGATCCCCCACGGCGATGGGAGAGCCGGGCTGCGGCGGGCGATTCATTTCTGAGATATGCGTTTTCCTCCCTCCCAGCGGCAGGTCGGCGGCCAGGTTGAAATCGCAATCGTACAGGTATCCGTCCCACCCCACGGAGATAAGCGAGCGGCACATAAGCCCGGTGACGGCGCAGGGATTGAAGCCTTTCCTCAGTTTCCGGAAATAGTCTTCCTTGTTTCCGGAATCGGCAAGCCACCGGCGGAACCTGCCCAGCGGGGTGTTGGCGAAGGTGAAAAGATTGCTAAATTCCACGGAGTATTTGCGCTTCATATCGGCCCGGAATTTGGACTTCGCCTTCTCCTGGGCCGATGGCAAAAACGCACCGGCGGGGTTGGAGACCAGATTCAGCTCCAGGTCGCTACCGGCGATCCCATAGCCAGCTTTGTTCAACGCCCGCAAGGCCGCAACGCCTTTTTCAAACACTCCTTCGCCCCGCTGGGAGTCGGTCAGTCCCTTGCTCGGCGCGGGGAAGGAGGCGATCACCACCACATTCGCGCCCTTAAGCAAATCGATAAACCATGCCATGCGTTCTCCGGTGGCGTTTCCGCCGGCGGCGGTGAGGTTGGTCCGTACCATAAGCCGGTCCACGTGAGGCCGAAGGTTTTCCACCAGATACGGTAACTGGTCGCACATCTCCGTGGCTCCTCCGGTGATATCCGCCGTGTCTGGCCTGGCTGCGGCGGCGAATCGGACCACCCGTTCCGCCGTATTCCTGTCCATGGTCTCTTTCCGGTCCGGTCCTGCCTCCACATGGCAATGCATGCAAGTCTGGTTGCACACATATCCCACATTCACCTGCAGAGTAGAGAACCGATCCCTGTGAAGCTTCAGTCCTTCACGCCGCAGAGCGTCGGCGAAGGACTCAGCAGGCGTCAACGATTCAGCGTGTTCTGGGCGTTCTGTATGTTTCGGCGATGGGAGGGAAGTCATGGCCTTGTTTTTATATAGAGATTTTTTTCGCGACGTTCTTCATTTGCAGCCCGTGGACCAGTGATGCGCCTCCCCTGATGGCGGTGACCACATGCGCCGCCTCGGTCATTTCAGCGGTGTTGGAGCCTTTCTCCAGGCATCCTTGCGTCATGGCGTCTATGCAGTAGGGGCATTGGACCGTTAGAGCCACCGCCAGGCCTATCAGGGCCTTTTCCCTTTCGGTCAGCTCCCCATCGACGAACACAGCTTTATAATAGTCGAAGAATTTTTTGGCCAATTCGGGAGCTTCCTCCCCGATTTCGCCGAACTTCGGCAGGTCACTGGAATCGTAATATCCGCTCATGGCGCCTCTAAAAGTATCGTATTGCCCATTATTATGGCCTAATAGCGTCCGTATTCTACATTTATTTGGAGAATCGATCTGATGATGGTTTAGAATGGATATTGAATTGACACAAGACGCCCTTGCAGTAACCTGTATTTCTAAAGGAAGGCCTCACAAAAAGTCTGGCATGAAAATTATTCCCATTGACAGGGAGCGTGGCAGCGCTGATTCATCCCCAACGAAAAAGGGGGAGAAGCACGCAAGTCCTCCTGGGCATCAATCCGCTGGTAAACCTCAGCAACCTGGTTATATGTAACGACAATGGAAGCTTTAGTGCAAGGTTGTGCTTTGCTGATCTCGATCATCATAGCGGTGGTATTCCATGAGGTGGCCCACGGATACACGGCGCTTCGCTTAGGCGACCGGACGGCGAAACTCATGGGAAGGCTCACGCTAAACCCGATCGCCCATGTACACTGGTTTGGCACTATCGTGATGCCAGCGCTCCTCTATTCAGTCTCCATGGCGGCATTCGGCCAGCCCTTTGTCTTTGCGTTTGCCAAGCCTGTGCCTGTGGATTTTCGGAACCTGCGTGATCCTAAAAAGGACATGATATGGGTGGCGGCGGCCGGCCCCGCCACAAATATAGTTTTGGCTGTTATATCCGCAATGTCCATGAGGGTGCTGGGATTTGTCGCGCCGGATGAGTACCTTCTGTTCAAGTTTCAGATAAACAGCAACACACTGGACCTGACCGGCTCCCTGATGTCACCGTTGCTTTTTTTCCTGCTTGCATCTGTGTACATCAATATAGTTCTGGCCTTGATCAACCTGATTCCTGTCCCCCCGGCGGATGGAGGCAGGATTGTCACCGGGCTTCTGCCGGACGAGGAGGCTGTAAAATTCGCCTCAATAGAGAAGTACGGCCTGCTCATCCTGATTTTCATCTTGTTTTATAACCCGCTAAATATTATAAATTGGACGATCCGTCCTTTGATTAACGTGATATTGTATCTGCTCCTAGGGGATTAACTTTTCTGGATTCGGTGACTTCCATGAACAAAAAACGTGTCCTGTCCGGTATGCAGACCACCGGCAAGCTGCATTTGGGCAACCTTTTGGGCGCCCTGGACAACTGGGTGAAAATGCAGGAGGAGTATGAGTGCTACTACTTCGCCGCGGACTGGCACTCGCTCTCCAGCAATTATGAGGAGACCGAGGATCTGGAAGACAACCTGCTGGACCTGGGGATTAACTGGATGGCCGCCGGGCTGGATCCGGAAAAAGCTGTTCTGTTCGTCCAATCGCTGATCCCGGAGCACGCCGTGCTGCATCTGATCTTTTCCATGATCACTCCCTTGCCGTGGCTGGAGAGGGTGCCAAGTTACAAGGAGAAGATGGAGCAGGTGAGCAACAAGGACCTGCACACATATGGTTTCCTCGGATATCCGGTGCTCCAGGCGGCGGATATCGTGTTGTATAACGCCCATTACGTCCCCGTGGGGATTGACCAGCTTCCCCACCTGGAGCTGACCCGGGAGATCGTGCGGCGATTCCACGATATATACAAACGGAAAGTTTTCGTGGAGCCGGAAGGAAAGATGAGCCCCGTGCCGAAATTGCCGGGAACCGATGGCAGGAAGATGAGCAAGTCCTATGGCAACGCCATCTACCTCTCCGACTCTAAAGAGGAGATGTTCGGTAAAATAAAAAATATAATCACGGATCCGGCAAGGGTGCGGAAGACCGATCCGGGCGATCCGGAAAAATGCGTGGCCTTCAGTTTCCACAAAGTCTTCTCCGGGGCTGAGGAAAACGAACTGACCACGGCGGAGTGCAAGGGAGCGGCCAGGGGATGCGTGGCATGTAAGAAGTCTTTGGCGGATAATATATTCAAACACTTGGAGCAACTTTTGGAAAAGAGGGCATATTGGGGGGGAAGGCCAGCTGAGGTGATGGAGATTCTCCAAGCAGGTTCGGTCAAGGCCAGAAAAGTGGCCATCCATACCTTGGCCGAGGCGGAGGACGCCATGAGTTTTAACTTTTCAAAGATTCTTCCTGGAGTCAGGTGAATTATAAAAACAGCCGTATTTGCAAAAATCTATCAAAATCCCGCCGATGTGTCCGTCTTAAATACTAAAATTACTCAAAGTGACGTCTCATGCTTGAAAATATAAGGATTCCTCGGATGGGCTGGGTGGCGCTCCATCTGGCGCTAATTTTGCTCATTGGCTGGATGGCCGCCGGCCTTATCAATGGCCTGGTCATCGCTGCCGCCTCTTCCGCGAACCAGGGAGAGGCGCCAAAGTTCCCGTTGGATCGGTTCTCGGGTGGTGGTTCCCATTTCCGGGATTACTCACTGATTATCCGGAAGAATATTTTCAATTCAGAATCG
>Ga0224496_10000751_pt1 | contig 21889 bp, 19 predicted proteins | sample SF_Jul11_sed_USG_2_FD_168127 | JGI IMG/M metagenome (GOLD analysis project Ga0224496, IMG submission 168127) | Sediment microbial communities from San Francisco Bay, California, United States - SF_Jul11_sed_USGS_8_1 | ecosystem: Environmental > Aquatic > Marine > Sediment | place: USA...
GGTGTGAAGCATAACGTCTTGAATGCCAAGTTCCACGAGAAAGAAGCCGAAATCATCGCGCAAGCCGGGGAGAAGGGCGCGGTCACCATTGCCACGAATATGGCGGGTCGCGGAACCGATATTTTATTAGGTGGTAGTCCCGAAGCCCTTTTTAAGCAGCAATTCATCTATAAGGGTGAAGAGTTGAGTGAAGAAGAACTGGCCAAGGCCTTTGAGACTATAAGAGCGGCATGTGAGGCCAATAAGGTAGAAGTCTTGGCTGCGGGCGGCTTGCATATCGTTGGGACGGAACGTCATGAAAGCCGGCGCATTGATAATCAATTGCGAGGACGGGCTGGTCGACAAGGTGACCCAGGGTCTTCGCGCTTTTTCCTGTCTCTCGAAGACGATCTCCTGCGAATTTTTGCTTCCGAGCGGGTGTCCAACCTCATGCTGAAATTAGGCATGGAAGAAGGGATACCCATCGAACATCGGATGGTCTCCAAGTCGATTGAAAATGCGCAGAAGAAAGTCGAAGGACATAATTTTGAAATTCGCAAACATCTTCTGGAATATGACGATGTCATGAATAAACAACGCGAGGTCATCTATAAGCATCGACAAAGCGTTCTCAAAGCCACGGATGTGAGCGAAGAAGTCATGGATATGCTTGACGGAATTGGCGAGGGATTGGTGGAGGCCTACTGTCCTGAAGAACAATATGCCGAAGAATGGGACTTTGCCGGATTGGTGGAATCAGTTCATGGGCAATTTGGCATAGAGACCTTCAAGGTCGACGAGTTAAAAGAATTGGGCCGCGACGCGCTCAAAGAAGATCTTCCCGCAAAACTCAAGCAAGCCTATCGTGCCAAAGTTCACAATTTGGTGCAAGAACATGGCGCTAGCGAAGAACTCATTCATTATATTGAGCGGACCATTTTGTTACAGATGATTGATCAGCATTGGAAGGATCATCTGTGGGGAATGGATCAAATGAAAGACGGCATTGGCTTACGCGGTTATGGCCAAAAAGATCCCCTGGCCGAATATAAACGGGAAGGCTATGACATGTTTGCGGGGATGATGGATCGCATCAAAGGCGACACACTGGAACGTCTCTTTAAGTTTCAATTGGTGCGTGGTGAACGTCCGGAAGCCGAAGTGGAAGCACCTCGTCCCCAGCAAATGAGTCTAAACCGCGGAGAAGCCGCTGCCCCGAAGCAACCCGTCCACCGCACCGAAGACAAAGTTGGTCGCAACGATCCCTGCCCCTGTGGCAGCGGCAAAAAATACAAAAAATGCCACGGGGCGTAATGTTCAACCATAAACGCAACTAGCAGACCCGATGAGGATTAGGCATTTTTCTCCTCTCATACCAGTCGCCACTCAAGTCCTTCCAAAATAACTAAATAGTCTTGTCCGAAACCAAATCACTCACGCGTTGTCCAGGTGAAAGTTGTCTTGCCGGGATTCGTTCCGTCAGCCGAAGTCCTTTTGCCGAACAAAGGGCGGGCCATTCTGGACCCATCAGGCAATAGGGCCACACCCAGTAGGGGAACTAAATTTTGGGTCAAGTCGGTTGTTAAGAGTTTAGGGATAAGGCGGAAAAAACTAAAATATGGGAATTTGTCAATTGAGGCATGAGGTTCTCTGATTGAGCCGTTTAGTTGGCGGGGGCGACAGGGAGCATTTTGTCGACATGGAGAAGTTTTAAGACATCGAAGACGCGGCCTGGAGCGGTACGGAGGGAGAGTCTGATCTGTGCGTCGGCGAGTTCTTGTTTGGCTCGTACTAAAATTCCGACAGCAGCACAGTCGATAAATGAGACCTGAGAAAAATCCATAATGATGTGTGTTGTTCCCTCAGCTTGTGCCTCTTGAATGGCGGCCTGGAAATCTTTCCGGACCATGAAATCTAATTGTCCCGTAATGATAAGGGTGATCTCTCCAGGGTTCAGGCCTTTTCTCGTGATTTCCATGTGAGTTCTCGATTCTTACGAATGATCAGCAAAAAAAAACGCAATCAAAATTCCAGGAATTTTTGATTGCGCCAACAACTGAATGGACCTGCAAAGGCATTCCAATCCGTTAGGTGCTCTCTTATAAGGTGGAATAGAGTCTTTTTGCTGAGTTCTTGGCCTGGGGGCCTCCCTTTTCCTTCAGTTGGGGATTGGTGTGCATGATTTCTTCATCAAGATATTTTCGGAATACCTTATGGACATCTTGAAGGAAATTGTTCAACGGCCTCCGAAAAAAGCTGCTGCTCTCGATGAAAAGCTTGGGCGTTCATGCGCATGAATGTTCAAGTATGTGTTCCATGGAATATCCTTTTTCAATCTGGATGGGCGACCTTCTCTTTATCCAGATGCTGGCTTTCTAACTGCTTGAATTTATTGCCATTTTGTGTAGATTTCTCTGGTATTTTGCTTGACTTCGAACGCAGAAGGTGGGTATCGTACGCGATTCTTCATAGGCATATTGCTGGAGAGACTATAGTCCATTCGTGCCATCTGATTCTTCACATTTCTCAGGTCATCCCAAGCTCATCCAGAAGATTATTGATGAAATTTCTTTATGCGGACCCCTCACGTTTGCTCGTTTTATGGAACTGGCGTTGTATGACGAAAAACAGGGATATTACATGACGCAGCCGGTTGAACAGGACCAGTCCTCGCGGGAACGAATTGGTTGGGACGGTGACTTTTATACCGCGCCGGAATTGTCTCCGATTCTGGCCAAAACCTTGGTCCGGCAAGTGATAGACATTGACGCCCAGATAGGTCACCCTCGCACGTTCACTATTATTGAAATGGGGGGCGGGAATGGGACGTTTGCGGCAGATTTCCTTCAACATTGTCAGGCAATTGCACCTGATTTTCTGAACCGGTTGCGGTATTTCCTTGTCGAGCGAAGTCCGTATCTTCAATCCCTTCAAGAGTCTCGTATTCAACAGGCGATGGGTTCTTGGACAGAGAGCCGGGTCACCTGCGTGACTTCCGTTGAGCAACTAGATGCGGATTCTGTGATGGGGGTGATGTTTTCCAATGAATTAGTGGATGCCTTTCCTGTTCATCGTGTCCGCTTCCACAAGCAACGCCTTCAAGAAGTATTTGTTGATTATGCAGAGGGACGGTTTATGGAACGTCTCGGTCCTCTTTCTTCCCCAAAGATACAGGAATATGTTCACCGGCATGGTATTGATCTACAAGAAGGCCAGACGTCGGAACTCCACTTAGCCGCTGAGCAGTGGATGACTCAGGTGGCTCGGGTGTTACAGCAAGGCGTGATAATCACCATCGACTATGGCCATACGGGGAGTGATTATTACGGGGCCGATCGGAGCGATGGCACGCTGCTCTGTTACTACCAGCATGCCGTTTCGAAGAATCCGTATACTCGTGTGGGGGAGCAGGATATGACGGCTCATGTCAATTTTTCAGCGTTGGCCAAGGCTGGGAAAGAATGCGGGCTCTTGCCTGTGGGTTTTACGACGCTGGCCAACTGGCTCATGGGATTAGGTGTGGAAGCGATGGTGCACGATCAGGATCCCGAATCACCTGAAATTCAAGCGTTGAGTCTGCTTTTGCGTCCCCATGGAATGGGCACGACGTTTAAGGTGTTCGTTCAACAAAAAGGGATTGAATCCGTGTCCCTCGAAGGGCTACGCTATCGGGCGTATTTTGATGATGTTCTTTAATGCCTCGTAGTAAATGTAGAAATGGATTAAGCGGGTTTGTCGATGAGCCTTTACATAACCTTCTATAGGGAGCATGCCAATGGGTAGTGAACCCGTTCCCTTTAACTACCTCCCCATCATTATCTTTATGGTCATAGGATCCCTCTTTGGGATTGGCTCACTCCTGTTTGGCTGGCTTGTCAGACCACACCGACCGTATCGCGAAAAACTGTTGCCGTATGAGAGTGGCAGTCCCTTGTTTATGGATGCTCGTGTCCAATTTCCCATGCGGTATTACATTATTGCCATGCTCTTCGTGATTTTTGATATCGAAGTGGTGTTCCTCTTTCCTTGGGCCGTGGTCTTTAAAAAGCTGGGGTTACTCGGGCTGGTCGAGATGGGCGTATTTTTAGCCATTCTCATTGTGGGATATTGGTACGCCTGGAAAAAAGGGGCGTTGGACTGGGATTGAACAATAATAGGTCTTTAGACCTAGCCTAAAGGGGTGGGTAGGCAGTACAATGGATGCCCAAACCCGAATGGAATCTTTATGAGCTTTTTAGAACGACAACTCGAGCCTAACATCATTACGACCAATTTGGACTGGTGCATTAATTGGTGTCGGAAGTCGGCGCTTTGGCCTATGACGTTTGGGTTGGCCTGTTGTGCGATTGAAATGATTGCGTCAGTCTCCTCTCGCTATGATATTGATCGGTTTGGGGCAGGGGTATTTCGGGCCTCCCCACGGCAATCGGATCTCATGATTGTGGCCGGCACCGTCTGCCGGAAGATGGCCCCGGTGATTCGCCGGATTTATGACCAAATGGCTGAACCCCGGTATGTGATTTCCATGGGGTCCTGTGCGACGTCCGGCAATCACTATAATAGTTATAGTGTGGTCCAGGGTGTGGATCAAATTGTGCCCGTGGATGTCTACATTGCCGGTTGTCCACCCAGGCCTGAAGCGCTCATGGATGGGCTCATTAAATTACAAGAGAAAATTCAAAAAGAAAAATACTTTGTGAAATAGGTTGTTGTCTGTTTTGGTGTACCATTCCTGAATTTCAATCCCAAAAGACGCGTGGTGTATGCATCAATTCCTTGAAACCATTGTTGCCAAGTTCCCTGAGGCCGTTCTGACGGCCGAACAGGATCCGGTCCGCGGGGACTTATGGGCACAAGTGAAAGCTGAGCACTGGCGAGAGGTGGCCCAATTTCTTCATGATGATCCTCGTCTGGCGCTTGACCATATCACGGATATTTGCTCAGCCGATTATCCTGATGATCTCGAACGGTTTGAAGTGATTTATCAATTTCTTTCCCTGCCTCATGGGACACGCTTGCGGATTAAATCTCGGGTAACGGAGGAGTCTCCGGAAATTGCGACCATCAGCGATATCTGGCGTGGTGCCAATTTTTTGGAGCGAGAAGTCTATGATCTGATGGGCATTCGATTTATCGGCCATCCTGATTTACGGCGGATCTTAATGCCTGATGACTATGATGAAGGCCATCCGTTGCGCAAAGACTTTCCGGCAGAAGGCCGTGGGTGGCGTAGCCGATTTGATTTTCTGCCCAAACTGGATGAACCTGTTGGCGAATGGTCCGAGGCCGAAGTGTCGGATGATCAGCGGCATCAATTTATGGCGGATGATCGGCCAGGAGACAAAAAACGGACCACGGAAATGCTCTTAAATATGGGGCCACAGCATCCCAGCACGCATGGGGTGTTACGAGTGGTGCTGGAGCTGGATGGTGAGCGCGTCAGTAAAGCCATGCCGGATTTGGGGTATCTGCATCGAGGTGTGGAGAAATTGGCTGAGGGCCTGACCTATATGCAAGTGCTGCCGCATACTGATCGTTTGGACTATGTGTGCGCCATGACCAATAACTATGCCTATGTGCGGGCCGTAGAAAAATTGATTGGGATGACTGTTCCCGAGCGGGCTGAATATGTACGGACGATTATTGCGGAAGTGCAACGAATCGTTGGACATTTGTTTTGGTTGGGGACGCAAGCGTTGGACATCGGGGCCATGACCGTATTTTTTTGGACGTTCCGCGAGCGAGAAGTCTTGTTGGATCTCTTTGAAAAGCTCTGTGGGGCTCGCTTGACCCTGAATTATTACCGAATTGGTGGCGTCGATGCCGATCTCACGCCCGAAATTCTTTCGACGCTACGGGAATTTTTAAAAACTTTCCCTGACCATATTCGAGAGTATGACACTCTTCTTCAAAAAAACCGCATTTGGGTAGCCCGTACCAAAGGGGTAGCGGTGATTTCCGGAGAAGATGCCATCAATTTTGGTCTCACGGGGCCGGTGTTGCGGGGGTCTGGCGTCGCCTATGACATTCGTAAGCTCGAACCATACGGGGTGTATGATCGCGTAGAATGGGAAGTGCCGCTTGGCAAGGACGGTGATACCTATGACCGATACTGGGTACGGATGGAAGAAATGTGGCAGAGTGCCCGCATCATTGAACAGTGCTTGGATCAGTTACCTGAGGGTCCAATTCTCGCGGTCGATGCTCAAGTCATTCCACCCCCTAAACCCGAAGTCATGCGGGACATGCAAAGCTTGATACATCATTTCATTATTTTTACACAGGGCTTTAAACCATCAAAAGGCGAAACCTATTGCGGAACCGAAGTGCCCAAGGGCGAACTGGGATTTTTCATTATAAGCGATGGCAGCTCACGCCCGTATCGGTTGAAAATTCGATCCCCTTCGTTTATCCATATGGGAGCGTTTGATTTTATGGCGCGAGGCTATTTGATTTCTGATATTGTCACGATTTTTGGGACCTACGATATCGTGATGGGAGAATGTGATCGATAACGAAGAAGTGAAGGGTAAGGCGTAAGGCGAAAAAGATCGCAAGATTATTTCTCATTCGCTTCACGCCTAACGCCTTACGAGAAAAGCCATGCTTTTAACGAAATTCAAAGACGAGGTTAAAGAGATTCTTTCCCGCTATCCGGTGAAGCGATCAGCGCTTCTGCCGTTATTGAATTTAGCGCAGCGCGAAGAAGGGTTTGTGAGCGAACCGGCCATGCGGGATATTGCGAAGGTCTTAGAGCTCACGCCTCCTCAGGTATTTGAGACCGTTACGTTTTATACGATGTTTAATCTCAAGCCCATCGGGAAGTATCATCTCCAAGTCTGTAAATCTCTGATGTGTGCGTTAGTCGGATCGGATGATCTCGTGACTTGGATTACCAAGAAACTCAATATTACACCTGGGCAAACGACTTCGGATAACACATTTACGTTCAGTGTGGTGGAATGCTTGGGCTCATGTGGGACCGGACCCATGATGCAGGTCAACGATGACTATTATGAGCAATTAACTGAAAAAAAAGTCGGCCGTGTATTAGATGACTTGGCGAGGGATGGAAAGTGCCCACTAAAAAGTGGACCGTATATGTTTCCCATGCCATTGGCGAAATCTTAAGCCAAGAGAGTTGGACGTTCAGATGGCACAATACGAAACAATCCTTTTGAAAAATATGGAACAGCCGGGCTACACCGGGTCCTTGGCGGATTATGAGCAGGCCGGTGGATATCAAGCGTTTCGCAAAGTCCTGAAAGATATGCAGCCGGATCAGGTGATTGAGGAAGTGAAAAAATCCGGGTTGCGTGGGCGAGGGGGCGCGGGCTTTCCCACTGGCGTAAAATGGGGCTTTATTCCTAAAGATCATCCTGGCCCAAAGTATCTCTGTTGCAATGCGGATGAAAGTGAGCCAGGCACCTTTAAAGATCGACAATTGATGGAACGTGATCCCCATCAAATGTTGGAAGGCATGGCGATTACCTGCTTTGCCATCGGTGCTGAGACGGCGTATGTCTATATTCGAGGGGAATTTCGACTGGGTGCCAAAATTCTAGAAAAGGCTGTACAAGAAGCCAATGCGGCTGGGTATTTGGGTAAAAATGTTTTGGGAACTGGTCGGACGATTCACATTCATATTCATGCCGGGGCAGGTGCCTATATCTGTGGTGAAGAAACGGCTCTACTCGAATCGTTGGAGGGCAAACGGGGCATGCCACGATTTAAGCCACCATTTCCGGCTACCCATGGTCTCTACCAAAAGCCCACGGTCGTGAATAATGTCGAAACCATGGCGAACGTTCCCCATATCATTAATCGTGGGGGCGAATGGTTCTCCAAAATTGGCTCTCCTCCGAAGAGTTGTGGAACCAGGGTTTTCTGTTTGAGCGGCCATGTGAAACATCCAGGTAATTATGAAGTCCCGATGGGGATTCCTTTTCGTGAATTTATTTATGACGTGGGCGGGGGGATGCGTTCCGATAAACCACTGAAAGCCTTTATTCCTGGTGGGGCCTCTGCGCCGTTTCTGACACCGGATCATCTGGATGTCAAAATGGATTTCGAAGCGGTGGCGATGGCGGGGTCCATGTTGGGGTCCGGTGGCGTGACCGTGATGGAAGAAGGCACCAGCATGGTGTGGGCGGCCTTACGTTTGATGGAATTTTTCTACCATGAATCCTGCGGGAAATGTACGCCATGCCGTGAAGGCAGTTCGTGGTTGGCGCAGACTCTTCAACGAATCTGGAATAAACAGGGACGTGAAGGAGATCTCGATTTACTTGATGATTTGTGCAGAAACATCGCCGGTCGAACCGTGTGTGCTTTTGGAGAAGCTGAAGTGGGTCCGATTCAAAGTACCTTGAAATATTTTCGCCATGAGTATGAAGCATTGATTCGTGAGGCCGAAGCCACGAGGCCTCGGAGCAAAGAGATTCCTGTATTCTCCCATTGAGTTATACGATTATGGCATCACAAACGACCGCAACAAACATGGTGACCCTGACGATCGATGGGAAGTCGACCTCGGTGCGGAAAGGCACGTTGGTTATTGAAGCAGCACGACAGGTCGGGGTGATGGTGCCGCATTTTTGTTATCACCCGAAGCTATCGCCTGATGCGAATTGTCGGATGTGTCTGGTTGAGATTGAGAAAATGCCTCGATTGCAGACATCGTGTAGTACGCCGGTCGCCGAAGGCATGGTGGTGAAATCCTCAACTTCGACTCAAGCGACGGAGGCTCGCAAGTCAGTTTTAGATTTCATTCTTGCGAATCATCCCTTGGATTGTCCGGTATGTGATCAAGGCGGGCGATGCGATTTGCAAGACTTTTCTCACGAATATACGGCGACAACCAGTCGCTTCAAAGAGCTGAAGCGAGTCTTTCAAAAAGAATACTTTAGCCCACTGATTGAGACGCAGATGAATCGCTGTGTTCAATGTTTGCGATGTGTCCGCTATTGCGATCAGGTCATGGATGTGAAAGCGTTGGCCCCCGTCGGACGTGGCACGTTGACGGAAATCAAGTCGTTTGGGGCCCATGAGTTGGATTGTGAATTTTGTGGGGGGTGTATCCAAATTTGTCCCGTAGGGGCCATTACCAGCCGTCTCTCGATGTATGAGTTTCGTCCGTGGATGCTCAAGCGGACCGACTCGGTCTGTGGGTATTGTGGCGATGGATGCCAAATCACGTTCCAAACCAAAGGCAATGCTCTGATCGAAATCAATTCCACTCAAGGTTCCGGACGAAATAACGGCGATCTTTGTGCGCGAGGATATTTTGGTTACCATGTGAGTGAACATCCCGATCGATTGACCTCGCCGCTTATCCGCAAAGGAGACGAATTCCAATCAGTGCAATGGGAAGAGGCGCTGGAGCTGGTGGGGCAGCGGTTGCTGGACATCAAAGCGAAGCATGGCGCCGATGCGATTGGCGGGTTGATTTCTGGACGCTGTACGAATGAAGACATCTATGTGTTCCAGAAGTTTATGCGCGGAGTGGTGGGGACTAACCGGATTGATAGCAGTGTGCGGTATGGACATTTGAATGCCCTACATGCCATGCAACGTGTACAAGGTACACATCGTTGGGCGGTGAGTTTCGATGATATTGTTTCGGCCGATACTCTCTTGCTGGTGGGAACTAATATTACAGAAACAAATCCGATTGCAGGCCTAAAAGTCAAAGAAGCCGTCAAGCGTCGAGACGCCAAGCTGATCACGATTGAAGCGTTGGAGCCAGCCATCGGGAGTCTCAGCAATATTGTTAATCTGGCGCAACATCATTTAGGTGTGAAGCCAACGGGCTACGCTGCAGCGATTTTGGGTTTATTGAAAGCTGTGATGGATCAGCCCATTCTTGATGTGGAACTCCAATCTCGTGTTTCAGGTTACTTCAATGACATCTCCGCTCGTCTTCAAGTCATTACGTGGGAGGCCATTCAGGCCCAAACGGGCTTAGCCTCGGATACCTTTACGCAAGCTGCGCAGGTATTTGGTCAAGGGGAAAAGGTGGTGATTCTTGTGGGGCCAGGCGTTCTAAGATCTTCAGGTGGGTTTGGGATGACCATGAACCTATTGGATCTCTTATTGGTTTCTGGCAAGTTAACGAAGCCTGGTTGTGGGCTGGCTCCTTTAGCGGAAGAAAATAATGATCAAGGAGCGTTTGAAATGGGGGGAACGGGAGCCGTCTTGCCTGGTGGAGCATCTCTGGGTGATCCGGAGGTACGGAAAAGTGTATCCCAAGCATGGGGCCGACCCATTCCCGATACGCCTGGTTCTTCACTACCACAAATGATTGAAGATGCCCAGCAAGGCAAATTGAAAGCCATGTTTGTCGTCGGTGAAAACCCAGTGAGCTCCTTGCCTCCGTCATCAGGTATTCATTCAGCATTCGAGAAACTTGAGTTTTTAGTATGTCAGGAATTGTTTCTCACTGAAACGGCAAAACAGGCACATGTCGTACTCCCAGCCTGTTCTTATGCCGAAAAAGACGGGACATTTACAAACACGGAAGGGCATATCCAGTCAGTGCGAAAGGCCATTGATCTGGTTGGTGAAAGCCGTCCGGATTGGGAAGTGTTTTCCGCGCTTTCGGTGATGATGAATGATCCGATGGAATATGGAGACGTCAAAGAAATTGGCAAAGAAATCCGGAATCTTCTTCCTGGGACGCGCACGTTAGGGCCTGCGCCATTGCCGGCGCAACCTGTTTCTTCGGCGATCGCTCACTATGTCACGGCTGATTATCAACGGGATCTCGCCACGCGGTATCAATTGCCGGATCATGTAACGGAAGCGGATGATCAGATAATCTTACAGGTCTCTCAATCATTGTTTCATTCTGGGAAATTTTCACGAAAAGCCAAAGGGTTGCTGCAAGTCGAAGCGACAGGAAAGATCTATGTGCATCCGGAAGAGGCGGCACGACGTGGTATCAGTGATGGGGACACCGTGAAAGTGAGCAATGCTTTAGGCGACGTGATGGTGCCGGTCGGACTTCGCGAGCGTATACCTCATGGCGTAGCCGTGTTTCCCGAGCATTTTGATGAAGAGATCAGGCGCTTAATGCCATATAGCCTTGACCCTGAAACCCAGGTGCCGTATTGCAAGATCGCGCACGTCTACATTGAAAAGATGGTGGAGGCATGACGCAGGGCTCGGTGTGTGCTGAATTATACCTCAGTTGAATGATTCTTATGAAAGAGATTTGCCAAGAACTTTGAGGTAGCAAGAGGAGAGGAGTGAATCCGTTATGGAAACGGGAATTCGATTAGGCCTTACGTTAGTACAAATTGGAGCAGTCATGGTGGCCGTGCTCCTTACAGTTGCAGCACTAACTTTGCTTGAACGAAAAGTCTTGGGGTGGATGCAGGACCGGATGGGGCCCATGGAAGTTGGGCCGTATGGCATTTTACAACCAGTGGCCGATGGCTTAAAGCTCTTTTTTAAGGAAGATATTATTCCGGCTGGAGCCAACAAATTTATGTTTAGTATGGCACCAATTTTGTCGTTGGTCCCCGCCCTCATTGGTTTTGCGGTCATTCCCTTTGGTCCGGATTGGACAGTTGATGTTGGCGGTGTCAATTTTAAGCCCTTTGTCATCACGGATATTAATATTGGTGTGTTGTACATCCTGGCCTTTGCATCTATTGGTGCTTACGGCATCATCCTCGGAGGCTGGTCATCCAATAGTAAATATTCCTTGCTTGGCGGACTGCGATCGGCTGCGCAATTAATCAGTTATGAATTAAATGTGGGACTCTCAATTGTCGGAATCTTGCTCCTTTCAAGCTCATTAAGTTTGGTGACGATTACGAATGCTCAAGCGGGGGGATTTTGGAATTGGTATTTCTTTGGAGGGGGGGGCTTCCCTCAAGCGATAGCCTTTATGGTGTTCATTATTTCTTCTGTCGCTGAAACAAATCGGACGCCTTTCGATTTGCCGGAAGCGGAAAGTGAATTAGTGGCCGGGTTCTTTACCGAATATAGCGGCATGCGATTCGCGTTCTTTTTTCTGGCAGAGTATGGGAACATGATTTTGGTGTCCTGTGTCGCTACCGTCTTGTTTTTTGGTGGATGGCATGCGCCATTGGAAATCTTACAAGGCCCAGAATCCCTTCATTGGGCTACTGGCATTGCATGGTTTTCACTAAAAGTAGCGAGTTTCCTCTTTTTCTTTTTTTGGATCCGGGCCACCTTGCCTCGATTGCGGTATGACCAATTGATGCGGTTTGGGTGGAAGGTGTTGTTGCCGATTGCCCTGGGAAATATCGTCATTACCTCCGTTTGGGCTTATATATTCCCCTGAGGATTGTTGGGAAATGGGATCAATGAACCTGAAAGAATGGATCAAAACTCTCACGTTTTATGAGATTCTGTTAGGGATGAAAGCCACGATGGCTCATCTCTTAAAGTATAGGCCGATTACCTTGCAATACCCGCATGAGAAGAGATCCCTCCCGTCTAATTACCGAGGGATGTTAGCGCTGTTGCGTTACGATGACGGGACGGAAAAATGTGTGGGATGTGATCTGTGCGAAGCGGCCTGTCCCTCTAGGGTCATACGCGTCGTGAGTTCGGAAGTGCCGGGAGAACCTACGAAGCGCTATTCCAAGGAATATTATATGGATATGACCAGGTGTTTGTTTTGCGGGCTCTGTGTTGATGCTTGTCCGGTGGATGCCTTGGGCATGACTCAGGAATATGAATGGGCGGTGTACGATAAACGGCAACTGCATTTAAATAAACAGCAACTTTTAGCTATTGGAGATCGAAATTTTCCTATTCGGGAAAAACGGTTGGAGTTTCAACATCCCAATGTAGCCTATTTTAATGTGGGGTTTAAGAAAATTCCGCAGAAGGAAGCGTAATGTGTTTGCGGGCGATCGTGGTTGTGCATGGTTTTGTGAACGGGTGACGACGCGTTCTTCCTAATTTCGGCTGCGATGATCTTATGGAAACCTTTGTCTTTTTTTATTTTGCCAGCATTATTGTCGTGACCGCTGGATTAGTGGTCGCGCTCAAGAACCCTGTCTATAGTGCATTGGCGCTATTGGTCATGTTTTTCCATGTAGCCGGGCTGTTCGTCACGTTGCATGCAGAGTTCCTAGCCATCATTCAAATACTGGTCTATGCGGGAGCCATTTTGGTGCTGTACCTCTTTGTCGTGATGCTGCTGAATTTAAAACGAGAAGAACATTTCCATAGTCAGCTTATTGTAGGATTATTTCTGGGATGTGTCCTCTTTGCGGAAGCCGTTCTGCTGGTCGTGAAAGGGGAGACAACTCTTGGGAGTAATCTTGCAGCGGACGCTGCTCCAATAGAACTCACACGAGGAAATACGGAATCGATTGGTGAGCTTCTTTTTTCCACCTATCTGTTTCCCTTTGAAGTCGCCTCGCTCATTTTGCTGGTAGCGATGGTTGGGGCCGTGATTCTGACGAAAAAAGGTATTTTGGAGGTGAAGAGTTAAATGGATGTTCCGGTCAGTTACTATGTCGTGTTAAGCGGCATGGTCTTTTCTATCGGATTAGTGGGTGTGCTCATCAGGCGTAATATCATTATTATTCTGTTATCCGTTGAGTTGATGCTGAATGCCACGAACATTAATTTTGTGGCATTTTCTTCCTATTTAGGAAATCTGTCTGGTCAGGTCTTCGTGTTTTTTGCACTTACCGTGGCTGCTGCAGAAGTTGCCGTCGGATTGGCGATTATTATCGCACTGTATCGTCATTCGGCGAGTATCAACATTGACGACTTCCGGTTGCTGAAATGGTAAGGCGATGGTCTACGCCTTAATCCCCCTGCTCCCACTTCTGGCCTTCGTGGTCCTTGGTCTTGGTGGCCATGTGATCAAGGAACGGGCACATCTCATTGCCGTTCCTGCCGTTCTTGGTTCCTTTCTCCTTTCCCTGATGGCCCTGAGCGAAGTCGCCGATGGCGCGGTGCTGCGCATTCCTCTCTATACTTGGGCGAATTCCGGCAATCTCACGATCACCTTAGGTCTGTTTGTTGATCAGTTGACGGTGGCCATGCTGATGCTGGTGACCATCGTGAGTTCTCTCGTGCATGTCTACACGATTGGATATATGCATGGCGAACCCGGTTATGCTCGGTTTTTCAGTAATATTGCGTTGTTTACCTTTTCGATGTTGATGCTGGTGATGTCTGATAATTTCCTGCAGCTGTTTGTCTTTTGGGAAGCGGTGGGCCTGTGTTCGTATTTGCTGATTGGACATTGGTACGAGCGAGAATCGGCTCGAGCCGCAGCGACAAAAGCCTTTCTGGTGAACCGGGTCGGAGATTTTGGATTTATGGTGGGCATCTTGTTGGTCTTTGTCACGTTTGGCAGTTTGCAATATCAGGCGGTCTTTTCCCAGTTGGACCAAGTCTCTGGGGGAACGGTGAACTTGTTGGGGACCATAGGCGGGAATTGGGAAATTTCGGTCATGACTATGATTTGCCTGTTCCTGTTTGTCGGTGCAGTCGGCAAGTCTGCACAAGTTCCGCTACATGTGTGGTTGCCGGATGCGATGGAAGGGCCGACGCCGATTTCTGCGCTCATCCATGCCGCGACGATGGTGACCGCCGGTGTGTTTATGGTGGCGCGTTTGGCTCCACTCTATAATCTCTCCCAGGTGGCTATGGATGTGGTGGCCGTCGTAGGTGGTGTAACGATGTTTCTCGGGGCCACTATTGCGATGACTCAAACGGATATCAAGCGTGTTGTGGCGTATTCCACATTGAGCCAACTGGGGTACATGATGATGGCCTGTGGGCTGGGGGCTTATGTCTCCGGCATGTATCATTTGCTTACCCATGGGGCGTTTAAGGCCTTATTGTTCTTAGGGTGTGGTGCCGTAATTATTGCGTTGCACCATGAACAAGATATGAGAAAGATGGGCGGTCTCAAGGACAAGTTGCCGGTGACCTATTGGACCTTTCTGATTGGGTCGTTGGCTTTGGCTGGCTTTCCGTTGACGGCAGGATTTTTTAGTAAGGATGCCTTGCTGTTGTCTTCCTGGATGTCAGGCGGACTAGGGCAGGTGCTCACAGTGCTGGGATTACTCACGGCCATGATGACGGCGTTTTACAGTTTCCGCCTCGTGTTTGTGACTTTTTGGGGTGAATCACGTGTTGACCCTCACCATGCAGGTCATATTCATGAGCCGTCCAAGACGATGACCGTTCCGCTCCTGATACTTGCCGTATTGAGTATTTTGGCGGGCTATATCGGCATTCCTGAATTTCTCGCTCCGGCGTTTCCTGGTGGCGAAAGTGCTGGGCATCATGAAGGGGCTGCGGCAACGGGAATTATGATAGCCGCAACTGTGATGGGAATTTTGGGTATTGCCGGGGCCTATTTTGTGTATGTGCAATCACCAGGCTTGCCGGATCGTTTAGCCGCGCAATGGCAATCGCTCTACCAATTGTCATTGAACAAATGGTTTGTGGATGAAGCCTATGATCGAACGGTCGTGACACCGACGCTGAAGATAGCCGATAGCTTATGGAAACGAGTGGATGTGGCAATCATTGATGGTGCGGTCAATGGAGTCGCGCGTGCCGTGGCCTGGGGAGGATGGGTGACGCGGGTACTTCAAAGTGGACAAGCACAAAACTACGCGCTGGCCATGACGGTCGGCGCGGTAGTGATTCTTGGGGCGTTGATTTTCTTGTAAGGGAATGTTGAAAAAATCCGCCAGCTTCGTTCTCGCTCTTTTGCCGTGCTCACGTACAAGTGTACGCTCCGCGCGTCAAAAGAGCTGCGGCCTTGCTGGACGGATTTTTTGAACATTCCGCGGGCCATGATGAATGAAGTAATGATCAAGGATGTACGAAATGTTGGGCAAGAGAGAATGAAATCGTGACTGAAATGGTTGTGCCTTCAGGGGGCATACCCTGGCTCACGCTGATTCTGATTCTGCCGCTAATTGGCGTGGTCGTCACGTTACTGGCGCACGAGTCGTGGTCTCGACACATTGCGCTGGGAACGTCATTGGTGACGTTTGTCGCGTCGTTGCCTCTGTGGTTTGTGTTCGATAATGGCCATGCGGGCATGCAATTTGTGGAGAAACATCTCTGGATTGATTCTCCGGCCATCCATTATGCCTTGGGGGTGGATGGCATCAGTATGCCCTTAGTACTGCTGACCACCTTTCTCACGCCGTTATGTATTCTGGTGTCATGGACGGCAATTGAAACGCGGATGAAAGAATTTTTGATCAGCTTGCTCGTCATGGAGACTGCCACCATCGGCGTGTTTGTGGCCTTAGACTTTGTGCTCTTTTATATCTTTTGGGAAACCATGCTGATTCCCATGTATTTGTTGATTGGCGTGTGGGGCGGACCGAATCGTGTTTATGCGGCGATTAAGTTTTTCCTCTATACCCTGGCAGGGAGTATTCTTCTGCTGGTCGCGATTTTAGTGTTGTATTTTGAAGGTGGACGAACCTTCGATATTCTGGCGTTAACGCACGCCTCGTATGCCCCGAGTTTGCAGGCGTTGTTGTTCTGGGCGTTCTTTGCCGCGTTTGCGGTGAAAGTGCCCATGTTTCCGTTTCATACCTGGCTGCCGGATGCGCATGTGCAGGCCCCGACGGCGGGTAGCGTTATTCTGGCCAGTGTGTTGTTGAAGTTGGGCACCTATGGGTTCTTACGTTTCTCGTTGCCCATGCTGCCGGATGCGTCGGTCACCTATACCCCGATCATCATGACCTTGTCGGTGATCGCGATTATCTATGGGGCCTATATGGCTCTTGCGCAAAGTGATATTAAGAAGCTGATCGCCTATTCCAGCGTGAGTCACATGGGATTTGTGACATTAGGAATTTTTGCATTGAATGCCCAAGGGATCGAAGGGGCCGTGCTTCAAATGATCAATCATGGCATTACCACCGGCGCCCTCTTTATGTGCGTGGGCATTATTTACGAGCGCACACATAGCCGGGAAATTAGCGAGAACGGCGGACTGGCCAACGCCATGCCGAAGTATGCCACCTTCTTGGTCATCTTTGCCCTGTCTTCCGTTGGACTGCCGGGCATGAATAGTTTCGTGGGTGAATTTTGGTATTGGTTGGCGTGTTCGCCTGGGATAAGTTGACGGCGACATTAGCTGCGTTGGGGATCATTTTAGCTGCCGTGTATATTTTGTATTTGGTGCAGCGAGTGGTCTATGGCCCGGCCTCTCCAAAGATGCTTCCCAAATTAACCGATCTGAATGCTCGCGAATTTGGCATGTTGGTGCCATTAGTGGTGTTGGTGTTTTGGATTGGTCTCTATCCCAAACCGCTCTTGGATGTGATGCATGCGAGTGTGGGACGTGTGGTTGCCTCGCAATCTGCATCGGTTATCGTGCAACAAGATGGTGTTCCATCGGATCATCATGCCTTGGTCATGTCCGAAGTCCTTTCTCCAGTCATGCCTTCTCTTGAATCTGAGGCCGCCCCATGAGTCTCCCACTTGCTGATCTTGTCACGATCCTTCCTGAATTGCTGATTGTGGGAATTGCCTGTCTGATTCTCATTCTTGATCCTATTACGCCGACAGGCAAAAAAGATTTCCTGGCTTGGATGAGTCTCGGCGTATTGGGTGTCTGTGCGTGGATAACCATGGCAGATTCCGGCCAAAGCACGGTGGCTTTCAGCGGATTGGTTGTGGTGGATGCCTATGCAGCATTCTGGAAAATATTGCTGTACCTTGTGAGTGGCCTGACCATTTTATTGTCGATGAGCTATCTCAAAGAAGAAAAAATCGAACTGGCGGAATATTACGCCTTTGTGTTGCTGGCTTTAGCGGGCATGATGGTGATGGTTTCAGGTGCCGATCTACTCACGATCTATCTGGGCATCGAACTCATGTCCATTACCCTGTATATCATGGCTGGGTTTAAACGCTTTGAAGCCCGGTCGATCGAGGCCTCGGCCAAGTATTTTGTGTTGGGGGCCTTTTCTTCAGGCATCTTGCTCTATGGCATTTCCCTTCTGTTTGGTGTCACAGGGAGCACAAGGCTGACCGAAATCGCCGCAGCGGTGAATGGGCCAGCGTTGGATGATCCGTTGATGCTTTTGGCGCTGATGCTTATCATCGTCGGCTTTGGATTTAAAGTGGCAGCGGTGCCGTTTCATATGTGGACACCAGATGTCTATGAAGGTGCCCCAACATCCGTGACGGCGTTTATGGCCGTGGCCTCAAAAGCCGCGAGTTTTGCCGCTTTTCTTCGTGTACTCTTGGAAGCGTTTGGTGGCGTGAAGCCCAATTGGAATGTGTTAATTCTCGCGGTGTGTTTACTCACCGTAGCATTGGGAAATTTGGTCGCCATTGTCCAAACGAATGTGAAACGGATGTTAGCGTATTCCAGTATCGCGCATGCCGGCTATGCCTTGGTTGGAGTGGTCGTGGCAGGTTGGATAGGAGTCGAAGCAGACATCTCTTCTCGTGGCGTGTCCAGCCTCATGCTGTATCTGGCCATCTATTCCTTCATGACTCTTGGTGCCTTTGCGATGGTCGCCATGTTACGAAAAGGTGGCTTGGAGGGGGAAGAGATTGAAGACTTTACTGGTTTGGCCAAACGGCATAAAGGCGGGGCGTTTCTTATGCTGGTCTTTATGGTGTCTCTGGCAGGCATTCCACCTACCGCTGGATTTATTGGAAAATTCTATCTATTCATGGCGGCAGTCAATGCGGATTTGGCCTGGTTGGCTATTTTCGGCTTAGTCTTTGCCGCCATCTCTGCCTTCTATTACTTGCGCATTGTCATGGTGATGTATATGCGTGAGCCGTCCCCTGAACAGGAGCGAAATACGCGTCTAGTTCTTTCTCCTCAAGTTTCCGTTGTCCTTGCCTGCGCCGTGGCCGGTGTTGTCTTACTGGGGATCTTCCCCGGCCCCTTAGTCTCCATCGCCGACCTTTCCGTCCTTCCCATCAGCTCCCTTAAATAGCTTCCCTTGTTCTTTCTTCCTGTGTCTCTCTGGATTGGATGAGAGCGAGAGGATTACGTGTGTTGTCCTAAAGCTAATATACCGATTCCAATGACCATCAAGATGGCACCAGCCAGGCGCTCTTTTCCCTGGGGTTCTCGTAAGAACACGATGCCCCAGAGGACGGCGAACAAGATACTTGTTCGTTTAATCGCGATGACGGAGGGGACTGAACCTAAACTGAGCGCGGTATTGTGAAAATACAGACCCATGGCCTGAAAGAGTCCGATGGCGAGGAGGATTCCTAGAATTGGGGTGAGTGGAGCAGGAATAGTTGGACGAGGCATAAGACGAAACATGAATAAAAATCCAATCGTCATCACAGTGGCGATCGAAAGACTCCAAAGGAGTGGAGAAGAATTCTGGACCCCGATTTTGTCGAAGTTGGATGAAAAGCTATATATCAGGGCCACCGATAACATGCGTCTTGGCCCAGGCTGAGAAATCATGGCCAGAAATGGTGCGAGCCATCCTTGATGGGTCGATTGAATCTGAAGTGAGTAGGCCCCAGCCACGATGCAGAGAATACCCGCCACGTCTTGTATATTCGGCACGTCGTCTACGAGCATGGGAGAGGTGATGAGTAAAAAGATTGGAGTGAAGGAGATGAAGGGGATCGCGAGCGACATGTCAGAGGCTTGTAGGGCACGCATGAATTGAAACAAAGCCAGCACGTTCAACGTTCCACCCAGCAAGAGCGAGGGAAGATATTGAGGGCCAAGTGTGGGTATGGAACCGGTGAACAGCAGAATGGCGAGTAAGAATGGAATAGGAGTGGCGGAGGCGGCTAACGCGGCAAGTTGCGGCGAAACGGTACGCAACCCACGTTTGCTACAGAGATCTTTTAGCGATTCGCTTAAGGCCGCTAACAGCGCAAAATAGAACCAATTCATGGGTGAAAATTTAGAACAAGGTGTGAAAGTTCACTCTATTTCTCAATGCCAAAAGATGAACAGCGGTTCTGAAAAAATGATCCTTGTCGATCTTACAGGGATTGAATGGATTCCTCCAATAATTTTCGATTTGGGGGAATTCAATGAGGGAAAGGCCTGATAACAAATCAAGGTATGTGGGGAGGGAACTTAATTTTTTATGGGATAAAACATGGGATTAAGTCCACAGACATTGTTAGGGGCATTTAGAATGCGGTTTACACCGAAAGTCCTTCGGGCGTTATGTCTGCAGTTGTTAGCGAGGGAGGGCATCTTTTCCATGACCCTCATACCCGCAGTTGTAGAGCTTGCCCCTGTAGCTTTTGGCAGGGGCGGGTATCCATCTTCGAAACACCAGGATAGATTCTTGATTGCAAATGTCGAGAATGACGAGAGTGGATGCTTTAGTTTTTTGGGCTTATGAAGTTTGGGAAAGAGGGCAGTGTTGGAGAATTTCTTGAAGGGCTGCGACGACGGTTTTGATGGTTTTAATCTGTACATTCTGAATGGACTGTGTCGGGATTGAGCAGGTGGCTCCACGGGAAAGGAGATATTCGGTGACGTTTACTTGACCCGACAGGGCGGCTGAATGCAGTGGGGTCATCCCGATGGCATTCGTGGCGTCGATGGGTGCGCCGGCATCAAGGAGTAGACGGGTTAGATCTGTGTCTCCTGATTGGGCGGCCACATGTAGAGCGGTCCAGCCCTCTGTGAATGGGGTGTGAACGGCCGCGCCTTTGCCTAATAAAAAGGCGACCATGCGGCGATGGCCTTCTTGTACGGCAATGTGGAGGGGCGCGGTTGTGTGTTCTATTCCATTAACTCTTGCGCCATATTTGAGTAAGAGTTCGGCTACATCCACATGCCCTCCCTTTGCTGCTAAGTGCAAGGGAGTCCAAGTCGATTGATAGGTGGCATGAACATCGGCGCCTTTTTCCAGCAATAATAGGGTCAAGGGAATTTGGCCGAGGCGAGCAGCATAGTGTAGGGGGGTGGCCCCTTGGGCGGTTCGTTGATTGACGTCGGCCCCTTGGGCGATCAGTTCACGAACACGCGAGATGTTACGCGCCTCAATTTCATGGAAAATATCTTTGGTGGGGGAACTGTTCCACCCGGAGGTCAGAGCATAGGAGAGTAAGATCCCAATGCCGAGGCCCACATATTTGACGATTTTGAATCCTCGGGTCTGTGTCATGGTTGTTCGATACTCCAAAGCAGATAGGGGCAAGTCAATGCTGATGACCTGGGTTGATGAAATGGTCTGGAGTGCAGAAAACCGGATTCTGTGGGTAAAGGCTATTCCCCGTTTGGCGGGGCAAGTGTGGGGGGTTATTAAGAAAACGAAGCCAAGCTTTCGCTAAACGTGATGGGGTTGAGGTTACAGATAGGACGCCGGTATGGCCGGCAAGAAGAATTGGAGAAGGGAATACTTGAGGAAGGGACGGAACGAGTGGCTGCGAGCAACGATCTTGTGTGGGATCAGCGCTTAGGTGTGGGCTTCTACGACTTCCTTCTCGTTTTCCACCAAAACTTCACTGGGTAATAGGGCCTGTTGGTCGGCTTGAAGAATCAGGCCATCCAAAACATAGTGCCAATGCTTGCTGGTGGTGAGGGCTTTTTCGAAAAGAATGCCACCGACTTTTGTTTCCATATCCAGGAAATTCACCACATGGTATGGGTTGATGTCATCGAGAACCGTCACGACAAGATCAATCCTGTGATTACTGCTTGGACTATCTGGAGGATGAAGCTGTGCAATCTGGGACTGCTTGGTTCGTTCATTTTCCTGCAAAAAAGACACTGCTTCATTAGGGCGACTCCGCTTCCCTTCGCCGATCAGTTCTCCATTATGGATTAAAAATGTTCCCAGAAGTTGGGCGATAGGAAGAATCCGTGGGGCATGAGATGGACTTCCGAAAAGGCAAATTTGACGGGTGCGTTCATTGACCGCTAACCCACTCAGACCATCACTTTCCATAAACATTTGGGAAG
>Ga0224496_10000752_pt1 | contig 21886 bp, 15 predicted proteins | sample SF_Jul11_sed_USG_2_FD_168127 | JGI IMG/M metagenome (GOLD analysis project Ga0224496, IMG submission 168127) | Sediment microbial communities from San Francisco Bay, California, United States - SF_Jul11_sed_USGS_8_1 | ecosystem: Environmental > Aquatic > Marine > Sediment | place: USA...
CGGATGCAGCGTCGGTGGCTCAATCAAGCCCTCCTCCGTCGCTTTTCGCAACGAATTGAGTCCCGTCGATTCCCGATGCGAATGTCGCTTCAGATACCAATAAAGAATCGCGATAACGGGTACCGCGTACAGCAGAATCTTAAGGATACTTCCCAAAGTCATGTCCAAATCTTGCGCAAGTTGCGACGAAGATTACGGTCAATTCCGCTGACAAGTGTGACTGAGCTCACAATTTCAATTGTCTGCAATTTTTCGGGGCGTTGCGCCATCGCTGTGACCTCCTACTTCAGGCCAAAATTCAAAGAGGGCCCGAGCATAATGAAATTGCAGCGTTTTTTACATAAGCGATCAGCCCTGACTTCAGCGCGCGGGCGCTTGAGGCGACACGAATTGTGCTCTTTTCTACGGGAAAACCCGTACACCGGACCAGGACAAACACTTAATTGGCAGCACATCAGCGACCTCACCTGGCATCTGTCGGCATACAGAGACACTAGGACTCCATTCCGGATTCGAAGAAACTCTGCATCGTAGTTCGCGCGGGCGCGCCCAATCGAGTAAGCACGCAACGAAAATGTCCAGTAAATGGCTCAACTGTTTATGGAACCTTTCGTGCTTGAATTACGTTTACTTAAAATAATGTGACTTGCAGTGATCAGCTGCGACTGAAAGGTGTCTTTTGTGAACATGTCTGGAATATTCCTGGCTGCAATAATTGTAATGGCTGTTGCCGCAGTTGGTTTCGTTGCTCTGCCGCTAATCCGAAGCAATCGACAGATCGCCTTGATTGTTGCAGCAATTGCGATTCCAACCTTGGCCGTCGGGCTGTATGCACAGCTCGGTTCGCCGACTTCTGAAAGCGTGGGACATGCGACGACCCGAACAACACAGCCATCCATGGCCGCGCGTACTGACTCAAGCGACGAAAAACCTGGTTCGGTCGCAAGCCTGGTGGAAGGACTTGCCGCCCGACTCGAGGAAAACCCTGACGACGGCAAGAGTTGGCTGCTGCTGGCACGATCCTACCATCACCTGAATCGCGTGGCCGAGGCCAGGTCTGCGTATGCGCGAGCGGTGGATCTGGGAGAGTATGACGAGCAACTGGCCGGGCTCGAGACAGTCAGCGAAGCTGCCCCTCACAGCGCCGCCCAGATTTTCGGCAAAGTGCAGCTGTCGGAATCGTCCAAAGCCATTGTGCTGCCGACAGACACCGTATTCATCTTTGCCCGGGCTATCGATGGTCCACCGTTTCCTGTTGCTGTGCTGCAGCGGGCCGTTTCGGACCTCCCCCTCGACTTTCTTCTTAATGACAGCCAGGCGATGAATCCGGACGCAAAACTTTCCAACTTCGAGAAAGTGATTGTGACCGCACGCGTTTCTCGCAGTGGCGTCGCAACAGACGCGCTTCAGGGGCTGGAAGCGAAATCCGATGCGATCGCGGTTGCCGAGAATCGGCACATTGATCTGACAATAGAATAATAAGGCGATTCGAGATGCTTGAAACCGCGCTGAACATACCGGCGACGCAGAAAAAAAGCCCCGCTCCGGCCACCCGAGACGCGCAGTCTTCCAAACTGCGTGCGGCTCGCTACGGCTACTCGCTGCTGTTGGCGGCCCTTGTCGTGGGCTGGTTGCTGTCCGATAAAGACTTCATCAATCCCGAAGACGGACTGGGCTATTGGCTGGGAATAATCGGCGGCAGCCTGATGCTGTTATTGCTGCTCTATCCGGCCGGCAAGAAATCATCGTTGTTACGACGAATGGGCCTGGTAAAACACTGGTTTCGAATTCACATGATTTTTGGCCTGGTCGGCCCATTGCTCATCCTGTATCACTGCAATTTCACGGCCACAGCCATCAATAGTACGGTTGCTCTTTACAGCATGCTGGCAGTGACAATCAGCGGTGTCATCGGACGATACTTTTACACGCGCATCCACCGTGGACTTTATGGCAAGCGAGCCAGTATCGACGACCTGCGAACCGAAATTTCGGACGCCACTAAAAACAGTCGCGGCCTGGCGGCGGTCTTGCCGAAATTCATCAACGAGTTGCATACCGTATCTGCGCGACTGATCGGCGACGAATTAACGCGCAAAATCAGTTTTCGGCACAGCCTGTCCTGGACCTACCGGTACTATCTCGTGCGACTACGCCTGCACATGATGATAAACAAGGAGCTACGTGAGCAGGCATCCCGCTCACAGGCACTGAAGAGGAATTCAAAAAGTCTGCGCCGATCGGCGAATCGTTATGCCGCGAAACAGGTCGGCCTGATGAGGCAGGTCGCGCAACTCGCTTTCTTTGAGCGATTGTTCTCTTTGTGGCACGTGTTCCACATGCCTTTATTCCTTCTGTTGGTTGTTTCCGCTCTCTTCCATGTGCTTGCTGTACACATGTACTAGCCAAGACCGATAGACGAATGCGTTTTGCGAGGATAACGATACCTGGACTGATGATGCTTGGACTTCTGACATCACACTATGCGTCGGCGCAGGATATCGAGACCCTGATCATGCCGGGTCCGGTTATCAAGGCTCATGCGGATCTGGAAAGCGAATGTTCGTCGTGCCACAAGCGATTTGACAAGCGCGGGCAGCGGCAACTTTGCATGGATTGCCATGAAGAGGTCGCCATCGACATTAACGAGGAAGCCGGATTCCACGGGCGGCGCGCCGAGGTCCAGACTGACCAGTGTTCTTCCTGCCATACGGAGCATGTTGGCCGTGATGCGCTCGTTGTCATCCTCGATGAGTCCACTTTCGATCATCGCTTTACCGATTTCGAACTGCTGGGATCGCACAAAGATGCTGACTGCAAAGATTGCCACCAGCCCGATTTGAAGCACAGGGAGGCGCCCTCGGCGTGCGTTGACTGCCACGAAGAAGACGAACCCCACCAGGACAGAATGGGCACGGACTGCGTCAATTGCCATAAGCCAACAGAATGGCTGGAGACCAAATTCGATCATTCGACGACCGACTACCCATTGCTCGGAAAACACCTCGAAGCCGCTTGTCTCGACTGCCATGAAGACCGCACTTTCCCGGATCCGCCGACGGAGTGTTTCGATTGCCACGCTGAAGATGATGCGCACGACGGCCGCAGCGGCAACCAGTGCGGAAACTGTCATAACCCGAGCGACTGGCACGATTCGAGCTTTGACCATTCCCGCGACACGGATTTTGATTTGCTCGGCCGCCACGCAGAACTGACTTGCGGTGACTGCCACTCCGAGAACCCGTTCGAGGACGAAATGGACCAGTCCTGCGTATCGTGCCACCTTGAAGACGACGCCCATGACCAGCATCGCGGTGCTCAGTGTGACACCTGCCACAGCAGCAGCGTCGCCTGGGACGAGCCGGTCTTCGACCACGACAGAGACACGGAGTACAGGCTACTCGGCGGTCACAAAGTTGTTGCCTGCAACGATTGCCACGTTGAACCTGTATTCGACGTCGCACTGAATACCACTTGCGATTCCTGTCACCTCGATGACGACGCCCATAATGGGTCTTTGGGGGCGCAGTGCGAAAACTGCCATACAGAAGTCAATTGGCAGGATCCCGTATTCTTCGACCACGATCTGAGCCCGTTTCCGTTGCTCGGGGCACACAATGATGTCGCCGAGTGCACCGAGTGTCATGAAACCCAGGAATTCCGCGATACGGAATCCGCCTGTGTCTCGTGCCACCTGGAGGACGACCCTCACCGCGGTCATTTTGAAGATCGCTGCAACGACTGCCACAACCCGGTTGGCTGGGACAAGTGGCTATTCGACCACGATCTGCAGACAGAATTCCCTTTGACGGGGGCACACGTTGGTGTTGCCTGTGACGAATGCCATAGAAGCTCGCTCGCGAAAATGAAATTAACGAATGGCAGCTGTGGCGACTGCCATCGTGCCGATGATGTGCACGATGGCGAATTTGGTGCCGATTGCGGTCGTTGTCACGCCGCCGACTCCTTCGCTGAAGTGAGGGCAATACAATGATCAGCATCAATTTGCAGTCGAGGTTACTTGCCCTCGTATCCGTGATTGTCATCGTGACTGGACTGGCTGTTCCGGGGAACTCCCGTGCGCAATCCACTTTCGATCACTTCAGCACCGGCTTTGTGCTCGATGGTGCGCACATCATCGTGACCTGCGAAGGCTGCCATGTCGGTGGCACATTCACCGAAACCAACCGCGAATGCTCCAGCTGCCATTCTCAAAGTAGTGTCGTGCAGGCCACTTCCAAACCCACCGACCACGTGTCCACCAATGGCGAGTGTTCGGATTGCCATACCACCTCCAGTTGGACTGCCGGCACCATCATGGACCACTCGTCGATCACCGGCAGTTGTGTCAGCTGTCACAACGGCACGCAAGCCACCGGAAAGACACCGACCCATATCTCATCCAACGATCAATGCGACGATTGCCACAATGTCTCAGGGTGGCTGCCTGCGCTGTTTGATCACGTCGGTATCGTCGGCAATTGCGTTTCCTGCCACGATGGCATTACGGCCACGGGCAAGGGTTTGACTCATATTCAGACAACCAACGTCTGCGAGGATTGCCACAGCACCGTGGCCTACGTGCCGGCAGTAACCGTTGACCATACCCAGGTATTGGGTACCTGTGGCACCTGCCACGATGGCGTCACAGCGACCGGCAAGCACGCGACGCACATTACGAGCGGTGACAACTGTGATGATTGTCACGCGACCAATGGCTGGCTGCCCGCCAATTTCGATCACGTCGATATCACCGGCGATTGCTTCAGCTGTCACAACGGCGTCGAGGCGACCGGCAAGAGCAACGCCCATATTTCAACGACAAATGTGTGCGAGGACTGCCATACCCCGAACATTTGGGCGCCAAGCTTTACCGTCGATCACACACAGGTGTTGGGCACTTGCGGCTCCTGCCATGACGGCGCGACGGCGACCGGCAAGGACCAGAATCACATCCAGAGCGGCGACAACTGCGACGATTGCCACTCCACTGTCGGCTGGCTGCCAGCCAATTTCAATCACGCCAATATCACGAACAATTGCATCGATTGTCACAACGGAATTGACGCTACGGGCAAGGACCTTGCACACATTCAGACCAGCAACGTGTGTGAGGATTGCCACAATTCCAATGTCTTTGCGCCCGCCGATACCGTCGATCACACGCAAGTGCTCGGTTCATGTGCGACATGCCACGATGGCATCACCGCTACCGGGAAGAACCTGACTCATATGACGAGCGGCGATACCTGTGACGATTGCCACGCAACCACTGGCTGGCTGCCCGCCAATTTCGATCACCTGAATATCACGGGTAACTGCGTCGACTGCCATAACGGAATCGATGCGACGGGTAAGGACATCACGCACATCTCTACCAGCGATGTTTGCGAAGACTGTCATACGACAAATATTTTCGCGCCGGTATTCACTGTCGATCACACGCAAGTCATTGGCACATGCAACACCTGCCATGACGGGACGATTGCGACCGGCAAGCACCCGACACATGTCCCCAGCGGCGACACCTGCGATGACTGCCACACAACAGTTGCGTGGCGGCCGGCGAACTTCGATCACGCGGGTATTATCAATAATTGTTCCAGCTGCCATAACGGCGTCGATTCCGTTGGCAAGAGCCGCACGCACATCAGTACGACGAATGTCTGCGAGGATTGCCACAATACCAATACGTTCGTCCCCGCCGACACGGTTGACCACACGCAGGTCCTGGGATCCTGCGGTTCCTGCCACAACGGTGTCATCGCAACCGGCAAAGATCTAAACCACATCACCAGCAGCAATAACTGTGACGACTGCCACGCAACCACTGGTTGGTTGCCGGCCAATTTCGACCATGTCGGCATCACCGGCAATTGCGTCAGTTGTCACAATGGCGTTGAAGCGACCGGCAAGAACCCGACTCATGTCGAGACGACTAACGTTTGCGAAGACTGCCACAATCCCAATGTCTGGTTACCTGTGTATACGGTCGACCACACGCAGGTGATTGGCACCTGCGGCTCCTGTCACGATGGCGTGATAGCAACCGGGAAGAACGCGACGCACATAACGAGCGGCGACAACTGCGAAGATTGCCACGCGACCACGGGCTGGCTGCCGGCGAATTTTGACCACGTCAATATCACCGGCAACTGCATAAGCTGTCACAACGGCGTCGACGCGACCGGCAAGGACCAGAATCACATTCAAACAACGGATGTCTGCGAAGATTGCCATACACCGAATACCTGGTTGCCGACATTCACTGTCGACCACACGCAGGTTATCGGCACTTGCAGCACCTGCCACAATGGCACAACGGCTACGGGCAAGAACCCGGGACATATTTCGAGTGGCGACAACTGCGATGACTGCCATACGACAGTCGCCTGGACGCCTGCGAATTTCGATCACGCAAATATCACGGGAAATTGCGTCAGCTGCCACAACGGATCAGACGCCACCGGCAAAGGCCCGTCGCACCCATCAACGACCAACGTCTGCGAGGATTGCCACAATCCCACCGTATGGACGCCTGTAGTTACGGTTGACCATAACCAGGTGCTGGGCTCTTGCGCATCGTGCCACAACGGCACGACGGCTACCGGCAAGAATCCCGGCCATTTCAACACCAGCCAGGGTTGCGAGTTATGCCACAGCCCGGCCGCCTGGACCCCGGCTGATTACCGTCACACCGGACTGCCTTACGAACCTCAAGACCATCGCGTCAACCTGAGTTGCACCGATTGCCACCAGTCCAACACGGAAGTGGTTGTGTGGTCATCGCCTGGATACCAGCCGAACTGCGCCGGCTGCCACGCCCGGGACTACAAGGCCGGTGTCGACAAACACAACGGTCTGGCAAATGACCAGAACTGCGCGAGCAGTGGCTGTCACAGAATCAGCGACAGAGAATGGTAGTTGCGGGTTTAGCTATGAATCTCGCAACTCTAACCAGAGCCGCTAAACGGATCGGCGCTTGCTGTACGGTTTCGGTACTGCTCTTCGCGGCAGCGCCGTCCCTGGCAGGCCCAGGGTTTATCAGTACAGCACAAGTTTCTGTCGACGATTCCGATGTGTCGTCGTTCGCCACCATTTCCATCCGCTTTAAATGCAAGGCCCAATACCTGAGTCACACACCGGATGCGAGCAGCGACCGCCTCCGAATATTTCTCGAGCCAACCACTATCTGCAATGGCGCACCGCCCACCGTGGCAGAGTCGCAAAGCCGTATGCGCCCGTACAACTCGGACAGTGCTCACCTGACGGAGCTGGAATACGATGGCGATGCAACCGTCGGGCCAGTGTTGACACTGAGCTTCAGCGAGCCGGTTTCCTACGATATCGAAATGTCGGGATTGACCTTTGATGTGGACATTCACGTTCGCAAAGCCGCTGACAATTCCGGCGCGTCAGTAGTCAACGAGAGTTCAACATCTCCCGCTACTGCTCGCAGACAAGTCGTCCAGCCGAAACGCGATACCGGCACGTATGTAGTCAATCTGGTTTCATTGAAACGCATTCCCACGATTGCCGACGCGCCCGACCTTGTACTGCAAGAGAATCAGAAACTGTACTACTCCGAAGCGCTCGTTAACGGCGCGACCTGGTATCGATTGAGAGTGGGCAACTTCGATTCACCGGCTACCGCAAGAGATGTGCTGGTCGACTTGATCGGTGATTACCCAGGTGCCTGGATCGACCAACTCGAAAGCGGTAGTGTCGATACAGATCTCACTGTCGCTGCTCAACAGTCGCAGTTAGTGAGCGAACCATTGCCTGATGACATGTCAGGAAACGCAAAAGTCGATGCCCTGATGGAAGATGCGCGGCGCTCGATAATTTCCGGCGACACATCAAGAGCCATCCAGATATACACCAAGGTACTGCAGCTACCCCCGAATTCCCGACAAGTGGAGGCACAGGAGTTTCTCGCCATTGCCCGGGAGAAGAATGGGCAAACGGCCCACGCAAAGGCTGAGTACCAGCGCTACCTGTCCTTGTATCCAAACAGTGAAGGCGCCGAAAGGGTCAGTCAAAGACTTGCCGCCCTGCTCGCTAACAGCGGGCCCGCTTCAGTGCCCTCCGGCGCAACGAGCACAGGAGACCGAATACTGTCTGCGAGACGCAGCGACTGGCGAATTCAGACTTACTTTTCGCAGTACTACCGGCGCGATGTCAATCAACCCAATGACCAGGAAGAAATCGTCAGTCAGTCAGCACTGTATTCTGACGTTAATTTCGACGCCCGTTACCGTGGCGAACGCTTCGACTTCAGCAGTCGCGTATCGGCTGGCCACCGCAATGACTTCCTTGAAAATACCTCAAGCACTACCTCCGGAAACTCGACCCGGATTTCATATGCCTATGCTGACCTGGCCGACGTCAGAACCGGCCTGCGGGGGCGCTTCGGCCGCCAGTCCCGAAATTCGGGAGGCGTACTCGGCAGATTCGACGGCTTCAACCTCGATTATCAGCTGAATGAAAAATTGATGGTCAGCGGTGTCATTGGCAAACCTGCCTATTCCACCTCGGACGGCATCGATTCCTCACGTTCGTTTTATGGCGTCAGCGTTGAATATGGCCCCGTAATAACCAACCTCGACGTGGGCCTTTACTACCTCCAGCAGCAGATCGAAAGCGTTCGCGATCGACAGGCTGTCGGCGGCGAGTTTCGCTATTTCGGGCCAAACCAGAACCTGTGGGGAATGGTTGACTACGACCTGCAATTTGGCGAACTGGCCAGCGCATTCCTGCAAGGCAGCTGGCGTTTCGAGTCTCGCCTGTCTGTACATGCGTCCGCAAACCGGCGCGGCAGCCCATTCCTGAGCACGGGCAATGCCATTATCGGGCAACCGGTCGAGACCTTCGCGGAACTCGCCGAGATTTTCAGTGCTGCAGAGCTAGTCGAGCTTGGCAGGGACCGTACGGCGGCATCGACGAACTTTTCGGTTGGCCTTTCCTATCCCTTGACGCGGCGATTTCAGATCTCCGCGGACTTAGGTCAATCCGATATCGATGAAACACCTGCGTCCGGCGGCGTTCTTGCAACACCGGCCTCATCCTATGGCTATTACTCCGGCAGCCTCATCGCGAGTAGCTTGTTGACGGAAGGCGACGTCACGATTCTGACGGCCCGATTTTCGGATTCCGACACTTCCGATGTCGCTACACTGACTCTTGACAGTCGCTTTCCCCTCGGTCGATCCTGGCGCTTGAACCCCAGGATTCGCGTTGACCGTCGCCAGGTGGCGTCGAGCCCGGGAGTCCAATGGCTGTATACTCCCGGCATTCGAATCCAGTACCGCCGTAGTCAATCGTTCCGGGTCGAACTGGAAGCAGGGAAACTCTTTTCTCAGCAGGACTCGATTGTTACGAATCAGCAACGTGATTCCTATTTTGTCAATTTAGGTTACCAGGTGTTTTTCTAGTGTTACGAGTGATTGTGTCCATCGTCGGGCTACTACTCGCGTCCTGCGCCGGTGTTGGTGCAGACACCGTCTACAAGCTCGATTCCAAAACCGGCGTAACAATTGCCTATAGCCAGACACCGATGGTTTTCTATCGTGATGAATCCGGCAAGGCGGCGCATGCAAGAAGCTTCGTCGACATGGCCCCGCTCGAAATAAATCGTATGGGCGAGTTTCGCTATTATCTTTGGCTGGGCATCTGGAACACTCTGCAAGAGGCGGCCCCCGGAGAGGCACGGGACGGATTTGAATCGATTGTCATTTTCGCCGATGGTGAGCCACTGTCGCTTGAGCTTTCCGGCTGGACTGCGAGCTCGATTGGCGCCAGCGAGCCGGTGTACCTCAAGCCCGTTGCCTCAGCTGCAGATGCCTATTACGAAATTACGATCGACCATCTGCGCGTTATCGCGGCTGCCAGCGACATTCGAATTCTGACCTCGGGAACCAGGCCGCAATCGTACGAACTCTGGGATCAGCAAGGCGCGGCCAGATCCAGTCTCTTTGAATTTCTGAACAAGTCGGTTTACTAGGGCCTGTTAACGTTCACGGGCCCTGGAGACTTTCCCGTCACAGATCCCTGAGTTCGCGTCGCAGTATTTTGCCGACCGTCGATTTCGGCAATTCATCAATGAATACGATCTGCCGCGGAATTTTGTATGCCGTGAGACAAGCCTTGCAGTGCTCCCGGACCGCCTCTCTTGTGAGCGCTTCGTCCGACTTGACGATGAAGACCTTGGCCGCTTCGCCGGTCTTTTCGTCAGGCACGCCGATGCAGGCACATTCGAGAACGCCATCCATCGCCGCAATCTCGGCTTCGATTTCGTTGGGAAACACGTTGAATCCGGAGACGATAATCATGTCCTTCTTGCGATCGACGATACGAAAGAACCCCGTCTCGTCCATAACTGCGATATCGCCGGTGCGGAAATAGCCGTCGTCCGTCATAACCTCGGCGGTGGCGTCCTCGCGCCGCCAGTAGCCCTTCATCACCTGCGGCCCTTTCGCACACAACTCGCCGCGCTCACCCTGCGGAACCTCGTTGCCATCGTCATCACGAAGTGAGATGTCCGTCGAGGGCGCCGGCACACCAATACAACTCATGAAGTCAGTCATACCGAAGGGATTTATGGTCAGTATTGGCGAAGTCTCCGACAGTCCGTAACCTTCCTTGATGTGTTTGCCGGTCACTTCTTTCCACCGATCGGATACCGCTTTTTGCACGGCGGCGCCGCCGCCGACGCTAAAGCCCAGCGATGAGAAATCGAGGTCCGCGAATCCCGGTGTATGCAGGAGGCCGTTATAGAGTGTATTCACGCCGGTGAAAACGGTGACTTTCCACTTTGACCATTCCTTGACAAAGGCAGGCATGTCCCTGGGATTCGTGATCAAGACGTTGGTGCCGCCGAACTTGAAGTAGGACAGCGTGTTAACCATCAATGCGAAAATGTGGTACATCGGTATCGCGGTGATTACTACTTCCTCACCCACCCTGATGTAGTCACCTGCGCAACACTCGAATTGCATGATGTTCGAGACGAGATTGCGATGGGTCAGCATGGCGCCCTTGGACAATCCGGTTGTACCGCCTGTGTATTGCAGGAAGATCAGGTCATCGCCGGTCAAATCGACATCGGCCAGTTTCATGCTCGCTCCGGCCGACAATGCATCGAGAAATGCGATCGGGTTCTTGAGGCGCGGATCGACCGGGGGCGATGGCAAACCAAGACCAATCAGGTCGTCCAGGTTGGCGACGATAACATTCTTGATTTTGGTCCTGCCGATGACTTCCGCGAGCGTGCGGGTAGAACCTGAAAATATGACAATCGTGTCCGTATCGGCATCGTTAAGTTGATGTTCCAGCTCGCGCGCCGTGTACATCGGATTGACGTTTACCTGGACTCCACCCGCGCGAAGTATGCCGAGCATGGCGATCGGAAACGCCATCATGTTCGGTGCCATCAGTGCAACACGATCGCCTTTGGCTATACCCAGCTCGTTTTGCAGGTAGGCGGCGAAGTCACGCGAAAGCGAAATTACTTCCGCATAAGTCCTGGTTGCGCCAAAGTTGCTGAAGGCGACCTTGTCGCTGAAACGCTCGCCGGCCTCCAGCAGCATCTCTACAACATTAGTGTATTTATATTCCCCAATCTCATGAGGTACCCAGGGGTCGTATTGGTCAAACCACGGTTTACTCATCTTTAGTCCTCGTCTCTTTTACCGAATCGAATCGCTTACCCAGCCAAACGCCGACTGCGCCCCATGCCGCCGAGATTGCGGCGCCTACGACTGCGACCGCGGCAAGTCCCAGGCCGATACCGTCCGTCAGGAATGCAAACAAGGTACCACTGATGGCGTCGCCGCCCCGATACACGACGATGTCAATAACGGGTTTGGCTTTGAATCGTTCCTCTCGCGTAACGCGCGTATACAACATTTCTCTCGCCGGTCGGGTCAGGCCGTAGTTGCCGCCGCGGCGAAAAACCTGCAGTGCGAGTAACACAGTCAGTATCGGCGCAAACGCGAGTATCAGGAGACCACCGGCAACGAGTACGGGCATCATTGCGAGCGCCGTTGCCATCCCGATCCTGCCCACGATACGTCCGGTCAGGAAGAAGGCCATGCCGAAAGTCACGACATTCACGAGCCAGTCGATGCTGCCGAGTATCTGCGTCCTTTCCTCCCGCGAGAATTCCTCCAACAGGTTCTTTTGCTCAAAATAGATGAACGATCCTATGAATACGTACAGCAGGATAAAGACGCCTATGCCGAGCAGGAAAGGATTTGTGAAAAAGGCCTGGAATCCCTGCCACCAGTTACCCCCCACGACGGCCTTCGAGGTATCGGCCTGCAGCTCGGCGTTACCCAGTTCGGTCGCTTTCAGGTGGTAGGTATAAAAGACCAGCGGAATGACCATCAGCAGACTGACAGATGCGATGAGCATCAGGGTGTCGTTACCCAGAACCCCGGCGAAGAGAGTAGGAATCGCAGGACCGACCAGTGCGCCGGCGCTGGCCCCGGCACCGATAATCCCGAACAGGCGTTTGGCCTGACCGGCATTGAAGGTGTCCGCCATGAAAGTCCAGAAGACCGACACATTGAACAAGGCGTAAACACTCACCCAAAGGTAGAACGCCTTGTCGACCAGGACACGGTCTTCAAACAGCGATATTCCGAAATAGAACGCAACAAAAGTCGTGGCGAAAAAACCGTACATCGCGGGCACGATACTGCGTAATCGGACCCGCGAGACCGCAAAACCATACACCGCCACGATCCCGGCACTGACGAAAAAGTTGATATTCCAGAGAAAGCTGACTTCCGAGTCGGTCCAGTCACTCGCCATCGCGTCCCGCACGGGGCGCAGGATGTAGTACGAGGCCATCAGAATAAAGACGAACAGCGTTGCAACCAGCGTCGCTTTCAGCTCGTTTGCTTCAACTTCTGACAGCTTCTTTGCGAGCCTGGCAATGATCCCGTCTTTCGCGGTTGTCATAAGGTGGTTCCCGTGTTTGGATTAGCTCGATACTACCGGGTTGTACGGTTTTGGCCACCTTCCTACCGTAGATTACGGAAGTCTTTTGCAAGCGATTTATGATGGAGTCGCCCCATGGACCACGATAATGAATACCACGACAACATGGTCACGATGCTCGAACTCATATGGGGCAAAGGCTATATGGCGCCGGGCGGTGCTGGCAACGTCGCGAAGCTGCTCGAGGGTACCTCCCCCAGGGGCAGGCATATCCTCGACATCGGTTGTGGCATCGGCGGCCCGGCGTTCGAAATGGCCCGCACGCACGGAGCTGAGGTCACCGGCGTAGATCTCGAAGCACCGCTGATTGCACGTGCCACGAGCGACGCCAGGGAACTGGGCCTGCATGGGCAGTGTCGCTTCGAAACCGTCGACATTGGCCCTCTGCCGTTTGCGGACGGATCATTCGACATCATCGTCACCTCGGGCGCGCTTACGCAGACGAACGACAAGGCTTCCTTACTCGAGGAGTGCATGCGGGCCCTCAAGCCCGGCGGATATCTCAGCAGCTATGAGTGGATGCGATCCGGGCGGGAATATTCTGATGACATGCATTACTGGTTCAAGATGGAAGGCCTGACCTACGCGCTCGAGCAGCTCGGTGACTACGAGGCAAAGTTCATGCACGCCGGATTCGAGAACGTCAGTGCAACGGATGCCTCGGACTGGTATCGCGCCGAAGCGCGACGGGAGTACGCGTTGATTAAAGGTGAGTTGTACGAGTCCATGGTCCGGTTACTCGGCCAGAAGGATGCCGATCACTTCGTGGAAGACTGGCGGGCCATGGTCGTGGTTATCGAATCGGGTGAGATGCGGCAGGGCTATTGCCGCGGGCAAAAGCCTTAAATCACTGCATCCGCAAGATGACTTTACCGCGCGCGCGACGCGAGGTGATGGCCTCGAACGCCTCTTTAAAATCCTCCAGCCGGTAAGACTCGGTGACACGTGGCGTCAATGCGCCTTTCCGGATCAGGTCGCCCAGTTCTTTCATATTTTGTATTTGCAGCCGCGGATTTTTGGCCGCCCAGGTGCCCCACCACACGCCGACGACGCTCGCCTCTTTCAGGAGCGCAATGTTGGCCTGGAACTTCGGGATGTCCCCCGACGCAAAACCGATCACGAGGTAGCGGCCGTGCCAGGCCAGCGCCCGAAACGCCGCGTCGGCCAGTTCGCCGCCGACCGGGTCATAGACGACGTCGACGCCATCGCCGCCCGTCAGTTCCCTGACGGTGTCCTTCAGGTCCTGTGTGCTGTAGTTGATCAACTCGTCGGCACCGGACTCGCGCGCGAATTCGAGTTTCTCGTCGCTGCTCGCCGCCGCGATAACGCGAGCCCCCATCGACTTCGCGATCTCGACGGCAGAGATACCGACACCGCCAGCCGCGCCGAGCACGAGAATTGTTTCGCCGGCCAGAAGCTCTGCGCTTTGTTTGAGTGCGTGATAGCTGGTGCCGTAAGTCACCGTGAAACCGGCACCGAGCTCGAATCCCAAACCAGCCGGCAGATGCATCGTAAAATTCTGATCTGCAACGACTTTTTCCGCGAATGCGCCACCCTTCGAATTGACGATGACCTGGTCGCCAACGGCGTATCGAGTCACGCCGGCGCCGACGCTGAGGACGGTGCCGGCGGCTTCGTTGCCGGGTACAAACGGTGTCGGCGTCTTGACCTGGTACTTGCCGGCGATCGACAAGACGTCCGGAAAATTAATACCGGCCGCTGCAACTTGGATAAGTATCTGCCCGTCGCCGGCAACCGGATCATCGATCTCTTCGATAAGCAGTGACTCCGGGGGGCCGTACTCCTTGCAGACCAGTGCCCGCATCAGACCACTTCGAACAGTGACGCGGCGCCCTGCCCGCCACCGATGCACATGGTGCAGACGACGAATTTTGCGCCCCGGCGCTTACCCTCGATCAGGGCGTGGCCGACCATGCGCGCGCCCGACATGCCGTAGGGATGGCCGATGGATATCGCCCCGCCGTCGACATTGAGCTTGTCGTTTGGAATGCCGAGCTTGTCGCGGCAGTAAAGCACCTGCACTGCGAATGCCTCGTTCAATTCCCAAAGATCGATGTCGTCCATCGTCAGGCCATTGCGCTTCAGCAACTTCGGCACCGCAAACACTGGACCAATCCCCATCTCGTCAGGCTCGCAGCCCGCGACCGCCGTACCGCGGTATATCCCCAAAGGGGTCAGAGCCCTTTTTTCGGCCACTTTCGCTTCCATGAGCACCGACGCGGACGCGCCGTCAGACAACTGGCTCGCGTTGCCTGCCGTGATGAACCCGCCCTCGCGCACGGGCTTCAGTGACGCCAGGCCCTCGAGGTTGGTGTCCGGCCGATTGCCTTCGTCCTTGTCGAGGGTGACATCCACGAAACTGATGGCCTTGGTTTCCTTGTCCATGACGCCCATGCTGGAACTCATGGGCACGATTTCCGCGTCGAACCTGCCTGCGGCCTGGCTGGCCGCCGTTCTCTGCTGGCTTTGCAGGGCGAATTCATCCTGCGCCTCGCGGGAAATTCCATAGCGTTTCGCCACCACTTCAGCCGTGTCGATCATTGGCATATACACATCTTTGTGAACGGCGAGCAGGCGCGGATCTTTGGCCCGATAAAGGTTCATGTTTTCGTTTTGCACCAGGCTGATCGACTCAAGTCCACCGCCGACCATGATATCCACGCCATCCGAGACGATGGTTTTGGCCGCCAGCGCAATTGCCATCATGCCCGATGAACACTGGCGATCAACGGTCATACCCGCAGTCGTCACGGGCAAGCCGGCTGCGAGGGCAATTAGCCGGGCAACATTGGCACCTTGCGTACCTTGCGGCATCGCACAGCCCATGATGACGTCTTCCACTTCCTCCGGATCCAATCCTGCGCGCAGCACAGCTTGCTTGACGGCGTGACCACCAAGCGTCGGCGCCTCGGTATTGTTAAAAGCACCGCGATAAGCTTTTCCGATTGGCGTGCGCGCTGTAGATACGATAACGGCTGTTCTCATATTGGTCTCTCGGCTTATTAAAGGTTAGGGAAAGTTCAGGTACTGACGATCCACATCGACAGGGTTTCGGCGATCAACGCGGGCGTCTGCTCACCGTCGATCTCAACGCTCGCATGAATTTTCATGAGCCACTGCCCCGGCCTTTTTTCCGTAGCGTCGGTTACCGTCTGCACGGATCGTATGCGCTTGCCCACCCTGACCGGGGCCAGGTAGCGCACTTTGTCCGATCCATAATTGATGACCATCTCGAGATTCTCGGGTGCGACGCCGCTCTGGTTGTTCAGGTAAGTCAGCAGCGACAGCGACAGGAAGCCGTGCGCGATCGTGCCGCCAAACGGTGTTTTCGCCGCACGTTCCGGGTCAAGATGGATAAATTGATGATCGTTGGTTGCGTCCGCAAATTGCTGCACGCGCTCCTGGGTGATTTCCAGCCAGGGCGACGGTGGCAACTGCTGGCCGATCAGCGTTGGTATGTCTTGTGTTTTGATTTTTCTGTTCATGATTGACTAAGCCGCACTGAGGTCGAGGAGATAGTTTTTGACGCGCTCGCGGACCGCATTTTCTTCGGCCTCCCATGATCGCATCGCGCTTTGTACTGCAGGCCTGGCAACAAACTCCTTGTACTGTGCCTGAGAAAAGCGTTCCCGCCAATTCGGATGCGTCAGCACGGACCGGACGAAGACTTCCGCCAGCGCCAGTTCGACAGCGTCGTCAACATTTCCCTGCATTGCCATTACGCTAACACGCGCATCCGGTTCTTTCAGTAAGTCCAAGCCATAGAAGGCTGCAATTTCCTGAATTTTCGCAACCCGGCGCAGCAATTCCCCCCGCGGCAACATTGCGTACCAGGCATCAAATGCCACTTGCTGCGCGCGCATGAACCTGATCGGGACGGCCGCCGCATCGATGTCCAGTATTCCGGGCGCCTGTTGCTCCAGGTAGGCGTTCTCCTGCTCCAGCGAGCCGTTCCGGATCGCCGTCCGCAAGATGTGCTGAACTGCACCGGTGTACGCAAATTGACGGTCTTCGACGTTATTCTCAATGGCACGGCGCGCCACTGCGACGCTAGCCGCTTCATCTTGCTGACTGATGGCGCGCAACATATCGATTCGATAAGCGACAGCGCTTGTGGGCGCAACTGCCAAAACCCGATTGCGGAAATCATTCGCTTCCTCGACGAGACCCAACCGATAAAGAAACTCAGCAATCATGCCAGGAATTTCATGGTCTCTTGGGTCGACTTCCATTGCCTTTAGACACTGCTGCAAATAGTCCACACCGTCGCCCATTTTCAGCGCGACAACACCAAGGCTTAAATATGCGTTTGGCTGCGACGGCTCAATTTCAAGGGATTTTCGCAATGATGTGCGCGCATCCTCCAACTGGCCCAGCTCCAGGTACAGCGTACCTATCTGAAAATGAATGCGGGCGTTGTACGGGTCCAGCTCAAGCGCCTCACGTTGGATCTGCAGTGCCTGTTCGGTCTGTTGCGTTGCCGTCAGCAACTTCGTCAGCAGCAGGCGCACTTCGAGGTCTCGCGGATCTTCTGCAACCAGTGATTCGAGCTCAAGAATGGCGTCGGGAATAGCCATCAGGGCGGATTCTGAATGCGGCGATACTGCTTGCACGTAGGCCAGGATCGCGCGTGCAGCGACGTTTTCCGGACTTTCCGCAAGTACCTGCTCTGCGGTCGCCGTCACGGCGGCGAACGCATCATCCTGATGCATCAATCCGGTTTCGAGCTGGTGCAGGTAATTGATCGCGAGTTCCGTCTTGGCCGCCAGAAAATCAGGATCAGTCGCCAGCGCGCCTTTCAGCAACTTTTCGGCGGCCTCCAGCCCACCGTAGGAAAATGTGGCGCGTTGTTTGAGCGCCTGCAGATAGAGATCATAGGCATCCGGGTCGTCAGTGCCGGCGCCGGCGATCAGGCCGGTTTCGGCGGTTCCCAGCAGTGACGCCGAAAGCGCCTGACCCACCCGAAGCGCGATCTCATCCTGAATTCCGAATATATCGTCGCTGTTACGATCGAAGTTTTCTGACCACACGTGGTAACCGTCAGATGCACGAATCAGCTGCGCCGTAACCCGCACCCGGGTGCCGGCTTGTTGAACACTGCCTTCAAGAACGTGAGAAACCTGCAAGGCCTTCGCAATCTCGCGGATATTGATGTTTTTGCCCTTGAAGGCAAAGCTGGAAGTGCGCGCAGCAACCTTCAAATCGGGCATCTGTGCCAACATGTTCAGCAGAGTTTCCGTCAGGCCATCCGAGAAGTACTCGTTATCGGCGTCCTGCGACATATTGACGAAGGGCAATACCGCGACGGACTTTTCACTAACCGCGTGCACCGGCGCTTCGACGTCGTCAGGGGCCTGGCTGGCCGCGAAGATGGCGATACCAACCACCCCGACCAGCACTCCCGCAATCGCCAGGAAATCGAGTTTTCCGATCGGTGCCATCCGGCCCGCATTTTCGCCATCGGCCTCAACGTCTTTCATGACGCCACTGGGTGTGAGCTCATAAACCCATGAAAGAACGAGGATGGGAACGAAGCCGAACGCAAAAGTCAGGATTACGGCTCTGGCGACCCAGTCAGGCGCCCCCAGGGTGGGCAGGATAGTGGTCAGAACCTCCGTCAGCAGCCAACCCACCACCAGGTAAGCCGCCCCGACGCGAAGGACGTTTCGACGTTGCAGTTCAGTGAACAGGGACATACGGCGTTACGGGGACTACGTGAATTACCAGACTACACCAAATCATGTGCGAAAATCGTCAGGGCCTATGCACATTAGATGCGCCAGGAGCCAATTTGGTTGTCCTATGCTGGCCTATGCCCGAGATCGCCTATGATCTTGCCAAATGCGTCGACCTCATCCCAGTTCGTGAAGTCGACGTTCGAGTCGATAGCCGTCGGACCGTTGGTCATCCACATGATGAAACGAATCATCGTCCGGTCCCAGAATCCATACTTCGCGTAATGGATCCGGCCGCCAAAGATGCCGATGGCGGCGGGCTGCCATTGGATGGTCGTAAGGAACTTTCTTACGTAGGGGTTCGTGTGCGGCTCCTTCTTTTCGGGTTTGCGAGCCACGGCATTCACGGAAAAAAAGGCGCTGCGGGTCGACGCCAGCCAAGCGCTGTTTTCGTTGATGAAGCGCGCGACCTCGGGCCGGTGTTTGCCATAGCGGATGCTGGCACCAAGAACCACCCTGTCCAGGCCGTTCAGGTCGATCTTGCTGTCGGCCGTCAGCGCGAGGAGCACGGTCTCAAACCCCTGCTCCCCAACCCGCTCAATCAAGCGATTGCATATCTCGACCGTATGTCCATCCACGGTTGAATAGATAAACCCGATTTTTGCCATTTTCGCCACCAACACGTTGTTTACAGACGCGGAGTTTATGGGGCAACACTACGCGAGAAAAGACTAGGAGACTAGGTGGATTCCGACATGCCGAAAAAGCGCAAATAGCCGTAATTTAGTAGACAGGACTCGTACGTCAAAAGGATACACTCGTGACCAAGCCACTGCCCCCGAACATGCATCAGGGCGTCAAAATTCTGCACGATCCGATTCGCAACAAAGGCACTGCTTTTACGGAAGCGGAGCGTGATGCCCTCAATCTCCGGGGGTTGCTACCGCCACGGGTCCACAGCATGGCCGAGCAGGAGCTCCGGGTCCTGCACAACATCCGGGAAAAGGCCACCGATCTCGACCGCTATCTGTATCTGATCGCACTGCAGGATCGAAACGAAAATCTCTTTTACCGTGTCGTGATGAACCACCTCGAGGAGATGATGCCGATCCTGTACACGCCGACTGTCGGTCAGGCGTGTATGGCGTTTCGCCACCTGTATCGCAAGCCGCGTGGCTTTTATGTGTCTCTGAACGATAAAGGCAATGTCGCCAAATTATTGAACAACTGGCCCCACAAGGACGCACGCATTATCGTCGTCACCGACGGCGAACGGATTCTCGGTCTGGGCGATCTGGGCGCCGACGGCATGGGCATCCCCATCGGCAAGCTTGCTCTTTACACGGCCTGCGCGGGCATACATCCCACGCATTGCCTGCCGGTGATGCTGGATGTCGGAACGGACAACGAGCGCCTGCTGAACGACCCGCTGTATAACGGGCTGGAACGACGTCGCGCCCGCGGAAAACTCTACGACGAACTGGTCGATGAATTCATCACAGCGGCGAGCAAGGTATTTCCGGGTGTTTTGATTCAGCTGGAGGATTTCGGCAACACCAACGCGTTCCGTTTTCTTGAAAAGTATCGCGATCGCGCCTGCGTTTTCGACGACGACATCCAAGGTACCGGCGCTGTCGCCGTTGCGGGCCTGATCGCCTCGATGCGCATTACGGGTAGCCGCTTGTCCGAGCAAAAGCTGCTGTTTCTTGGCGCTGGTGAGGCGGGCATCGGCATTGCCGATGTATTTGTCGCCGCACTCGTCGAGGAAGGAATGAGCCCCGATGACGCGCGCGCGAAATGCTGGTTCGTGGACAGCAAAGGGCTGGTCTGCAAGTCGAGGGACAAGCTTGCGGAGCACAAATTGCCTTACGCGCACGACTACCCCGGTTGCACAGACCTCATAACCGCGGTGCACGCCCTGAAGCCGACCGCCATCCTTGGGCTGTCCGGTCAGCCGAACACCTTTACCCAGGAAGTCATCGAGGCGATGGCAAGCTACAACGATCGTCCCATTATCTTCGCGCTTTCCAATCCCACCTCGAAAGCCGAATGCACCGCCGAAGAGGCCTATGGTTACAGCGATGGTCGTGCGATTTTTGCCAGTGGCAGTCCGTTTGACCCTGTCACCATCGGCAACAAGACCTTTGTCCCCGGGCAGGGAAACAACGCCTACATTTTCCCGGGTGTCGGACTCGGCGTTATCGCCAGCGGCGCGCGCCGAGTGCCCGACGAGATGTTCCTCGCCGCGGCGCAGTCACTCGCCAGTCAGGTCACGGATGCCGATTTGGAAAGAGGACGTGTCTATCCGTCGCTGACAAGAATCCGCGAGGTGTCGTCATTGATCGCCCGGGACGTAGCGCAGATCGCGTTCGACAACAAGCTAACGGACATGGAAGAACCCGAGGACTTGCTGGCCTTCATCCACGAGCACATGTATCAGCCGGTCTACCCGCATTACGCGTAACTTGCTGGCAAGCCGAAGGGCGCCCTAGTCAGTCCGTTTCCCGGTCATCTCCCAGCGCGCCAGGGAGATTGGAATGCTGTCGATCGCATTGAGCTCGTCGAAGAAGTCCCGGAGCTGGAACGCCGCTCCCTGCTCTTCCTTTAACTTCGCGAAATCGGCCAGGGTCTGTTCCAGCAGGTATTTACCCGTAACGTAGCTTGTGCCGTAGCCAGGCTGGCGCAGGTAAAGATGCTGCTCGAAAATCAGCAGCTCTTTCTCGGTCTTCATCCAGCCGCGTGGCGTACCGCTCATGTGCACACCGCCCGCCTCTTCCATCGTCATTTCATTGGCATGCGCATACAACGATCCCAGGCCGCGAGCCGCGCGTTGCGCAAGCATGATCCAGACGAGTTCCCGCGACCGCGGGCTGTCGTCGTACAAGCCGGCGTGCATGAACATCTCCTCCACGCCGGTCGCTGTGCCTTCGTTCCGGCTATCGAAAATGTTGTACAACAATGCGCCCTGGCGTACCGGGCTGGCGTGCGGTTCCAGGTCCATGCGCGCCAACTCAAACCAGTGATAAAAATGCGTGAATAGCGGCGCCGGATCGTAGTGCGCCGTGATCGCAAAGAAGTTGCGTTTGTCTTCCGGAATAAAGGAACCCTTATGCGCTTCCAAAGCCGGTCGCATGTAGTCCGTTACCGTAACGATTTCTTTTTCGTCAAGGAAACGCATGATGCGG
>Ga0224496_10000753_pt1 | contig 21872 bp, 17 predicted proteins | sample SF_Jul11_sed_USG_2_FD_168127 | JGI IMG/M metagenome (GOLD analysis project Ga0224496, IMG submission 168127) | Sediment microbial communities from San Francisco Bay, California, United States - SF_Jul11_sed_USGS_8_1 | ecosystem: Environmental > Aquatic > Marine > Sediment | place: USA...
AAAGGATGTCTATCCCGTTATTCCCGTTGCCCAGCGGAAGGGTTCCTGTCATAGTGACTCCAATGTAATTCCCTTGCACCACGTTGCCCGTGGAACCCGTATCAAGGGTGATGCCGTCACCAACATTACCCGACAGGACATTTCTGGCACCCGATACTGTTCCGCCAATGATGTTGTTTGAAGTGGTTATAAGCCTCACTCCCGAGGAACTATTGCCAAGGCTCAACACACCCGTCACATCTGTCCCAATATAATTGCCCTGCACCAGGTTGCCGGTGGCAGTGGCACTCGTAATGGTGAGGCCATTGCTTCCATTGCCGGAGATGACATTCCGGGCCGCCGCGGTCGTCCCACCAATGATGTTGGTGGCCGTGGCGATACGGATACCTTCCTGGATGTTGCCGAGGGCCGCCGTGCCTACCGCATTCAAACCGATAAAATTGCCCTGCACAGTATTCGCATTCCCATCCCCAATCTGTATGCCTCGAGCCCCGTTTCCGGAAATAACATTGCCTGCTCCGATCACCGCGCCCCCGATTGTATTGTTATTTGCACCATCGGTGAATAAGACTCCTTCGATGCCATTGCCCAGCGCAACAGACCCGGTCACATCCGTACCGATGTAATTCCCCTGAATCACATTATTAAACGCAGGACCTGAGCCACCCGCTGTAAACCAAATCCCGTACCCGGTGTTCCCTGAAATGACATTGCGTGCGGCTGCGGTGGCGCCACCAACTGTGTTGTCATTTCCTGAAACCAAAACACCCGCGCTATTAGGAAGGGCTACGGTACCGGTCGCATCCGTGCCGATGTAGTTGCCGATGACGACGTTGTTATGGGCCATCGGGGCAACACTCACCCCAATAGCGACACCGGTGCCGTTCGTATGGCCGGAAATGACGTTGGCTGAACCCGCTACAGTTCCACCAATCGTATTACCGGAAGCCAGCAGCGTCAGATGCACACCATTCAGACCATTGCCCAAGGCCACCGTCCCGGTCACATCCGTGCCGATATAGTTTCCCAAGACCTGATTGCCGGTCGCACTGGCCCCTTCGATACCAATGTTATGTGACGTATTGCCGGCAATGATATTGCGCGCCGCAGGGGTGGTCCCACCAATTCGGTTATTCGCGGTATTGAGCTGGATGCCAAGTTCCCCATTGCCGAGGTCGGCGGTTCCGGTGGAGTCCGTGCCGATGTAGTTGCCTTCAAAAATATTTCCGCCATTTCCAACCACACGAATGCCCGATCGGAGGAACCGATTAATGACCATTCCGCGGACCGTGGTGCTCCCTGCTGAGATATTCAGTCCATGGCTGGTCGCACCAGCTCCGGCCCCGTTCAGTTCAATGATCGGTGCCCCGACGAAACCCGGCTGCGTCGTGCCGTCGATAATCACCGGATCGGTGATAGAGGGCAATGCACTCCCAGGGATAATTGTCTGCAATCCGCCGCCGCTGATATCGAAGGCAATGATATCCGTGCCCACCGTGGCATTGGCTTCCTGGATGGCAGCCCGAAACGTGCATTCACTCGCCGCGCTGGTTTCGCAAATGCCGTCCCCGATATTGGCGTCGATGGCATCGGCCACGCTGTTGACGGAGAAGACCAGGCCGGCCCCGCCGGGATCGCTATTGATGACCAAGGTGTTGGTGCCCCGTCCCGTAATAAACCCATCCAAGGCCGGGACAAAATCGATTGTCCCCGCCGGCGTGACGGTGAAAGTAAATGTCGTGCCGGTGGCCGGGTTGAACTGATAGTCGCCGGGAATCATTTGCAGCGGTTGGACCACCGTGGCATCCAATCCGGTAATCGTGCCGGGAATGTCAAAGGTCGCTGTGCTCAGCGCGGTGGCATTGATCTGGATGGGGAAGCCCCCAATAACCAACGTCGTCGTGCCCTGCCCGCTCAAGAATCCGCCTTGACTCACATCCAAATTGGCGGCGTAGGCCACGGTCTTGGTGGCGGGATCGGCCGTGAAGGTGAAGTCCGCTCCTCCGATCCCGTTTTGTTGCCGCACCACATGGTCCCCCGGCATGAGTTGCAGCGCCTGCGTGCCGCTGTGTGTCGGTAGCACATTGTTCACGCCCAGGAATTCCAGACTGCCCGCCGTCAAGGCCGTCGCATCGACGTTCAGCGGGATGCCGGTGACCGTGAGGGTGCTGGTCCCATCTCCTGAGACAATGCCATTCGTTTGGAGGCTGGGATCCGCTAAGGTAATGGTGCCCACGGTCGACACGGTCATATCCACGCGTCCCGCAAAGGAATTACTCACTGCCGAGGCAAGATTATACCCATGAGGCATGAGCTGCACCGCAACACCACCGGCCACCGCATTGATACCAGGACCATTACCAGGGAATCCAAATTGCGGGGCCGTGAGATTGGAGGTATCGATCGTAATCGGGAACCCGGTCACGGTCAGCGTGTTGGTACCTCGCCCACTCACATAGGCATCCAGGGCGGCAGGAAAGTCCACGGTCCCGTTGACCAGCACATCAAAGAAAAACCCGAAATTGGGGATCTGTCCCGTCATATGAAATTCATTTTGTCCCGGCACCACAGTCACATTGTGTGTGATGCCTGTTGAAAAAGTTGAAAGTACTCCGAACATGCTGAAAAACCGTCCGACGAGATCGGTCGCATCGATCGTGATTGGCACCCCACTGACCACCAGCGTGGCCGTCCCCCGTCCGCTTAACACACCATCCAACGATGCATCAAAGTCCAGCGTTCCAGCCGGAGTTACTTCAAACGTGATCAATCCGCCGGTGGTAGTCACTTCTAATGTTAGGGCAGAAGAAAGGGTGTAGAACCCTGGGTTCAACCCGACCGTGGGTTGCGGAGATTTATTAAACGTGCCCAGGACGGTAGGACCCTGTTTGATTTGGATTTGCGGTGCCGTCAAGGCCGTCGCATCGAAGGTGATGGGGAAGCCGCCCGGCGGTATCGGGACTCCGACGGTTACACAAGCTGAGAACTCGGAGGTGTCATTGGTGGCCGTATTCGTGGCCGTGGCTGTCACGACTTCGCCAACCAAAGTAGACGAAGCTAGTATGACGTTGATCGGCGAATCCCCGGCTCCATCGGTGGTCACGGTGTCGAAGCCCAGGAAGGTCTGCCCTTCGCCGTTCCCCGAGGCGTCGCAGATTGGACTACTGAAGAATTCTACCCGGAAGGTTGCACTTGGCGTACTGTTGAGTGAACCGATGACGGTCGTGCTGGCCCCTGCCGTGGCGCTCGTCAGCACCGGGAAATTCTGGAGATTGTTCGCCCCCGTGTCGCCATCGGCCGCATCGTTCGGCGTGACGCCATTTACCGGATCGCCGATGGCGACGAGGTCGATGCCGTAGAGCATATTGCCAAAGATCTGGTTACCCAGAATCGACGTGCCGGTGGCAGGCGATGTCCCGCCAGTGCCGGCGCTGACCACTACTCCCGCATTATTGCCGCTGATAGTGTTGGCCTCACCCGCCAAGGGGCCTCCGACGCGATTATTCAAGGCATTGAAATTAAGGAGCACGCCGACTCCCCCGTTGCCCAATGGGGCTGCGGCGGTGGCATTCAGGCCGATCACGTTGCCGAGCACGATATTCCCGGCTGCATTGTAGGCGATATCTACGCCGTGGAACACATTGCCGGAAACCAGGTTGGCCGCGCCCGCCGCACTGCCGCCGATGATATTGTTGCTGGCGGAATCATAGATACCCACGCCCACCTTGACGTTGCCAAGAGCGTTGAGGCCGGTGACGTCGGTCCCGATGTAATTGCCTTGGACGACGTTACCAGTCGTGCCACTATCCTGAATCAGTACGCCGTTCCCAATATGAATGTTCAGGGGATCCGGGTCCGGAACAGTGCCGTTGCCGGCGATGATGTTGCGAGCCGCCGCCGTGGGGCCGCCGATGACGTTACTGCTTGCCCCGGCAAGGATATGCACGCCATTTACCCCGTTCCTGACCGCCGCCGTCCCCGCCGCATTAATCCCAATGTAGTTACCCTGAACCGTATTCACCGAAGCATTCTGGGTAATGGTGATCCCATTATTGAGATTTCCGGAAATCACATTGGTGGCTTCAGGAGTCGTCCCGCCGACCATCGTGCCAGTTGGGGCGTTATTCATCACAATCCCAAAATTATTGGGTACGGCTGTATCACCGGCCACATTGGTCCCGACAAAATTCCCTACAATCTGATTGTTATCCGCCGTGAAAGTGCCAGCACTCACAATATTGATGCCTTGCAGGTTCCCGGATATGACATTGCACTCACCGGTGCAGGACACCACCCCAGGAGTTTTGCCGACAGTTCCACCAATACGATTGTTTCCCGACCCTTCCAGTCGGATCCCATCATTGGTATTCCCGAGGGGGTTATTGCCGGCAAGATCCGTCCCGATGAAATTTCCCACGATGGAATTCCCACTGAGCCCGCCGTTGGTCAACTGCACGCCATCGCCATTGGCCGAGATAACATTGCGACGGGCCGGGGTCGTACGGCCGATCAGGTTGTTAGTGGCATTGGCCCCCACAATCTCGACCCCATTGTCTATATTCCCCAACGGAACACCAACGGCATTTAATCCGATGACATTGCCGGCCACGAAATTACCAGTCGCAGAACCGGTGATGAAAACCCCATTATTGCCGTTGCCTGAAATAATGTTGCAGGCGCCACCACAGCCCGTCCCCGGAAGGGCGTTATCCCCGCCGATCATATTCCCGAAGACTCCAGTGATAAACACACCATCGGTATTCGGAACCGCACCCGTCCCGGCGGCATTCAGCCCGATGTAGTTGCCTTGCACAAAGTTGCCGTTGGCCCCTGTATTATTATTCAACAGACTGATGCCCGTGCCGTTCCCGGAAATGACGTTGCACGCGCCGGTGCAATTGCCGCCGGGTGTAGCATTCGCGCCACCAATCGTGACGTCGGTCGCCCCATTGTCCAGCACAACCCCGGTGCCATTCGCCAGTGCCGCAGTCCCTGCCGGATTCGTGCCGATATAGTTCCCGTGCACGGCATTATTGATGCCGACAAGCCCAACGGACACCCCGGTGACGTTCCCCGAGATGATATTGCGGGCCGCAGGATCGGTGCCCCCGATGGTATTGCCGAAAGTCGAATTGCCCAGAGAGACCCCCTGGTTGTTGGGGATGGCGCTGAGACCTGAGGCCGTTATTCCGATGAAGTTACCGGCCACAGTGTTAGCCGAAGTAGTCGCTCCCTGGATCCGGATCCCAGGAGTGGTCGTGTGACCGGAGATCACATTCCGCGCCCCCGGCGTGGTTCCGCCAATGGTGTTATTGGTGGCACCCCCGATGAGCAAAATACCTTCGGCCCCGTTCCCCAGTGCCGCCATGCCGGCAGCATTCGTCCCGATATAGTTCCCTTGAACAAGATTGCCGGTCCCACCGGCACCTGCGATATTGACCCCGTTGAAGTCGTTCCCGGATATGATGTTGCGAGCCTCAACGGTTGTCCCGCCAATGGTGTTCGACGGCACGTCAAGAATGACTACCCCATTCAGTGCGTTCCCGAGGTCCACGGTTCCTGTGACATCCGTCCCAATGTAATTGCCCTGAACGAAATTTCCTGTTGCCCCAGGACCGGTCATGGCTACTCCCCCCACACCATCATTGCCAGAAATAATGTTTCGGGCCCCGGAGGTCGTCCCGCCAATCGTGTTATTAGTGGACCCAAAAATTCTAATTCCAGCCCCGCCATTTCCCTCATCCAGCGACCCCGTGACATCTGTCCCGACGTAGTTCCCCTCAATGGCATTTCCACTGCCGGCGGAAATGAAAATGCCATCGCCCGTAAAATTGTTAATCACTAACCTCCGCACAGTGCTATTGCCGCCTGCTAGTTGGAGTCCATTCGCATTCCCTGCGGAAGACCCATTCAACTCAATGATCGGAATGCCGACAAAGCCAGGCTGCGTTGTCCCGTCGATCACCACCGGGTCGGTGATAAGGGGTAAGGCCGACAGGGGACTGATGGTCTGGACGCCAGCCGGGCTGATATTGAATTGAATAATATCCAGACCCGCGGCCCCATTGGCCGCAATGATCGCTTCCCGCAAGCTGCAATGACCGGGCGAAGCGGAACAGGTGGCATCATTGACATCGTCGTTGGAGGTGACGGTGAAAATATTCGTGCCCACCGACGTGGTTTCGGTGATGTCGGTGTTATTGACGGAGTTGGGATCGGGCACGCTCAATGTGCCGGTGCTCTGCGCGTTGCCAGTCAGCGTAACCGTGCCCACCGTCGCCGGCGTGACGTTCACCGTGAGCTTTACCACGCTCGTGGGGTCGATATTGCCCACCAGACAATCCACACCCACCCCCACGCAGGAGAACGACGGAACGTTCGGGATGATGGAGTCGACCGTCACCCCCGTCGGCGTGAATGCCCCCGTCACCTGGACGTCCGTGGCCACATCCGGGCCATTGTTTTGGACCGTCATGGTGTAGGTGATGAAGCCGCCACCGAGAATTGCCGGATCAGGGGAATCCGTAATGGTGAGCAGCAAATCGGCTGTCGGCGACGCACTGGACTGGACGATCGTCGTCGTCTGGGCCGTCAGCGGCGTCCCAGGATCGGGATCATTGACGTCACTGGTTACCTCAACGGTATTCAGCAAAGCGGTCGGTGAACCGGGCGCAGAAACGGCGATGAAAAATTGCGTGCTGTTGCCATTGTTCACCGTCCGGGGACCACAGAGAATGGTGGGACTGGTCCCGCCACAATCGGCATCTGACGGCGTCGGGCCGGTCGGCACCACCCCATTCGGGATGAAGGTGGTGCCCGGATGCAGGGTATCCTCAATAGTCACGTCCACATCATCGGGACCGTTGTTGGTGACGGTGATGGTGTAGGTAAAAGGGTCATTGATTAAGACCGGGTTGCTGCTTGCGGTCGCGGTCACCACCAGATCAGCGTTAGGCGCCGTACTGTTGAGCAGGACGGCGACCTCTACATTCCCACCCATAACCAGATCCATCTTCCCATCCCGATTCAGATCCCCCGTTGCGATACTGCGAAGGGGTGTTCCCGCAGGGAAGATAGTGGGTGTGCCGAAAGCACCCGTTCCCGTGCCAAGCAGCACAGAGACATCGCCGGAGATGGGAAGTTCATTCGGCACCGCCAGATCCGGAATCCCATCCCGATTGAAATCCCCGATAGCCACCCCCCGCAGATTTGTTGTTCCGGTGGTAAAATTCGTAGCTGTCCCAAAGGTTCCGGTGCCCGTGCCGAGCAATATGGAGACATCGTTGCTTGTAGAATTCGCCACCGCCAGATCCGGGATCCCATCCCGGTTCAGATCCCCAATAGCAATCCCGCTCGGATCTGTTCCTGCGGAAAAGGTGGTGGCCGTCCCGAAAGCACCCGTTCCCGTGCCGAGAAACACGGAGACATTACCGGGACCGGAAATTTGATCAGATACTGCCAGATCCGGGATCCCATCCCGGTTCACATCCCCAATGGCGACTCCACTCGGGGCCGGTGCCGACCCAAAGGAGGCGAGTGTGCCTAAGCTGCCAGTCCCAGTCCCGAGCCGTACCCCAACAGACCCACTACTGATATTGGTCGCGACTACGTCTAGACTTCCATCCCGATTCAGGTCTCCGATGGCGAGCCCAGACAAATTGCCTCCCATACCATAGTTGGCATCCAAGACGAAGCCACCGCCCCCAGAACCGAGCAGCACCGAAACGCTGGCATCTGCGCTATTGGCCACGGCCAAATCCGGAATTCCATCTTCATTCAAGTCTCCTATGGAAACGCCAACGGGTCCTATTCCCGTCCCAAAAAAATTGGTAGCGGTGCCGAAGGTGCCCGTGCCCGTGCCAAGCTGGACGGAGACACTGGAGGCACTTATGGTGGCATTTGCCGCAACTAGATCAAGGATGCCATCCTGGTCCAAATCTCCAAGGGCCACTCCTAATGGAGTTGCACCTGGGATATAGGTGGTCGCCGTCCCGAACACCCCCGCCGGGGCGAACGTGGTGGTGTTGAGCAGCACGGAGACATTTTCCGTTGCCAACGAAAACGAACTCTCCATGGGCACCGCCAGATCCGGTCTTCCATCCCCATCTAAATCCCCGATTGCAATGCCCCTTGGCGTACTCCCAATGGTAAAGAGCGTAGAGCTGCCGAACGCACCACCTCCAGTCCCCTCCCTCACGACAGCTCCGCTGCCGCCGGGAGATACCAAATCCGGGATGCCATCGCCATTTAAATCGCCAATCTCGACTTCGCTCGTGCCTGGTTGCATGGGAAAGTTGGTCACCGCGCCGAAGGTACCCGTGCCCGTACCCAGCAGGACTCCAATATCGCTGCTGGTTTGATTGGCTACCGCCAAATCCAGGATGCCATCGCCGTTCAAGTCTCCGATCGAGATCCCGTTCGGGGCATTGCCCGTAGGGAAGTTGGTGGCGGCCCCAAATGCCCCGGTGCCCGTACCTAGGAGCACCGAGACATTATCGTCCACGAAATTGACCACAGCTAAATCCATGATGCCATCGCCATTAAAATCGCCAATGTCGACGTCACGAGCGTTTTGTCCCGTGGCAAAGCCGGTGGCCGCCCCGAACGAGCCGGTACCCGTGCCCAGCAACACCACCACATCGTTGCTGAATTGATTTGCCACTGCCAGATCCAGGATGCCATCGCCATTCAGATCGCCGATCGCAACCCCGTGCGGATTTGTTCCGGCAGCAAAGTTGGTGGCCGCCGCGAACGTCCCGGTACCCGTGCCCAGCAATACGGAAACATTGTTACTGCCGTTATTGGCCACAACTAAATCCAGGATGCCATCACGATTGAAATCACCGATCTCAGTGTCTGTAGGGGCATTTCCCACCGCAAAGTTGGTGGCCGCTCCAAACGTCCCGGTGCCCGTGCCGAGCAGGACAGAGACATCAAACGTAACTGATTGATTCGTCACGACGAGATCCAGCACCCCATCCCGGTTGAAATCCCCCATCTCGACGTCACTCGGGGTCGGTGACACGGCAAAGCTTGTTTCCGGGCCAAAGGACACCGTCTGCGCCTGAGAAGAGGAGGGGAATGTACTGAGCATCCCTATCAGAAGGAAAAAGCATACGAGTGGTGCTTGGAGCCTTGTGCGCATAAGCCCGTTAGTACCGGTCAGGTACCAATTCAAGCACCCTTTGTTTTTTCTATCTTCCCCCTTCATGCCTGCCTCCTTGGGTCAACGTTTTCGGTGAGTGCAATGGCCGCGACTCCAGGGCTGGACATAACAACGGCGGCTGTTCCCCCGCCTTGCAGCACAACCTTCGGCCTCTCGCCCTCCGCTGTAAGTTTTTCCATTTCACTTTTCACTTCTAACTTTTCACTCCCTGCGCTGCGCTGCGATAAGACCGCTTCGGTCTCGGTGAGGAAGAGGGTGTAGCCTTTGCCTCGTGCGAGATATTTCACCCGTTCATCCACCTGGCCCTTATTGGCTTCAAAACTCAAGGGCAGGCGAGCCAGGTTTTTGATGCGAGGTGAGGGGGGAATTCCCTTTTGCCCAGAGCTCAGAAGTGGGACGCTTGATTTCATGCTTGCTCTGTGTTGACTGGCTTGCTCTAGGTTTCTGCCCAATGGGTTGGTGGCCGCTTGGTTCTCGGGTGTCGAGGGGAAGGAGGCGAGGGTGGGTTTTTGAGAATATCCGGCCGGGGCCTGCATGATCATAGAAGCGATAACAGCTCCCAACACGAGTAGGGACTTGGCCTTACTCCCTGCCCGCCTTCCCACGCTCCTGGCTGGTTGTCTTCTTTTGCGAACGGTGGCTTGAGAGGCGGTCGGACCCACGTGAGTTTTTTTGTCGACTCTGTTCCAAAAATTTTGCATTCCGCACCCTCTTCCTTTTCAGCCGGTATGGTTGAGATCCTCTCCATCGGGCTCATCCTTTTGTCGGATGGTTGAGGACCCGAGGGAGCCTTGGATACGCTTATAAGGTGTCTGGAACGATGGGAGGCTCTCGGCTATATTCTTGTCTATGCCGACGGGGCAGAAGAATGGGGAATGGGAAGATGCCGTTTTTGAAAATCCCCGCCTCCTAGACGGAATGTTGGCCTATCCTGGTTCCAGGTCGGAGGCGGTATCCTACGAGGTATCGAATGATACGAGGCGTGGATGCGTGCGGTGTGTGCTGACGCTACATTCTTATGGTCATATGATTGGACTCCTCTTTGTCTTTTGGGGATTTGCATGTATTCCTCGCGTGATCCCCCACTTCCTCATGCCCGACATCCTCGACCCATTGTTCCCAAGCCTTCAAAATGCCTTTGCATAATCTGATGACCTGTCGATTGAGATTCATCGTGGCTGGACGCATGACTGAGAGTTCCTTTCATTTCCCTGAAATCCACCAGTCCCGTGCCATCGCGCCACGTTCCATGTGAGAAAGGATCTACCATGCCATCGGCATGGCACCGCCGCGTGAATATTTTTGGTTCGTTGGGTTGGCCTGTTCAACTGTTCCCGCACCATAGACTCCGCACCTTTTGTTGGCTATTGGTTTTTGGTGGCTTCTTGGAACGACGCCTTGTGCGGCGAGGTTCATTCGCGAGCCACGTCTTTGCCTAATTCGTTGATGGTTGCGTCTCTTCCATCCTTATGACTGCGTGATCTGATGCCTGGTTGCCCTCCCTATTTCGTTCCTTAACTTCATTTTGTGCGAAAGTTCTCATGATTGATGTCTGGTTCATCACGCTTTCCTGTGGATAAAGCAACCTTGATGCCATTGGGCCATTTTTGCCTACCTTCTATTCATTCGTCTTCCAATGCCTCATTCTGACAGGTATTTTCGGATGGTTTCCCTCGCCACCTTCCTGCGCCGACGGCCTGGTATTCGGCAATATGTTATCCGTTTAGATACATTGTGTTATCTGATTAGATACATTATGTGTAGTGCGGCGGTTTTCGGAAAAATTTTCCTTTTTTTTCAGCGTGTTAGAGGCTAAATTCTTGTGGGCCCATGTACTTCATTTCATGGGTTTTCCTGGTATGTGGTGAGCCCTTGTCTCTCCCCTGCTGCATGAGTGTGGAGTTTTTCTGAACGGCTTCTACCCCCTCATGCCTGAAAACTTTTTAAATTATGAGGGCTTATGGACACGAATCCGGAATATTGGCCTCGGCCATCCCTCGGTTATCCAAACAGATACACCGCGTATGTTTTTTGTTGGGGAAGGGAGAGCGAGGATCGCCCTCAGAGATCAACCGTGAGAGGGTGAGCTCAAGACCTTTTTGGAGGAAGGTACTGTTGGGGAGGTCAGGTTTGGCAACAAGAACCGACGTCTCGGATCATGCCCTTTTCTTTTCAAAAATTTATAGAATAGATAAATTACCGAGAATTGACATTTTCCCTAATCCATAGAGAGGCAGTTTATGAAAACTGTCACCGCAACCGATGCCCAAAGCCATTTTGGTGCATTACTGATGCATGCCCAGGGTGAACCGGTCGCTATTACCCGTCATGGCAAAGCCGCAGGGGTCCTGCTTTCTGCGAAGGATTATCAGGAATTAAAGTTACAGGCCTTGCGGCAGGCTTTAATTGAAGGAGAAGAAAGCGAAGATGTCGGGCCCTTCAATATGAAGGGCATTCTTGCAGACGCCAAACAATAGGCCTGGCTCACGCCTACGAATGCCTGACATCCACAAAAAAGGTGTCAGGAACCTTATTTATTACTTCGATGCCATTCTCGCCCCAAAGGGAAGTCGTCGGGCGTTCAATGGATCGTCTGCATTTCTAATCCCCCTACCCCATTTGGCAAAGGGGGACCTCCGAGGGTTTACTTCGTTTCAGCGGCAAGGTCTGTTGAAAAAAGCCGCCAGCGGCGTTCCCTGCCTTCGCCGGAGCGGCTTCGCGCAGGCAGGTCGCCCTTTTGCCGTACTCACGTACTGCGGGTACGTTCCGCGCGCAAAAATGGCTGTGGCCTTGCTGGACGGACTTTTTTGAACCGACGCGAAGCCTCTGACATTCAAGATTTTCCTGGGCGTTTTTGCCCTTGGAGATCTGTATTCTTCAACACTCCCCGGCAGGGAAGACCGCCTTCAAGAAGCGGACTGTGGCTTACCCTCCCGACCATTGACTTCGCGAGATGTTTCGCCTTCGCTCAACATGACAACGGACCAGTGTGAGAAAAATCGATTGCTAAATTTCGAGCGTTTGGCCTTCTTGGAGGATGGTGACGTGGGGAATCTCGAGTTGCGCGATTTCTTGCATGATTTGGTCACGGACGGTGGGCTTCATGTGGTAGACAAAGAGCGGGAGATCGGGTTTGCCAATCTTTCGAAATTCCTGCGCGAGAAGTGTTGGGGTGAGATGTTTGCTTTGAATGGCAATATCCATCATTGAATCAGGAAAGGACACTTCAATAAATACTCCTTTGAGATTCGGTGTGCGTGCGGCCACCTGCCAAATTTCTTCAGTGTGATGCGTATCCCCGCTATAAATCCAAGCCGCTGAATCATCTCGAATGACAAAGCCCACCGTTTCAACGGTGTGGTTAACCGGGATCGGCGTAATACTGATACCTCCCGATAGGGAGACTTCCTTTTTGGCCTCCAGGCCCCGGGCACGCAAGATAGAATGCCGCGGGCCTTGAAGATCGAAAAAGTTCGGGAAGACCATGTCATTGAACACATGTTTTTGCAGACCCGCCACCACGGATGACAAACTGGCCACCACTACTTGATGGTCCACCAACCCAGAGAGATTATCCACCAAAGGTGGGATGCCCTTAATATGGTCTAAGTGCAAATGGGAAAGCAGGATATGTTTGACCCGTATTTGCTCTTCTAACGTGAGCCCCGAAGCGAGTGTCCCGGCATCAACCATGAGTTCATCATTGACGAGAAACCCGACACTCCGGCAGATGGTTGAACCGTTCGGCCCTTGTATCAGTAAATCAGAACCATGCGATCCCAATACACGTATTTTCATGATTGAGGCCTTTTACAATAGTCCGTTATTCGGAAGATATTCATGTGGTTTCCGGCCCTCTCATTCAATTCCATCTGTGATGGATACGAGTTTGTCTCAGGCCTTTTCTTCCATTCTCCCACCCCACATCAACACCATTGAGGAGAACGGTCCTGAATCGTTGAATACCGCTAATTTTTGGTGTTGGAAAAGGGAGATGGAGAGTGAACGGAAGATATCCGTTGAGTCTTGGGATTCAAAACATCCCCGTGATCAAAACATTCACAGCCTTCCCTGAGTGTGTTTACTGGAATCTTTTGTCGATCGGACTATACATCAGAGCCTTGGACACTGTCAGTGACCTACGTCACTTTTTTCTCGTGATTCCCCTCACGGACCTTTGGCTCTTATTCCCAGACTTTATTGATGTAGATTGCATTTCGAGTGACGGTTAAACAGCCATTGTCTTTCAGGGCTTTCATGGCTCGGCTTAACGTTTCCCGGGAACAGCCCACCATCTTGGCCAGTTCTTGAAATGAAGGACGATTGGGCACCAAAAATTGGCCATTGGCTCGTCCGCCCCGTGTTTCCGCTAAGTTTAGGAGACATCGTCCCACGCGGCCGTAAATATCAAACATGACCAGGCTGCGAATTTGTTCATTGGTTTTGCGCAAACGTTGTGAAAGATGTTTAAGGATTTTTATGGCAATAAGTGGTTGGGTCTTGAGCAACCCCACTAAATCCTTTTGGCCTAGGAGCAAAAATTCACACGGTTCAACCGTCATCACGGTGGCCGATCGCGGGGCGGCTTCCAAGATGGCCATTTCTCCAAAAAAGCTCCCAGGACCCAACATGGTCAAAATAAATTCGCGCCCCTCTTTTCCTGACAACATCACTTTGACCTTCCCCGACAAAATGACCAGCAACACCTCGCCTGTGTCCCCTTCTTGAAACACGATGTTCTTGGGTGGGAACCTTTGACGCCTCCCCGTAGCCGAGAGCAAGCCCAATTCACGATCACTCAGATCAGAAAACAATGGCACCTGCTTGAGCGCATCTCTAGAAGGAACCATGCGTCACACGCTCCTTATAATTGCTCTATTGAAGTTAACGACATTTCGCGTCATATCTTTCCCCACCTTGCAAGATCCATCTACGGCGTGAGTTCCATAAAGACGCTTTGGAGCTCCATCATGCAAAAATATTTCAAAAAAAACAACTGGCGTATTGATCTGCCCACTTTCAGGTGAGTCCTCAGAGCCCCTACAAGCCTGGGTGATGCGATCACCCAATGAGGTCGCGGAGACCATGCTCAATCATGACCGCCAAAAGGATAGCTTTCCTGTGTATTCTTGTGGCCCTCAGCCGGCAAGAGGAGAGGGTATGAGCCAATTCGGGCTATTTCTTGACCTCCCAGATCGAATCCACGAAATTGGCATTTGCATCAAACATGTGTTTTACAATTTGATACCCACTCTTTTCAGCCAACCCTTCGATTTCTGATTCGGTGTATTTGTAGGAATGCTCGGTTTGCATCGGTTCCCACGCCCCGAACGAAAACTCCTTCCCCAGGGTACCCATGAATACCAGCGGGTCTCGCGTACTGTAAATGTACCTCTCGACTGCATGTGCTCTCGGATTGTCGTGCGCCTGTTGGATATATTGATTTTGGGTCCTGACTAGTTAAGGAGAAAGAAATGAGGATAATCTCCTGTCATGACCCGAAAAAACCGGTATGCGAAACGTGCCCGAATTTCGAGCAAGCCATTTCGCCAACTCGTGCGCTATTTAGTGCTGGATTGAACGGCCTCACAAATGGCTCTTCTGACGGGCTTGAATCGGAATACCGTGAATCGGTATCTGCTGCCGATTCGGGAACGCATCGCGCATTTTTGTGAAACGCAATCGCCGTTCGGCGGCGAAGTGGAAGTCGATGAATCCTACTTTGGAGCGTACTGTATTAAAGGGAAACGCGGACGCGGGGCGTACGGCAAAACCATCGTCTTTGGACTTTTCCAACGGAATGGCCACGTGTATACCGAATTGGTTCCGAACTGCCGGAAAGCCACGCTGCAAGCGATAATTCGGGGTAAGGTTGCCTTGGACGGCGTGGTTTATTCGGATGGGTGGCGAGGGTACAATGGCCTGGTCGATGTGGGCTATGGCAAACATCTTCGCGTCGATCAGAGCCAGGATGAATTTGTGCGAGGCCGTGCCCATGTGAATGGGATTGAAGGGTTTTGGGGCTATGCGAAAGCCCGTCTCGTCCGCTTCCGCGGCATCAACAAACGTACCTTCTACTTGCATGGGAAGGAATGTGAATTTCGATTCAATCATCGAGGACAAAACCTGTAGCATCTATTACTCAAGGTCCTTCGAAAGCACCCTCTTAACTAGTCATGACCCTATATATAGTTGAGGAAAATGAATGAGTGGAGGGCAGAACTGAGCGGATTCTTGAAACAAATCCAAGCCCACCAACAGGCCAATGAAAATTCCTTAATACAAGGTGTTAAGGTACTAGAACTCGCCTATAAAGCCCTTTCGCTTGATCTCCAGCAATCTTCTCTTGAAAAGGCCCGTCTATTGCGAATTGTCCAATCGAACTGTACCTGAGAGGACCTAACTCCGCCTCCAATATACAAAAAGCCCTTTGACCTATTGGCCAAAGGGCTTTCTTTTCAAAATTGGCTCCCCGGGCAGGACTCGAACCTGCGACCATTCGGTTAACAGCCGAACGCTCTACCAACTGAGCTACCGAGGAACGAATATTTGGTGAGTTGTTTTTTCTATGTAATGATTTTAGCGGGACTTCCTGTTTTCTTCAAGAACTGAGGAAATATTTTTTGGTGTTAAAATTGAAAATCTGCTGAATCCTCTTCACCCTCATCGGCCTCGGACGCACCTCCCTCTGAGAGGTTCACGTAATGTCTGGCCCAGGATAAATAAATGTTGGCGCTGTCTCGCATGGCGTCGGCTCCGTTTATAAGCTTAGTAACCACCTCCGAATCTCCACCCGCCATTTCCATATCTCGCGCTTTAACCTCAAGCGACGCATGAAAATGCTTCATTTGGTTAGCCAGAGTGTTCATCTGTTCACGAAGATCATCATTCATTATTCCGTTCCTCTCATGAACGTCTGTCAGGCAAATTTATTAGTAATCACTATGGCCAAGACGAAAAAAAAGCCCTGCGATCTTCATCTACTAAGAGAAACATCGCAGGGCTTTTCAAGTAAATGAGTTTACCCTGAATAGGCCTGACCCAACTCCGCGGCTTCTCCAGCCTTATCCATTAAGGTCCCATCTGAATTCACGGCCACCATATCAATCGCTTCATGCTTGGCGGCGTCACAGACGACTTTACACAACTCACAGCCCTTACACCGTGCAATGTTCACTTCCGCAATCATTTTGTCTGGATTGAGATCCAGGCAATTGGCTTCCGGACAATACATGATGCAAAGCCGGCAACCTTTTTTTGCTACACACTTGTCTTCTGTCACTAGGGCAACATTATACATCTATCTTCTTCCTTCACTGAGGTTCTCAGAATTACGCCGCAGCAGGTTCTCCAACCATGACTTCTACCTTGTTTTTCTCCGCCCATTCTGCGGCAATTTCATAGGATCGTTTCACCGTATCTAAATTCTTTTTTAATAACATTTCTTTCTTCGCAAATTTTTTCTTAATCGCTTCGTCCAAGGTGGCTGTTCCACCAGATGCCACGAATTTCTTTCCGAATCGTTCCTGTAAAGCCAAGTCCAACCCATCCATGGAAACACATTTGGTGATCCCTGCTACAGAACCAATCATCGTCATATTGGTTGCCAACTCGGTTCCAGCAACTTCCATAGCAATGTTTGTCCCAGGAATATTAAAGACTGAGACGTTCATATCTTTAAGACGCTTGACATCTTCATCGGACAAAAGAGGCATATCGGTATTAATAATAACGAGGCCACCCTCTTTAATTCCTGAATAAAATGGCATCGTATAACTCTTCCCCATCGTAATGACCTGAGGATGGAACACTTGAATCACATCAGGAAACACCAATTCGCCACGATCATAAATTTTTCTCAGTCCAATTCGACAATAGCTCTCAGCTGGCGCCATGCGTTTTTCGGCCCCAAAGAATGGATTCGAAATGGCAAACTTGCCATCTTTGGAGGCAGCCATGGCCATGACATGGGCCGCAGTGACCGCACCCTGCCCTCCCAGTCCTGACATTCGGATATTAATTCGACGTAAAATCATGAGATCACTCCTCTCACATGTCCCGCTTCTTACACTGTTACGGTTTGGGAAGCCAGTTGTCTTTTCGCTTCAGCCTTTCGTTCCTTTTCCTTTGCGGCCATTTCAGCCAACAATTCCTTTGCCGGTTCACTGACAAACTCTTTGTAGGCAAACCGTTCCGAAGGCTTTTCGGAATCCCGCATTTCCTGCAACCCTTCCATGCTATTTTTGCCAATTTCCAAAATACAAGGGGTATAGAGTTGCAAATATGTTGGACCGATCTCACGAGCCACATGAATTGCATTTTTAATGACTTTTTCCACCAAATTCGGCTTGCTCACCGTACAATTCACGACATAGTGGCAACCTGACTCACGCGCGATTTCTGGCAGGCGGACTTTTTCAAATGACTTTCCAACTGGAGCCATTTTCGCGACAAACCCTTTTTGCATCAATCCACTTTCTTGTCCACCAGTGTTGGCATAGAGCTCATTATCAAAACAAATGGTTGTAAACTTTTCTTGCCGGAACCAGGCTTGAAGAGTCATATCCAGCCCGATGTCGACGGTCGCCCCATCTCCAGCCAAGACCACCACATCTTTGACTCGATCTGGAAAACGTACACTCAGGGCTCGCTTTAACCCTGAAGCAATGGCGTTTTGGTTACCAAACAGGGAATGGATGTTATGAACAGCTACATGTGGGAAGACCAAACTCGTACAACCAGTTGAGCCCACCATCACCGTATCTTCTGGATTAGGCAGAGAAGCCAAGATATAACGAAACGCCATTGATTCCGGACATCCTGCACAAAGAGAATGTTCCTCAATCAATTCCTTGGCGTTACCAATATCTTTCCATCCTCGTTGCTCATTCCCGTACGTTGCTCGCTTGACCAAATCTTGGTACTCAGCCGGCATAATGTCATACAACTCTTCTGCGATCTTTATTCGTTCTTTACTCATATGTTTCTCCTTTATATTCGTGATCTGTTCGAGAGAAATCTGCCCTCACAGAATGCTTTTTTATATTGTGTCAGCCTCGTCCGGCCATCGCAGGAACTTTCATCCCTAACAAGGTTTTGATCTCCGCTGAGATAATTTCTGGCGGCATGGTCATACCACCACAGACATGAGGACCCGCATGTACCCGTTCATTATTCGGAATAGTCGCACGAACTTCACGAGCGAGCCATCCTGTTACGTTGAACTCTGGAACAATAATATGCTTTGCATTCTTTGTCGCTTCTTTAATTTCTTCGCCTGGCCATGGGCGCAAGGTCTTGACCTTTACTAGCCCAACTTTAACGCCTTCATCTTCCAAGAGGGCAATCGCTTCTCGACTTTGCGAAACGGCAGTTCCCGAAGCTACGACAATTACGTCTGCGTCCGTATTTTCGGTTTCAATCAATCCATTCATCCAACGAATGGTGTGTTTTCTCGAACGCTCAACGGCCGCCCACACCTCTTGCTGCCAACTGGCATGAGTGGCATAACTAATATAGTTACTTTTCATCACAAACGGATCCCGCATCATGCGAACCGGAGGACATTCCATATCCATACACGGAACAGGTGACCGATAAGGATCATAGGGTGGAAGACACATTTCTGTGGGAGTGAGATCAACCATATCTTTAGTATGGGTCACAAAAAACCCATCGCAGCATAAGGCCAGGGGCAAATGGACATCAGGTTCCTCCGAGACCATATATCCCATGAGGATCCAGTCGTAAAAATCTTGCGCCGTTTCTGCATGCCACACCAGCATTCCAGTTTGCATAAGATAGGAAATCTCTAATGTGTCCGGTTGAATGGAAAGGGGTGAGTTAATGCCTCGGCAAGTCACAATCATCTGAATAGGCAACCGAGCTCCAGCCCACATTGGGAAGTTTTCCATGGCCCTCATCGTCCCGGGTCCCGCCGTGGTGGTAAAGACCCTGGCGCCACCAAAAGCTGCCCCGGCACATTGCGACATCACGGCAAACTCACTCTCGCCTCGGAAATAATCGCCAATGTAGCCTTCGGCAAAGAGTTCACCACATAGAGCGGCGGCTTCGCTTTGAGGTGTAATGGGATATGCCACCATCATGTCACAAGAAGCCCGACGTACCGCTTCTTTAATGACTTCACTACCGGTAAAGAACGACGGCGTTCTTTCGGCTTCAAACATCATTTTCCAAGGATCAGTGTATACCTGATCTTTTTTATTCTTTTGTCCTATGAATGAAGCTTGAGTGGCCATGTCAAGACCTCCTTGTAAGCGCTTCAGGTGAAAAGCAGATTTACTATTATTATGCTCAATTCTTCTATTTTGTTATTTGATAATCCAAATATTAAAGCCATGGGAACACTATACACTACAAACGTTTGTCTTATTCAGGCGGAGGGACAGTTCCCTTCAATTTTTTAACCCAATCGGCCAGTCTCCCTATCTTTTCGGCGGTGGCATCCCGAAACGAGAGCATAGCATCTTCATGCCCAGCTTGGGCACACATGGCTACGGTATAACAGCTTGTACCCCCACGAATGATCTTGAGCGAGAGATTGGCCTGATGACAATGCACTCCCACAAACATACAGGCATCGATTCTATTGTGCCAAATGGTCAAATTGGGGTGATTGGGGTTGATTTCAATTTCTGGATTGATTTTGGGATATTTAGGACGATAGTCCGGCATGGGAATGAGCATGGCTTGCTGAAGCTTGGGATCGACACATTCCTTAATGGTTTCATACAAATGGCGGACGGCTTTGGCTTTTTTGGCTGCTTTCTCGTTCCATGCCCACAGCACCAATGGGCCGGGAAATATCGTTGGAACTTTCGCTGCCAAAAATTCTCTGGCGGCCTGTTCCATAGCTTCTTCTTCAGAAACAATCGCACCATGAATATGGGCTTGCCCAGGATCGGGCAATCGGATACCCATTGACGACGCGGAAGGGGGTAAAAAATGTTCGGGGCCGGGCATGACCTTATATGCTGTTGTCATCGTACTCAAAGTCTCCATTCTTCAGAAATTTGCACAAAACACCCTTCCGTTCAATTCAAGCAATCCATGGTAATGGGGTGGCGAGCAATTCTCAATGCTGAAAAAGACCCAGCTACCCAAAAACTTAGACTTTTCGAGAAGGAATTGATGAGTCTTTGGGCCTACACATTAGGGATAAAGCCCAAGAGTATGGTCAAGTATAGAAAGCCCTTGGAAATATTGTCAATTCGTTCACGAGTCTGAAATTACCGAGCCCTGATTTTCACAATTTTGTATTCCCAAGCTGACTCACCTATGGTTTTAGGAATTACAGAGAAAGGAATGGTCACAGAAAAATCTCTCGACTGATTGGAAGGAACCTCTATGGGCAACGAGACCTCTTCTTGCCCCACTACTTCACAATCTCCATTATGACAGTCTTTAATGGTAGCCTGGAGCTGAATTGAAAGTATGGTATAGTCTTTTGCAAGATTCTGGAGGCGGCCAGCCACCACAAACGATCGAGCATTCAAGCCTGGGCGAACCTGCATTTGTAAAAGTTGAACCTGCTCGGCGGAAATCCGCTCAAATTCCAATTCTCGTTCCTGGGTATCCTGCCAAATAATGACCCCAATTGCTCCAAACAATAGAATGGTCGTCATCCCTAAACTGCGGCGAAATCTAGGGAAATAGACCGCCAGCAGAATAAGGAGTAACAAGACTATGAAAACGGCAATACGTAGCATCTCATCACACCCACAGGGAACACGGTGCCCCTACCCCCAGACATTACAGGCTTCATTCTCTCATATCGGCCCGAGTGAGGAAACTCTTTTAACCATTCGGGAGAATAGAGCATGACAAGTTGGACTCAGGAAATCGAGATTGCCTCAAGCCTAGCCAGAAAAGCGGGGGAAATCATCATGAACATTTACAAACAGGATTTTTCCGTCTCATATAAAGGAACCAATGACCCGGTCACAGAGGCGGACCAACTGGCCAATGCCCTTATTGTCAAAGGATTAGCCGATTATTTCCCCCAAGATGTAATAATTGCTGAAGAAAGTCCCCTACCGACTGAATCTCAGCTAACAGGACGCATTTGGTATGTCGATCCTTTGGATGGAACCAAAGAATTTATTGCCCGTAATGGTGAGTTTTCGATCATGATCGGCTTAACTCTCAATGGCCAATCACAATTAGGGGTGGTGTATCGACCAACAGAAGACCAATTATTCGCAGGAATTACTGACCAAAAGGCTTGGATGGAGCATCAAGGGGCAAGCCATGTGTTAAAGGCCACGCAGGTCAAAAACCCTACGGCCTTAGCCCTCGTCGCTTCTCGATCCCATCGATCGCCACGGCTCTCGGGGGTTAAACAAACGCTTAATATTCAAGAGGAACACCCCATGGGAAGCGTAGGGCTGAAGATAGGATTTATTGCCAACGGAGGGGCGGATTTGTATATGGAACCAGGGCCCTACACGAAATCCTGGGATGCCTGTGCTCCAGAAGCCATTCTACGAGGCGCGGGCGGATGTTTTACTGACATTCATGGAAACCCTATTCAATATGGGACGAATGAAGTTCGTAATCTGCATGGCGTCTTGGCCACCACTCAAGACTGTCATGAACGCGTCCTCCAAGCCTTGACGGGCTTGTGCGTCTCATGTGAAGGTTGACACCTTTTTTCGCCATTTTTAGAATCCAATCGCCTTCATTA
>Ga0224496_10000754_pt1 | contig 21869 bp, 18 predicted proteins | sample SF_Jul11_sed_USG_2_FD_168127 | JGI IMG/M metagenome (GOLD analysis project Ga0224496, IMG submission 168127) | Sediment microbial communities from San Francisco Bay, California, United States - SF_Jul11_sed_USGS_8_1 | ecosystem: Environmental > Aquatic > Marine > Sediment | place: USA...
ATGGTTAAAGAAATTCAGCACGGCGCATCTTTGCCCGCTTGGGGCGATGTCAAAACCTGTGAATACTGTGACTCCCAGGGATTATGCAGGAAACAGATCTGGGATAATGCATAAAAAAAGCCTCGGCATACCGAGGCTTTTTATTTTCTACGTGACACGATCAGTTTATCGCACTGCAAACACTTCGCCACCTAATGATACAAAAATCACCTTACCATCAGCAACGACAGGCGATGAATACAGTTTATCATCTACCTTATATTGCCAGCGGAATGCACCATTTTCATTATTAAAAACATAAAGATTACCATCGGTACTGGTGATATAGACACTATCTGAGGTAATCACAGGTGATGAATAAACAGCGCCATTGGTCTTGTATTCCCAGTGACGCGCCCCTGTCGATTTATCATAGGCATAGACATAGGTATCCGAACTGCCAAAATAAACAGCCTTCTGGAAAACAGAAGGGGAAGAGAAAATTTTACCCGCTGTTTTTTTTCTCCAGACTTCCTGACCGGTTCTGGTATTAACTGCATACATATATTTATTGTCACTACCAAAGTAAACCAGAGAACCATCTACACTGGGTGATGAATAAATCGGGCTTCTGACAGGAAAGCGCCATTGCTCCTGACCGGTCCGTTTATTAATGGCATATAATTCACCACCAAGACTACCTATATAAACATTATCCCCGGAAACAGCAGGAGACGTATAGATAGATTTTTTGGCATTGAATTTCCAGACCTCATGCCCTGTTTCCGCATCCACTGCATACAGATGATTGTCTTTACTGCCAAAATAAACCGTACCATTACTCACTGTGGGTGATGAATAAACAATATCTTCTGTTCTAAATTTCCATTTCATCTGATGACTGTCCGCATCTATGGCGTACAGATATTTATCCCAACTACCCACATAGATCGTACCGTCCTGTATCGCAATTGCCGCTTCGACATTACCTTCCGTTTTGAATTTCCATTTCACATGACCTTTTTCAAGGTCCAGTGCATACAAATGACCATCCTTACAGCCGATATACACGGTATCACCCGAAACAATGGGCGATGCATAAATTTTATCCGGTGCAGAAAATTTCCAGGCCAGCCGATCCAGTGTTACCGGTCCTTTCATTTGAGTGACACCACTATGAGCCGCATCTTCTCTGAACATGGCTGAACCACCACCACATGCAGTGAGTAATAATTGCAGCGCAATTAGTAACGAAACGACCGATCCCCTTTTTATCATTATAAGCTCCATTGTCATATTAAATTATTAGTCATTTAAAATAGTAAAAAACGACTCAGTTATCAATGCATTATGCCAATAATATCAGAATAACCTATACCAGCCGACAGGCTGATACCTGACATAACAACTCATAACCAATCGTACCCGCAGATGTTGCCACTTCATCAACTGAAACATGCTCGCCCCAGAGTTCAACAGGATCACCCACTGTAACCTGATCCAGAGGACGCAAATCAATGGTAATCATATCCATGGAGACACGACCGATAATCTGAGTGCGTTGCTGATTTAAATATACCGGCGTACCACTGGCTGCATGTCGCGGATAACCATCACCATAACCGATAGCCACAACACCCACAGGCATATCCTCAGGACAGACCCATTGACTACCATAACCAATGGTATCGCCTTTTTTTAAATAATTAATCGCAATGATCTCAGATTCCAGTTGCATCACCGGTTTCAAACCCAGTTCCTCTGCTGTTTTGCCTAACAGGGGTGAAGATCCGTACAACATAATACCGGGCCTGACCCAGTCACCCTGCATATCAGGAAATGAAATAATAGCCGCTGAATTTGACATGCTGGTTTCAACATTAAACCGTCTGCTCAATTGACGAAAATAATCTATCTGCCGGCGATTAACATCATGCTCCGGATCATCGGCGTTCGCAAAATGACTCATCAAACCAACGTCATCAATGCACGAGCATTGTTGTAACCGTTGCCATAAATCATTGACATCATCGGGGCGTATTCCCAGTCGCCCCATCCCGGTATCCACTTTAAACCAGACAGATAAATGCCCTTCGCTATTCTGTTCCAGTAATTCAATCTGATGTGCCTGATGAATAACCGGTCGTAACTGAAATTTTATCGCCTGCTGTAATTGTTCTGCCGTTTGAAATCCCTGAAACACGGTAACAGGCTGCTGAATGCCGGCTTCGCGCAAAGCAATTGCTTCTTTGATACAGGCCACGGCAAAACCATCGGCCTGCTGAAGTGTTTTTGCTGCCTGGATCATGCCGTGACCATAGGCATCCGCTTTGATCACCGCGATGATACGACTATCAGGGGCAAGCTGTCTGACACGATTGAAATTATGAACCAGCGCATCATAGTGAATAATGGCACGCGCAGTCCGTCTCATTCAAAACCTTCTGAACTGTACATTTCAGGAATGTAATTTTCGAACTTGGTGTATTTACCCAGGAAGGTCAGTCGTGTGGTTCCGATTGGACCATTACGCTGTTTACCAATAATAATTTCTGCAGTGCCTTTATCCGGGCTGTCTTCGTTATAAACTTCATCACGATAAATAAACACAATTAAATCCGCATCCTGCTCGATAGCACCGGACTCACGAAGATCCGACATAACCGGTCGTTTATTGGGTCGCTGCTCAAGACTTCGATTTAACTGTGACAGTGCAACCACGGGCACTTCCAGTTCTTTGGCCAGGGCTTTGAGGTTACGGGAAATCTCGGAAATTTCGGTGGCGCGATTTTCACTACCACCGGCAATCTGCATCAACTGCAGATAATCGATCACGATCATGCCCAGACCGTGTTCACGTTTCAAACGACGGGCTCGGGCACGTAACTCGGTTGGCGATAAAGCAGGGGTATCATCAACGAAAATCTTGGCTTCTGACAGAATCGACACTGCAGAGGTAATACGCGGCCAGTCATCATCGGTTAACTGCCCGGTACGCAGGTGATGCTGATCAATACGCCCCAGGGAAGAAATCATACGCATGGTCAGTGATTCACCCGGCATTTCCATACTGAACACGGCGACCGGCACTTTACTGGCGATGGCGGCATTTTCTGCCATGTTCATGGCGAAAGTGGTTTTACCCATGGAGGGACGACCGGCCACAATCACCAGGTCACCCTTCTGCAAGCCGGTGGTCATATCATCAAAATTACTGAATCCTGTGGGCACTCCGGTAATATGCCCTTCCTGCTCAAACAGATAATCAATCTGAGCCACTGTACTGGACAGCAATTTTTTAATATCAACAAAGCCTTTACCGGAACGCGTACCCTGCTCCGCAATCTGATATACCTTGCGCTCAGCCTCATCAAGCAAGGCCTTGCTATCCCGACCTTCCGGATTGTAGGCACTGCCGGCTATATCGGTGCCGATTTCAATTAACTGACGCAATACAGACCGTTCACGCACAATATCGGCATAGGCACGAATATTGGCCGCACTGGGCGTATCCTTGGCCATACGGCCGAGATAAACCAGACCACCGGCATCATTTAATTCATGGGTTTTTTCCAGTTCCTCAGACAGCGTAACCACATCAAAGGGCACATCAGCACCTTCCAGTCTGGCAATGGATCTGAAAATCAGCCGATGTTCCTTGCGATAAAAGTCTTCTTCAGAAAGACGGTCGGCAATTTGTTCCCAGGCGCGATTATCCAGCATCAAGCCACCCAGCACCGCCTGCTCAGCCTCAATTGAATGCGGAGGAACCTTTAGACCCTGAGTTGAATCAGCAACTTTAAAATTGCTACTGGTCTGATAAAGTGTTGTTTCTGCCATTTTTAAATCAGGAATTATACCGAGTATTTTGAAACATCAGCTTGCCATTGTCACACGCTCAATTCAAGCTGTGAATTTACTATTATCAAAAAAAGCAATCACCACAAGGACATGGATAGCTGCGAAGTAACCTGACATAACCGTCTGTTAAAAAAAACTAACACCCTGTTAGTAACGGTTGCCCGGCCTGTTTTTATTAGGCATAAAAAAACGGAGCATCTGAAGTCGCTGGCGCCCTCAGATAACTCCGTTTTTCACTACCACTGAGATTTATTCTTCGCCAATAACCGTCAGTTTGATAGTTGCATCAACATCAGCATGTAAATGCAGATCAATCTCGTACTCACCCGCCATACGAATTGCACCCGTTGATAGACGTACTTCTTTCTTCTCGACATCAACACCCGCTGCTTTAATCGCATCAGCGATATCCGCTGTACCGATAGAACCAAACAGCTTGCCTTCTGTACCCGCTTTAGAAGTAATGGTCACAGCCAGGCCATTCAGTTTTTCACTACGTACCTTAGCAGCAGCCAGTGCTTCAGCAGCCAGCTTCTCAAGTTCAGCACGACGTGCTTCAAGTTCTTTGATATTAACTTCAGTTGCTATTTTAGCTTTACCAGAAGGCAATAAAAAATTACGCGCATAGCCAGGCTTAACGCTTACCACATCGCCCAAAGTACCCAGACGATCTATTTTTTCAAGTAATATGACATCCATCGATATGCCTCTTTTCTATTTAACTTATCAGACTGTTAATCGTTTCCTGAAATCAATCCAGGTATCGGTCAGCCCAAACACCGCCAATGGCATTAACACCAGATGCGGCAACAAAAACATCATTATATAAAAACCCATTAACCAGGCTTTATTAATACCTTTACTGGCAATGATTCCATGCACCAGTGCCAGACCCTGTATCAGGTAAATACTCAACACAACCAGAACCAGCATGGTTACCAGGTCGGATGATGTAACCCCGGCAATCACCAGCAACAACAAACCTGTTACTGATAATATTCTTCCCAGACGCAGCTGATTAAATTCCCTGGCCAGCCCGCCCGGATTGTACAAAGCGGCCTGCCAGCCACGCCCCAGTAACAGGCTAAACACCACCCCGAAGAGCAGCCCGGATGCCATGATACCGGGAAACCAGCGTAGAGCCATATCAACGGCCCTGTTCAATTCGGCTTTATCAGCCGAAGACGACTGGTCAGCCATCATTTGTTCGATAGCGGCCTTAAGCACCGCACCCTGCTCAAGCATTAGCTGCGGGTATACCAGTTGTAACACCAGCACCAGCAGTACACCTAATCCAGTTATCAGCTGCAAGGCCAGGCTCAGCGATACCGAGCGTTTTAACACCCAGGATACCAGCCAGACCGGCAACCAGAGCAACAGGATCATCACCATGGCGACCAGCGGTGTGCCGAAAACCAGCCAGCTCAAGGCTGCGGTTCCAAGGCTGGCATAAGCCATTATCTGTATGCCTTTTCGCTCACCCAGATGCAAAGTGACCAGCGAAATCACGCCGCCGCTTAACCAGGCCAGCGGCGGTAATATAATGGCTAACAGGGCAGTCACCGCTGCAACCAGTGCAGCCTGATTAGGCCCGGCCATAATAAATCTGGCCAGTGCTAACATCTACCAACCCACCGAATACTGGATTCGGTGATACACATCTTAGTGTTGATCAGTGTAAGACAGTAAAGCCAGGTAACGAGCACGTTTAACAGCTGTGGTCAGCTGACGCTGATATTTAGCTTTTGTACCTGTAATACGTGCAGGCACCAGTTTGCCAGTTTCACCAATATAGTTTTTCAGCAGGTTCAGGTCTTTGTAATCAACCTCGGTAATACCTTCTGCGGTGAAGCGACAGTATCTTTTACGACGGAAATAAGCCATTTTTTAGTCTCCAGTTATCCGGTTATTACTCTGCAGTAATCTCTTCATCTTCTTCGTCATCAGCAGAGAATTCTTCTGCAGCAACTTCAGCTCTTCTTGCTGGTTTCTCTTCTTCTTTTTCTTTCGCCAGAGGAGAAACTTCAGTAATAGCCTTTTTGCATTTGATAACCAGATTACGCAGTACTGCATCGTTGAAACGGAAAGCAGACTCAAGCTCGGTCATTTCATCCTGACCACATTCGATGTTCATCAGAACATAATGAGCTTTATGAATTTTGTTGATTGGGTAAGCCAGTTGACGACGGCCCCAGTCTTCCAGACGGTGAATAGCACCACCATTGGCTTCGATAATGCCACGATAACGTTCAATCATGGCAGGAACCTGTTCACTCTGATCCGGGTGAACCAGAAATACGACTTCGTAATGACGCATATTGCGTGCTCCTTACGGTTATTGCCCCCCACTATCTAGGCGGTGGAGCAAGGAGTTAGAATTAAGGTCGCGAATTATACTGACCAAACCGGCCCAGAACAAGCCAGAAGACTGATTTATAACCCTAATCGGTTAAAATAAATGACTATTTCAGGATTTTGCACCCTGACTCACCGCACCCGCCACTGATATTCTTTTACTGTTTAGAGATAATCATTCCCTGCGCCAGGTTGTCTGGCTGCCCTTGTCTTCCAGAATCACCCCCTGGGCTTTTAACTCATCGCGGATACGATCGGCCTCGGCCCAGTTTTTATTCTGCTTGGCCTGCTGACGTTGCTGGATCAGATTGTCGATGGCGGCATCATCCAGCCCACCGCTATCCGCTGAACCGGAACTGCGCAGGTAATGCTCCGGATTATCCTGCAACAGCCCCAGTACGCCGGCCAGCTGTTTCAATGTGGCCGCCAATGACGATGACCGTGCCGGATCATCCTGCCGGTACTTATTGACCTGATTGGCCAGATCAAATAACACCGCAATCGCTTCGGCGGTATTGAAATCCTCATCCATGGCTTTGTTAAAACGCTGGATGTAATCATCCGCCCTTTCATCCGGCTGGGTAATCGTGGTATTGCGCAAAGCCGTATAAAGACGAGTCAGGGCAGCACCCGCACTGTCCAGCATCTGATCTGAATAATTTAACGGGCTTCGGTAATGGCTGGCGAGAATAAAGTAACGCACATCTTCAGCACGGTAACGCGCTAGAATTTCACGTACCGTGAAAAAGTTACCCAGCGACTTGGACATTTTTTCATCATCTATGCGCACAAAACCATTGTGCATCCAGACATTAACAAAGGTCTCACCGGTAGTCGCTTCCGACTGGGCAATTTCATTTTCGTGATGGGGAAACTGTAAATCCTGACCACCTCCGTGGATATCGAAATGATTACCCAGACAGCAGGTGGACATGGCGGAACATTCTATATGCCAGCCGGGACGACCATCACCCCAGGGTGATGCCCATGATGGTTCTTCCGGCTTGGCGGCTTTCCAGAGTACAAAATCCAGTGGATCATCTTTATATTCATCTACCGCGACACGTTCACCGGCACGCAGATCTTCCAGCTTTTTACCCGATAACTGACCATAGGCAGCAAACTTGCTGACATCATAATAGACATCACCATTATCAGCCGCATAGGCATAACCTTTTTCAACCAGAATTTTGATCATGCTGATAATGTCATCCATGGAGGTGGTTGCCCGAGGCTCCTGGTCTGGTGGCAACACACCCAGCGAAATGGAATCTTCATGCATGGCCTGAATAAAACGCCCGGTCAGATCATTAAAATCCTCACCATTCTGATTGGCACGGGCAATAATTTTGTCATCGACATCGGTTATATTACGCACATAAGTCACATCATAACCAATATGCCTTAAATAACGGGTAACCATGTCAAACACCACCAGTACCCGTGCATGGCCCAGATGACAGAGGTCATACACCGTCATACCACAGACATACATGCGCACCTTGCCAGGCTCAATGGATTTAAATTCTTCTTTTTGCCTGGTGAGACTATTGTAGATTTTCAACATAAATGAGACTTATAAAAATTCATATTAATGACAATGGCAGAGGTCCATAACCTGCTCAAAACGAACCCGTGCCTGAACTGGCCCGAGCAGATAAAATATCTTTTCCAGATCAGGGCCGTGCAAAACACCGGTCAATGCTATCCTGACGGGCATTTCCAGACGTTTATTTTTAGCACCTGTTATTTCTGAAATGTGATTGATAAAGTAAGCATAATCTTCCCCGTGCTCATCAATCGCTTCGCAGGCCGCCTGGTAAAAGTCATGCCCTGCCTCGCAGACCACTACCCGACCTTCATCGCCATGGGTCAGCTTATCGGTACACAGGATTTCAGCCCAGAACAGAGCCTCGTCAGGAGATTCTATCACCCCTTTGATGGCGTCAATAAACAAATTACGTTTATCATTATCAACTAATTCATGAACCCGGGCATCCAGCATATCCCATAAAGATTCATTCGTAATATCTTTCATAATGTATGGTTACCAATTTATTATGCGCGAGAGTAATAGCGTTATAACGTATAATCTGGAACCGGGCAGTCCAGACTACCAATATTAACAAAATTCAACTGACAGTGAAGCCATTATCTCTATTTGATATGCAGGATACTATCCCTGTAAGTCAGGCATCCCGGAAATACACCCTTAAAATATATAAACACAAACACTAGACAGGTTTTAGCTTCCAGATATCTTCATTGTATTCCTGCATAGTGCGATCAGTAGAAAAGAAGCCGCTGGACGCTGTATTTAAAATACTCATACGAACCCATTCATCTTTATTCTGATAGGCTTTGGCCACCTGTTCCTGAGAATCAATATAACTTCTGAAATCAGCCAGTGTTAACCAGGGGTCAGACGGACTTAACAAAGATGCAATAATTTCATCAAAAATACCCGACTCAAATGAATTAAAATGTCCGCATTGTAATAAATGCATCACGTCATATAAATCAGGATCACTGTTAACGATAGCTTGCGGCTGATAATGTGAACGCAACTCCATGACTTCATCCGCACGCAAACCAAACAGAAAAAAGTTTTTAGCACCCACCGCATCAAGAATCTCAATATTGGCACCGTCATAAGTACCGATAGTTAAGGCGCCATTCATCATGAATTTCATATTGCCTGTACCTGAGGCTTCTTTTCCTGCCGTTGAAATCTGTTCTGAAAGATCAGTACCAGGACAGATAACTTCCATACTTGAAACTCGATAGTTAGGAATAAACGCCACTTTTAAAAGACCATCAATATCCGGGTCATTATTAACTACAGAAGCGACATTATTAATCAGCTTGATAATTGACTTGGCAATGCGATAACCGGGAGCGGCTTTACCACCGATCAATACACAACGTTTTATACTGCTGTCAATTTTGCCTTTTTTAATCTGATTATATAAATGAATAACATGCAAAACATTTAATAACTGCCGTTTATATTCATGTATGCGTTTAACCTGAACATCAAACAGTGCATCAACATCAAATACAACATTACATTCATCTTCAACCAATGCTGCTAAACGCGCCTTGTTTTCCTGCTTGATGGCAAACCATTTAGCCTGAAAATCTTTCTGATCATTTTCAGCAAATTTCTTCAGTGCCGCTATTTTCGAAAGATCGCCTATCCAGTCATCACCAATATTGTCACTAATCAGTTTAGACATGGCAGGATTAGCATGCGCTATCCAGCGTCGCGGTGTTACACCATTGGTTTTATTATTGAATTTTTCTGGCCATAACTCATAAAAATCACGGAACAAACCTTCACTTAATAATTTTGAATGGAGTGCAGCCACACCATTGACAGAAAAACTACTCACTATGGCCAGATAGGCCATACGAACCTGCTTTATATCACCTTCTTCAATAATTGACATGCGACGTTGACGATGCACATCACCGGGCCACTTCACCGCTACCTGCTTAAGAAACTTCGCATTAATTTCATAAATAATTTCAAGCAGTCTTGGCAATAAACATTCAAACAATGGAACGGACCATCTTTCCAGTGCTTCAGGTAACAGCGTATGATTGGTATATGCCATGGTACGAGAAGTAATCGCCCAGGCTTCATCCCAGTCCAGCCTTTTCTCATCCATCAGAATCCGCATTAATTCAGCAACGGCTATGGTCGGATGAGTGTCATTCATCTGAAAAACATTATATTCAGCAAAATCCGTGTAATTACTGCCTTCTGTGGTTTCCCAGATACGAATAACATCCTGAATACTTGCAGAAGCCAGAAAATATTGCTGCTTTAAACGCAATTCCTTACCACATTCACTGGCGTCATTAGGATACAACACCATAGTAATGTGTTCTGCATCATTCTTTGCTTCAACCGCATCAGAATAACTGCCGGCATTAAAATCATCGAGATTAAACTCACTGGTAGCTGATGCTTTCCAGAGTCGCAAAGTATTGACTATGTTATTACGATAGCCGGTGATAGGAACATCATAAGGTATAGCCAGAACATCCGACGTCCCAACCCAACGTGTATGTTTTTTACCGCCAGCGTCAACAAATTTTTCTGTGTGACCCTGAAAACGAATACGTTGTGTGAATTCAGGCCGCTCAAGTTCCCATGGATTCCCATCACGTAACCAGTGATCCGGATCTTCAATTTGATAACCATCTTCAATATGCTGTCTGAACATGCCATATTCATAACGAATACCGTAACCGATTACGGGTAACTTCAGAGTTGCGCAACTATCCATAAAACAGGCTGCAAGACGACCCAGGCCGCCATTACCCAAACCGGCATCGTGCTCTTCACTTACGATTTCCTCTAGATCAAGCGCATATTTTTCCATCGCTTTTCGCGATTCACCACCAAGATCAAGATTAAGCAAATGATTGCCGAGCGCACGCCCCATTAAAAATTCCAGCGACATATAATAGGCTTTACGTACGCCTGGCTCACTATACTGAATCCAGGTATCACGCCAGTCACTCATTAAACGCTCACGTATTGTGAGTGACAAAGCCTCATAAAAATAAAATGGCACACAACCCAGAAAACGCCCCAGATGATGAGTCAGATAATGCTGAAAATCAATTGCCAGGGATTCGCTATCGGTAGGTAATTTTTCCATTGGCGGCAAGGCTTTATAATAAATTGAATCAGAGTTCATATTTATAATCCTGAAGTAGTTTGTTTTTTATACAGTTTCTCATACTCGTGTGCACTATGCGTCCAGCTATAATCCTGTTGCATAGCCGTGCGACAAACCTGCCCCCATAATTTTTCTTTCTTAAATACATTAATACAGCGATTTATTGCCTGCAATAGCTCATCTGCATCAATTTTATTAAAAACAAATCCTGTTGCTGTTTTATTTTTTATAGTCTCATCATTTGCATCAACAACCGTATCTGCAAGACCACCGGTATAACGTACTATTGGCGGCGTACCATATTTAAGACTGTACATCTGATTAAGTCCGCAAGGCTCGAATCGTGAAGGCATCAGAAAAGCATCCGCGCCAGCCTCTATCTTATGGGCAATCTCTTCAGAATAGCCAATAGACAAACCCATTCTTTCAGGATATTGCTTCGCCAGGTTTTGAAGCTGTTGCTGATATTCTAACTGACCTGTACCCAGCAGAACAAACATGGCATCCGTATGCTTAATCAAATGAGGAATAACTGAAACAATCAGATCTACACCTTTCTGCTCTACCATGCGACCAACAAAACCAAATACCGGCGCACTGGTATCTGGTAGATCAAAATGCTCCAGTAATGATTTTTTATTTTCCTTTTTACCCACAATACGCTGATGAGTTAAACTGTAATGTCGCGCAATAAATTCATCTGTTTGTGGATTCCATATTTTATAATCAACACCATTAAGAATCCCAATCAACTTGTAACTCAAATGATTTAATATGCCATCGTAGCCATTACCACCATCTGGTGTACAAATTTCATCAGCATAACTCGGGCTCACAGTTGTTATCCAGTGCGAATAAATTAAACCTGCTTTAAGCATGGAAAAATTACCGTAAAACTCAACCGAATCTGGCGACCACCATTCAGCAGGCAAACCCAGCTGCTCAAATGTGGCATAAGAAAAATGCCCCGCATAGGATAAATTATGAATCGTAAACACGGTTTTAATATCAGTCTCATATTGACTAAGAAAAGCCGGTACAAGACCTGTTTGCCAGTCATTACAATGAACCACGTCGGGTTTCCAGCCTGTATCAGCCTGGCCAGTCGCCAGCATGGCAACACAACGACTAAAAACAGCAAAACGCTCGGCATTGTCGACCCAGTTATGACCATTTTCATCCACATAAGGATTTCCCTTGCGCGAATATAAAACAGGGATATCTATTAGCATAACAGGCATATTCAGACTCTCATGACTTGCCTGCAAAATCCTCACCTGATGCATACGTCCACTACCCTGAACAATCATCTCACCAGCGTCAACAATATTCTCAACTTTTGATATAACACTTTCGTATGCAGGTATAACAATTCGCACATCATCACCAAGCTCTGCTAACGCAGATGGTAAACTATGCATAACGTCACCCAGACCACCTGTTTTAATTAACGGATAGACTTCACTGGCTGCAAAAAGAATCTTCAAATTATCTCTCTTGTAAAAAATACCGCTGCTAATGGCGGCAGGATTATTTCAATAGAATGCTCAAATCCATGATTGGCACACCGAGTAGATGACACCTCCCCGGAATTGCCCAGATTAGAACCTCCATATAAATTAGCATCTGTATTCAGGCATTCGTAATATTTACCTTCTTCAGGCACTCCAATCATATAATGTTCACGAGGCACAGGCGTGAAATTAAAAACACAAATAATATACCCGGTTTCTGATTTTCTCATAAAAGCATAAACCGAATGATCACTATCATCACAACTAATCCATTGAAAACCTTTATGACTAAAATCCAGTTGATGCATTGGTGCACAGGTCGTGTAAAGACGATTCAGATCCTGAACCAGACTCTGTACACCTTTATGTGAATCAAGCTCACATAAAGCCCAGTCTAACTGAATTTTTTCACTCCATTCCTGCCATTGCGCAAACTCACCACCCATAAATAAAAGTTTCTTACCCGGATGAGCGTATTGATAAGCATAAAGCAGACGCAGATTAGCAAACTTCTGCCAGAGATCGCCGGGCATTTTATCCAGCATACTGCGCTTCATATGCACTACTTCATCATGAGATAAAGGTAAAATAAAATTTTCTGTCCATGCATATAACTGACTAAAACTTAATTGATTATGATGATAACGTCTAAATACAGGATCTATTTCAAGATACTTCAACGTATCATGCATCCAGCCCATATTCCATTTGATAGAAAATCCCAGCCCACCCATATCAGTTGGGCGGGATACCATTGGCCAGGCAGTTGATTCTTCCGCCAGGGTTAACACACCGGGAAAATAACCGTGCACAACCCGATTGAGTTCCTTGATAAATTCAATCGCCTCAAGATGCTCACGACCACCATATTCATTGGCGGTCCACTCGCCTTCATTACGGGAATAATCCAGATACAGCATTGAAGCAACTGCATCAACACGTAAACCATCAATATGAAACTCTTCTATCCAGTAAAGCGCATTTGCAATAAGAAAGTTTCTGACTTCATTTCGTCCATAATTAAAAATCAATGTGCCCCAGTCCTGATGCTCACCCTTTTTAGGGTCATCATATTCATAAACTGCTTCACCGGTAAAATGCGCCAGCGCAAATTCATCTCTTGGAAAATGTGCAGGCACCCAGTCAAGAATGACGCCAATATCATGCTGATGACATAAATCTATAAAAAAACGTAAATCATCAGCAGAACCAAAACGCGATGTCGGCGAGTAGTAACCACTAACCTGATAACCCCAGGATTCATCCAGTGGGTGCTCCGTTATCGGCAATAATTCTATATGGGTGTAACCGAGCTTACTAACATAAGGCACAAGCTGCTCAGCCAGTTCTTTATAGTTTAGAAAACGACCATCACTGTGCCGACGCCAGGAACCCGGGTGTATTTCATAAATAGAAATGGGGGCATGCTGCCAGTCCCAGCCAGCACGTTCCTCTAGCCAGCGACCATCTTCCCAGTCAAATTTATTTTCCAGAGGGACCAGAGCTGTTGTTTCAGGCCGTAAGCTCATGGCTCGCGCATAGGGATCAGCTTTATGCAAAGTAGCGCCATTGGCTGACAATATTTCATATTTATAAGAATCACGCGGGTGTAACCCGGGTATAAATAATTCCCATAAACCTGAACTGCCACGACTTCTCATGGGATGCCTTAATCCATGCCAACCATTGAAGTCACCGATCACACTGACACGTTTTACATTAGGTGCCCAGACAGCAAACTGACAACCGGACACCCCATCAATAGTCACCAGTCTTGATCCCAGTAACTGATAGATTTTCCAGTGCCGGCCTTCACCAAACAGATGCAAATCCATATCACCGATTTGCGGCAGAAAACTATAAGGCGAAATCGTCTGATGCTGATATCCAGTTGTTTTTTCAACCCAGTTCAATTGATAATGTTCAGGCAGTTTTTCATTCTGCTTTTTAGTGATAGTAATTTCGAAAAGATCACTACCTTCAATCCGTGACATTTCACCAATACCATCGAGTACAACAGTTTCTGCTACCGGCATGAATGCGCGAATAACATATTTATTACCAACAGGGTGTCGCCCAAGCACCTGAAAAGGGTCATGGTGCTCTCCGTGTTGCAATCGTAATATATTACTTTCCATAACAATCTCCAGTACGACCTGTTAGCTGGAGACGTGATAAATTCACATCCACAAAATCAGCGGGAAGATCACTCCAGTTAAACGACCAACGCCAGTTATTTTCAACTGTGCCCGGAATATTCATTCGTGATGATGAATCAAGATAAAGAAGATCCTGCAAAGTCAGGATACAGATTAATGCTCGACTTTTTAAGGCTGAATCGATCATCATATCGACAAGTTGCAGACAATGAAAATCGGCATCTAATTTAAATAATTCAATTAATAGATCTTTACTGCTGGCGGGCAATTTTTCACACCAGCCCCGTGTTGTATCATTATCATGAGTACCGGTATAAACAACGCAGTCATTTTGAATATTTTCCGGTCGATGAGGATTGTCTTCACTACCGTCAAATGCAAATTGCAGTACAGCCATACCAGGAAAATTATATTTTTTTCTAAGTGCAATAACAGGATCTGTAATAATACCCAGATCTTCTGCAACTATTGACTGATAAAGTCCATCATCCAGCAAAGACAATAAATCATCACCGTGGACATTTTCCCAGTGACCATCAATTGCTGTTTCACATTTTGCATCAATCATCCAAACCGCATCAAAACCACGAAAATGATCAATTCTTATTAAATCAAACAAATCAAAATGATAATGCAATCGACTCAACCACCAGCTAAAACCTTCCTGTTTCATATGATCCCAGTCGTAATGAGGATTACCCCATCTTTGCCCTGTTTCAGAAAAATAATCTGGTGGCACACCTGCAACAAATGTAGGCATCAGCTCATTATCAAGTAAAAATAACTCGGGATGTGCCCAGACATCAGCACTATCATGGGCGACAAAAATTGGCATATCCCCAAATAACTGTATACCTCTATCACTGGCATAATGCCTGATCATCTGCCAACGCGAAAATAACTGATACTGTTGCCATTTAATCAGATCAAGCTCAGATACATATTGCACTGTCATATCATCAATGGTTTTTTGATCACGAAATTTAAATTCGTCTGGCCAGTTATACCAGGCAATTCCACTGTATTGTTTTTTTAACAAGGCAAATAAAGCATAGTCATTTAACCAGTAGGAATGGCAAAGACAAAAATCATGATAATCATCGTGACCAGTATTGAGCTCAGGATAATGATCAAGCAAACCGGGATTCATAGCAAAAGCAGACATGCATTGATAAGGCGATAGATCCGAATGCGGTTCACCTAAGGGCAGCATTTGCCAGATCTTGAAACCGGCGCTTGCAATCAGATCAATCCATCGTTCAACATCTCCATCAATCAACCTTGATGGTAGAGATGTTGGGTGCAATAACACACCTGCTCTTGGCACATCGAAGCCAGGTATTGTCATTACACATTTCTCCTCATGGTTCCTGCATTCTCGGCATCACCACCACCTGAAGATACCGGGTGATTCAATCGCTCCGGCACAGGCTGTTTAAGAATTTCGTACAAATTAATTAATTGCAGACGGAACAACTGATCAAAGTCTTTTACACTCGCGCCAGGATTATAATCACCAAACCACCAGAACCAGTCAGAGCCTTCACATATGGCCATTTGACGTGTCGCTTTGATTCGATCAATCTCTGCTAACTGTTCTGAATTAATAAACTGATCAAAGACCTGTTTGGCCTCGATAAGAATATCCCATGCTTTGTTTTTATCTTCCTGCCCTATCCATGTTGAAAAGGAACCATATACCCAACTTCCAGGACAAAGCTTGCTCAGCGGGTTAGTACTCTTTAGATGAATTAATTCGGAAAACACACAGGGACGTACACGCTTATGATCTACAATCTGCCCATATAACTGATCAAGAAAATGGTAGGCATTATCCGGATAATATTCCCATGCATTTTCGCCATCAAGAATAACGGAGACCACATGTTCATGTGCCTTGTCACCATGAAAATCAGCTATATTTGCCAGATGATGAGTAAAGTCACAGACCGCATCATGATGTTCTCTCTTGCTGTATTCAAAGCCAATCAAATCAGACAAGCCATCATCGCGGAAGAAAATCCGGGTATTTAGGTCATTCAAAACAAAAGGTGAGAAATGTGTTTTATTACTATCCACATCGACACCAGATGCCTCTAATAATTGCTTACTGTTATGCCAGACACCCTGACCAGAAGCAGTCCACTGGAATCCAAATTCATCGAGAAGCCGGACAGAGTCTTCACTGATTGCGCCTTCAGACAACCAGACACCTTTCGGCCTCATACCAAAATGAGCTTCAAAACATGCAATACCCTGCTCGATATGCCAACGGGAACGCTGCAAACCATCGGGGTAAGAATCATAATTCGGCACAGGCGCATCCGGTTGCGCACATTTCATGTTAGCAAGGTCATTCAGTAATGGAATAATAGGATGCCCATAAGGCGTCATCGACAGTTCAATCTGGCCGGCTTCTGCAAGTTTTCTATATCTTGGAATTAAGCCTGCTATTCCATCGAAAATTAACTGTAACAAGTCACGTCTATCCTGATTTGTAAACAGACGACCTTTTTCCATCAATTCTAGAGCAGTATCTTTTTGTTTGAGTGAGTAACCTAACCAGGAAAGATGATACCAGACCAATACATCAATAAAATACTGATCATTAAAATAATGTAATAGCGGCCATAGCTCCCGGTTTTCAGTTTTACCTTTAAATATTTTTTTGACCTGACCAAGCAAGTCACGAAATACGGGATAGGGATCGATCATGCGCGGAGCATGAGCACGCTGACAGGATTTAAGTATCTCATAACGACCCTCGATATCACCTGGAATCGGTGTTACACCCGAAAGCAGATTCAACATAGGATCACGCATTGGCTCACCCTGCTGCAGATACAAACCTATCTGATTCTTATAATCATCAAGTTGATCAAGCAACACCGGCGCGAAATTAACAACCACTTTCATTTCAGGATGCGCTTCCAGATGCGCAGCCATGTCCGCATAATCTTTTATGGCATGCAAATAAACCCAGGGCAATTGATATTCACCATCAATGCCTTTCTGATACCAGGGCTGATGCATATGCCAGCATAAAACAAAATTAATGTAATCAGACGTCATCAGAATATTCTTTTGATAAATGTTGCATAAACAAATACTGCCCCAGCATTGATGGCGTTACCAGAACTATTCCGTCATCGGATACCAGAAATCTTTTTTTATCATCTTCCAGATTTTCACCAATAATTGTTCCATCCGGAATAACACAGGCTTTATCAATAACAGCCCTGGTAATTCTACAATTCTCACCAATGTTAACTTTTGGAAGAATAACGCTGTCCTTTATAGTGCTCCCGCGCTGAATATTACAGGCAAAAAATATAACCGACCGTTTTACTTTTGCACCAGAAATAATACAGCCACCGGAAACCAGAGAATCTACAGCCATACCTCTGGCATGATCATCATCAAAGATAAATTTTGCAGGTGGATGTTGCGTTTGATATGTCCAGATGGGCCAATCACGTGAATACAGATTCAACTCTGGCTCAACATCGCACAATTCCATATTGGCTTTCCAGTATGAATCAACTGTACCAACATCGCGCCAGTAGGCTGGTGTTCCATCTGCATTCTGAAAAGGGTAAGCCATAGAAACAATACGTTCTATGCTGCTGGGAATAATATCTTTACCAAAATCATGAGACGAAGTTTCTTTATCTGCATCCTCAATTAAGCTGGCATATAAATATGAAGTCGAAAATATATAGATACCCATAGATGCCATGGCTTTATCCGGTTTACCCGGGATACATTCTGGATTAGCCGGTTTTTCTGTAAATTTTGTAATCCTGAAATTCTCATCGATTGACATCACGCCAAAAGATCTGGCTTCTTCTATTGGCACCTCAATACAACCCACTGTAAGATCAGTCCCTGAATCAACGTGCTGCGCCAGCATTTTTGAATAATCCATATTATAAATATGATCACCACCCAGCACGATGACATAATCAGGAGAATGGCGATGAATAATATCCATATTTTGATAGAGAGCGTCAGCAGTGCCTCGATACCATTCTTTTTTTACCCTTTGTTGCGCGGGAATAATTTCGACAAACTCACCAATCTCAGCACGCATAAATCCCCATGCTCGTTGCAGATGACGAATTAACGAATGAGACTTGTATTGAGTCAATACACCAATTCGACGCAATCCTGAATTAATACAGTTAGAAAGTGCAAAGTCTATAATTCTGTATTTACCACCAAATGGTACAGCCGGTTTAGCACGCCACTTGGTAAGCCCGTGCAAACGCGACCCCTCACCTCCGGCGAGAATCAGAACCAGCGTATTACGTGTTACCTCGGTACTTATTTTAGTCTCAACATAATATTTATAATTTTTTGCCTGATCATGTGAATTTATTTTTGTCATATACATTTACTCCTGCGTTGACATCGCAACTGTTATCGCGCCAAATAGCCCCAGTCGTTCATCTGTTATTAAGTTAACCTGTATTTTCTCAAGTACCTTAGTCATTCTGCCTTTTTGTAAATAAGAATTCCGAAATTGATCTGATCTAATCCAGGGCAGGATTTTCGGCGCTATACCACCCGCTACAAATATGCCCTTACCCGGTTTAAACAGTAACCCAAGATTACCGATATAAGCGCCATAAATATCACAGAACAACTTAATGGCATCAATTGCCTTAGCATCATTATCAGCAGCCTGTTGATTAACCCATGCCGCATCAATCACTACTGCGGAAGAAGATGCAGAAGCACCGCATAGAAATCTGTATATATTGACTAGCCCATCACCCGATAATAATCGCTCGTATGAGACATGCCCGTATACAGGCATTAAATAATCCAGTAATTGAATCTGTAAATTGTTGACTGGTGCAAAATCAATATGCCCCCCTTCCGTTGAAAACGGCTGCTGTAGTCCGTTTCCCGAAACCGACCAGGCGAGCCCCAAACCCGTTCCTGCACCAACAACCACCCTGACTCCATCTACTTCTGCCTGGCCTTCATTTAAAACTACACATTCATCTTTAGAAACATGATCTACACCTAATACTGCTGCCTGAAAGTCATTTATTAAAATAATTTTATTAACATTAAACTTGTCTTTAATATTATTTTTATCAATCACCCAGCTTAGATTAGTTAATTCAGAACGATTATTATCGACAACACCCGGTAAAGCCAGCGAAAGCACAACCTCTTCATCAGCATGCAGGCCAGCATCTTTATAAAACCTGTCTAATAAACTATAAAAATCTTTAAAATCATTACTTTTATATTTAACCAAATATAACAAATTAAAAAGCTCATCCGTATCACTCAATGAGAATATACTTTTTGTACCACCAATATCTGCTGCAACTATTTTCATGACAATTTTCAATTATATTTAAGAACATTACCCGGCTGGCGATTAATACAATTGCAATCCGATTTACCCACTATAAATTGAAGTTAAATTTAAACTGAGTCAAACCCGCTCACACCTGAAATCAACCTGTCAGAAAACAGCAAAACAGTAAATATGACAATCCAGTATCTTAACTAACTTGTGAACCCTTATTGCAAGTAACATACCACAACACTTAACACCCGAAGCCAATCCGGGTTAAACAGTAATTAATTGGTCAATTACCTCAAAAACGTTAATTTAGCCCCCGGAAATACATAAACAGACTGGACCGGGGGGACACAGGTAATTCATTCGGGAATCTAAGCCCCCCAGAGAAACCCACGCACTAAAAATGCACATTATACACCTGACATGCTCAATTTAGGCGCAACTAATTCATGATTATTATTTTATTTTATAAACAATCAACCAGCACTTGACGCAGCACAATTATCATTTGAAAATATGAACAGCTTATTAATCCATTTTACATTTCAAGGATGCTATTTATGCTAGTACAAGAAATCAGAGCAATCGCAAAAAACCACGGTATTAAAACTACTCGCATGAAGAAATCGGACATGATCAGATCTATTCAAATCGCAGAAGGTAATTTTGACTGTTTCTCGACGGCAGAAAATGGTTATTGCGACCAGAACACCTGCCTCTGGCGTAACGACTGTTTAAAACTAAGTGAACAAAGCTCACACTAATTACCATCACATAAGTCCAGATAACTGCTGAACCAAGTCATAAAACCATATCGATTATGCCAATAACTTGATGGCTTTCACAAATTGCAACATCGCCTTTTTTGCCCGACAAATACCCTGGTTAAACTATCAGGGTATTTGATTTAAGGACGATGATAATGTTAATTTAATCACTTATTTTTTAATTGAAACTGACAATCATGGCAAACAACAAAGCAATCAAGGTCCTGTTTATCTGTATGGGCAACATTTGTCGATCACCCACGGCTGAAGGCGTATTTAGACACCATGTCAATCAATCCGGCCTGGACAGGCATATCCATATCGACTCAGCCGGCACCCATGCTTACCACGTTGGACAACCACCCGATAACAGGGCTCAGGCAGCTGCACGTAATCGTAATATCGACCTGAGTTCACAACGTGCACGCAAGGTAGCCGCAGAAGATTTCTACGAATTTGATTATCTTATTGCGATGGATAACAATAATATTTCAGATCTGCACAGTATTTGCCCTTCCGGTCAGGAAGACAAATTGCACCTGTTTCTGAATTTTGCCGCCAATACCCAAACTCGGGAAGTACCGGATCCCTATTATGGTGGCAGCAATGGATTTGAACATGTACTTGATCTGGTGGAACAGGCATCCATCGGTCTTTTAAGCACTATTCAGGAAAAACATCAGCTATAAAAAAATGGGCGATTCATAATCGCCCATTTTTTTCAGTCTTAAGACTCGGATTCTTTTTCCGGGTTAAACTCCCAGGGCTTATATTGTCGCTCTGGTTTCACATCCTTATTTTGCTCAGGCTGTGACGGTGTCGGCTTTTGAGTTGTCTCCGGTCTTGATTCCTTACCTTGTTCTGGAAGCGAAGTCGACTTTTGAACTGTCTCCGGTCTTGATTCCTTACCTTGTTCTGGAAGTGGCATCGGCTTTTGAGTTGCCTCTGGGTTTACTTCCTTCTTCTGTTCCGGTCTTACTTGAACATCCGGCTTATTTCCCTGATCCACAGGCGCTGAAGCAGCCACTACCTGATTATCTACCGATTTAGTTTCAACCGGTTTCTGTACATAATCAGTCTTTTGAGGCTGCTGAACATTCACTGCCTGAGACGCATTCACTGATGAATCCGGCTTTTGATATGCCGCCTGCTGCTTACCATAAGAACTGTTATTGGTAACACTATTTGTCGGAACTGACGTCACAGCC
>Ga0224496_10000755_pt1 | contig 21841 bp, 17 predicted proteins | sample SF_Jul11_sed_USG_2_FD_168127 | JGI IMG/M metagenome (GOLD analysis project Ga0224496, IMG submission 168127) | Sediment microbial communities from San Francisco Bay, California, United States - SF_Jul11_sed_USGS_8_1 | ecosystem: Environmental > Aquatic > Marine > Sediment | place: USA...
GTCGGGGCGGCCCGGGAGGATATGTTTACATATCCGCATACAGGCGGGGCGACCTTGGAGATTACCGACACTTCCACCTGGGCCATCATGACGGATCTGGGCGGAGGGCATTACAAGGTCTCCGGGCTTACCCAGATGAAGGCCGGCACGCAGGGATCGCTCTACATCAGGCTGATAGTGGGGGGTAGCATGTGCACCACCGATGGATCCGCCGCCAACGACTCCAACGATCATCAGACCATGCGGGTGACTCCGTGAATCTGGCTTCTGGTAAATTTTCCAGCCGGGGCGAAGGCGGACTGTCAGTCCGCCCGGCCCTGGCCGGTTTTGTTATGGCCGCATTGGCGCTGATCATTTCCGCTCCGGCTCCCGCCTTGGCAGGATCCTGCTGTGGCGGCGGTGGCGGCGCGGCGCTGGTGCTCCCGAAGAGTGGAGAGTGGATGCTGGATGTCTCCTTCGACATGGAGGTGTACGATGGCTACTGGAATCGCGAAGGGAAAATTCTGCCGGACGCGCCTGGGTCCGACCTGAAGCAGTTCCGGCTGAACCCGGGTTACGCCAAAAGGATAGCCGACCGGTGGCAGGTCAGCGCCGTCATTCCGATGGTCCGCAACGAAAACTTTTATGAGAACTCCAGGACAACCACCTTTGCCGCAGGAGACACAACCATCAGCCTGCTGTATGAAACCTTCGATGTGGTGACTTGCGTATGGAGTGTGGAGAGCCTGGAGGATCTGGTCCCCGCGGCCTACCTGGGCCTGGCGCTCACCATCCCCACCGGCGTCTCTCCTTTCGATGGCGCGGAGCGAAGCTTCGATGTCACCGGCAGAGGATTTTACCGCCTGGACGCCTCCGCCTCGGTGGAGAAGACCATATGGCCATGGACCCTCGCTTTATCATATTCCTACGGCATCCATATCGAGCGGCCCGTGAACCGCGAGTATGGCCACTGGGTGGAGCCGTATAACAAGAGGCTGGGGGATCGCCGATCTTTCACCCTCGCCGGAGGCTATACGTATTTCATGGAAACGGACGACAACATAACATTAACCATCTCCTATTCCGACTTGTGGGAAGGAACCGCCACGACCGGAGGGGAAGCGGACCCAGCCACGGGGTTGCGCAGGCGTTCCGTCTCCGGTGTGCTGGCTTTTTCCAACATGGACAAGTCCTTCATGACTAAGCTGGGCTACAGCCAGGCTGTGAAACAGGAGGACTGGGGGGAGAATTTTCCTTTAACGGATATCGTGACCGCAGGAGTGACATATGTTTTCTAAAATTGCGGCGGCAATGATGGCGCTGACCCTACTGGCCGGATGTGGCATGACAGACGACCTGGCCCCCTCTGGCGCGGATAATCGGGGCTCCTCCGCCGCGCTGGCGGTGGGTGATATGGCGCCGGAATTTACCATGCCCGACATTTGGGGCCAACCCCACTCCCTCACAGGCCAACTGGCCGCCAGGCGAGGCGTGGTCCTATACTTTGCCATGTGGTGTCCCATCTGTGACAGCCATATGCAAAGCATCTTGCGCGGCCCCCTGAAAAACTATCCGGATGTGGACTTTCTGATCGTGGATTACGTTTCCGGCACTGTGGAAGGGGGAAAACGCGCCGCCATGTCCGGGGGCTATGCCCAAAGCCCCTTTATCATCCTGGTGGACGAGCGGCAAAAGGTTTTGAACACTTATGGCGCCACCATGGGAACCACCGTTGTGATCGGCAAGGACCTCGTGATCAGGATGATAGAGGATTACAAGAGCCCGGCCCGGCTGGAAGAGGCGCTGGCTGGATTGTAGTCCATGGAGGCGTGGTGAATCCTTCTCACGGATAGCGAATCTGTAGAGATATTACGCAAGTGGCTTTCGGAAGCTGTAAGCTACCGTTATCTGTCTAACATCTTGTAAAACTGGGGGTATCATAATGCGTGTCCTTTATTTTCTTGCCTTGTTTCTCATTTTTAACTCCGGGGACGCATTCGCCCAGGATCCGGCGCCCACCGAGGGCAAAACTGCGACGACCAACGCCACCGCGGAAAACCAAACAGATTCAAATGACAAAACGGTGGTCATGCTCTCCAACGAGTGGGGCGCCGCCGCCTGCGCAGCCTGGAATGCCGATTCGGTATTGACCAAAGGTCTGAAGGAGTCGGGCTGGATAGAGGGGGACAAGAATGATCGTGGATTCCGGATCATCGAAATCTACCGCTCCGACTGCCCAGACTCTCCCCATGTGCAGCTCAAATTCGTGGACAAGGAGGAGAAGGCCTATTGCGTGGAATCCGGCCCTATGTTCGATAAGGATTGGGATTTTCTGATGTACGCCAAGACCGAGCATTGGATCGCCATGGGCAAGGGTGATGTGGGCCCAATGGGCGGGATGATGACAGGCAAACTCAGCTTCAAGGGCTCCATGTGGGAAGCGATGCAGAATATGGGACCGTTCAAGAATTTCCTGCTGCTGTTCGGTAAAATCCCAGCTACCACCGATAGCTGCAATTAGCGGAGTGTCTTAAACTCGGGAAACTATACAATGGGAGGCTGGCCCGTAGTCCGGCGCACAACCGGCGCCGGCCAGCCCACATCCGCGCTTTGGACTTTCCAGACACCTGGGAGCGGAGAGTCCTCCCTGACTGAGAGCGCTTTTTATGCCTGGGCCAGAACTGTTATCGCCGAATCCGCAACCTGCTTTTTGTTCGGAATATCAGGAAGGGCAATCTAAAGAGCGCCTTCCTCTTTGCAGAATCGCGCTACGGTGTCTTGGCGCTCCAGTATTATTCAACCATGAGGTGCATTTACAGCCCCTTCCCCTTAAGCCACTCATGGGTGTATCCCGCCACCTTCTCCCACCCCGGCTCGCCGATCACGTTGTGCGCCATTTCGGAGAATTCGTGGTACTCGGACACATGGGCGTATTTGGTGGCCACATTGCGCACCACTGCCGCCGGAGTAATCCTGTCCTGCCCAGCCCCCACCACCAGCATCGGCGTGGTCACCTTCGTCTCGTCCACCGCGGCGCCATTTGTGGTATCAACCAGCCAGAATCCTATCTCGAATATCACACGGCCAGACTCGTGCACCATCCTGTCGTAATACAGCTTCTGATCCGCCACTGGTGTCTGATGCAGCACCGAATAGACCATGATATCGAACGAGGCCAGAAACGGCGTCCGCCAGAAACCCCACCGTCTGAATGCCTCCTGAAAGGAGACAATCACCGACCAACGCAGGGCCATTATCCCTGCAGGTGAAGCCGGAGTCAGCAAAACGATCGCCTTGCCCAGACCGCGAGCCGCCAACTTTTGGGCCAGCAGCCCTCCCATGGAATGGCCCATAATAATAGGCGGTTGCGGCAATTTTCTGATCTTCGCTTCCAGATCGTCCACGTAATCCTCCAGGCCAGTGGTCCCCAGCTCCGGTGGCGGGGGAGCCTTCGGGTCCACATCGTGATACAACAAGTCTGCGGCAACGCAGTTGTAACCCCTCTCTTCAAAAAAAGGAACGTACTTCTCGAACGCCCATGACCCTGCCCACATTCCGTGAATCATGAAAATCGTCTCCGACATCTCTCCTCCCCCAGCCATAACATGATAAATTGATGAAATTGGTTTATTGGGGAATCCTTTCTGAAGAAAGGTTCCCCCCAGGCCCCATCTGAAGACTAATAGCAGTTAACAATATCCCCAATCCTGGACCTGGGGCTGATTGACGACTGTAGTTCTTTGCACAGGGTGTGAGAAAAGCCTTTTTTTCAAATAAGGTTTTCTCAAAATTGAAGTCATCAACATATCAAGCCATGACGCATCCGATGGCGCCGTTTAGTTGCGGTTCGGCGGGGGTGATCACCTCCACGCCAGTTTCCATTTCCAGCAGTTTTCGCACTGCCATGTTTTTCGCCACACCCCCCGTGGCCACAATAACTTTTGGCCGGTATCGCCGGATCATCGGTGTCAGCCTGGCCACCACAGAGGAGTTAGCCCCCGCCAGAATACTTTCCACCGAGGCCCCATCGGACACCAGCCCCACCACCTCCGACTCACCGAATATGGCGCAGGTATTCGAAAGTTTCACGGGATCATGCCAGCATTGCCCCAGCATATCCAGCGAGGCGCCCAGAGCCATTGCGATATTTTCCAGGTATCGCCCGGAACCGGCGGCGCATTTATCGTTCATCACAAAATCGTCCACCATGCCATTGCGGACGCTGATTACCTTCGTGTCCTGCCCCCCCAGATCCACCAGGGTGAATTCGTTCAATCCGGTCTGGCTGACAGCGCCTGCCGCATGGGCCATTATTTCCGGGATAGCCCGGCCACCGGCCACCGCCACGTTGTTACGCCCGTATCCAGTAGACACCACGCGGGTCCACCGAGGCGCTCCTGTCAGCTGCGCCAGGCGGGTGATATCGATTACCCTGCTGGAAACTATGTCGCGGCTGTCGCCGCCGCCATCGCGGCAGGTGAGGTAGAATTGAACTGTATCAATCATGGCGTTGAAAGTGATTTGCCGTCCTGCCCCGATAACGATTTTCACCTGCCTGCTGCCAGCGTCCACCCCCATGGTCATGGGCCCGCTCATACCACGGCTCCCTTACGTTGGGCGATCATCCGGATGAAGCTTTCCAGCCGAATTTTTGTTCTGGCGTCGATGGCTCGGGGCGCGTCCCCTTCGATGGTGAGGATAGGGATATCCATCCGCTCCCGGAAGATAAGGTCCTCCATCTGGCGGTGGCAGAAGGATTGCACATAATGGACGATCCCGTCGATGTTTCTCCGTTCGATCTGGGCGCTTATATCATCGATCCTGGGTCCGATTTGGTATGGGTATGTGTAAGCCAGATACTGCTCCGCCAGCGTATCCCCGCCGAAAGGCATAGTGAACTGGCGCGCGACTTCGTTGTACACGCAATGGGCTCCCGACTCTTCCATAAACTGATGCAACCCCTCCATTATCGGCGGGATACCGATCATACCCAGCCTGACAGGCGCGTTGATTTCCCTCCGCTGTTGCACCTCCTCCAAGAACCGGTCGATCTTCGCCTCGAAGCTGTAGGGATTCCCGTCGAAATCGGACGAACTGACGAGCAGAAGATGGTTCTCGAATCCGGTCACCCTGCCATCTTGCCAGGTCATCTGGTCCACAATATCCAGCTTGCGGCGGATGCGGTTCAGGTGGATCCGCCATCGCTCCGAAGCCTCCTCCGAGGCGCCCAGGGAATCGCGCAGCAGAGCCAGTTCGCTCTCCATGCTATCCCGGCCCCGACCATAAGGGTAGTTGAATGGGATAGTCTCCACCCCGCGCATACGGTATATCTCCATCAACACATGGGTGTTGGAACAGTCGCCGCCGGTGACAGCTATCACTTTGGGTATCTTATGATCCAGGCAGGCCGAATACATCCCCTTTATCCATCCACATATGGTCCTGGGGAAGCCTTCCACCTCCGCCTGTTCCACGTACTCGGAGCGCTTCATGTCTGTGATGAAGACATTGTTCAAGTCCACGGGTGTGGCGCCAGCGGCGAATACGATCTCCGCCGGGATGGTGGTGGTGATTCCAATTTTGTTCAAGTAAACCGCCCTGGTCCGCGAAAGCGCCTGGTCAGGCCTCCGAGGCGCACGCCCGTTTTTTTCGTGAATGTCAAAGACCGCCTGCGCCAGTAAAGTCAAACGCCATTCTATCGCATATTGCGGTAAATATGGAAGGGAACCGGGGTGTGGTGGTGCGATGGAAATGTATCCTGGTCGGTCAAAAAGGTTGATAACCGGCCAGGTCCGGCACATATGGGGAGATTCCGGATCAAGCCCTCAGTGACAACTCTTGTCATGTCAAATCCACCGTGTGGAGGTGGCTCATTCACTTGGACAATAGATATCACGAACGGGAGGTGGTCACCCATTATTATAGATATGGCCTTTGTTCGACGCGTCCCGGAGCATCCCCTATATAGAGCGGGAGACCCGCTGGCCCACCGAGCCCATATTTCCGTATTCACAACGGGTCTGATCCTCCTGGGCCGGGATCAGGCTGTCCAGCCAGCAAGCGGAATCGTCCCTGTTGAATATCATGAAACGCTCGCGGTTTTTTGGGTCCTTGGCGCGGTGGTAGCGCATATAGATGCGCTTCTCGTCCACACCCAGAATCTCGATCTTTCCGGAAGAGTGGCTCATCACATATCGGGCACGCTTGGCCAGACCGCATAGGTCGCGCACGGCGTTGTGGAATATCCTGTAAGCCTCCGTGATGGGGACCATGTATTGCTCGTTGCCGCGCACCGGGCGACCCTGGAATGCGTAGTATGGCGCCACCCCGGCGGCGTGCAGCTTATTGTAAAGTTCGCGAAGGGTGGCGTCGTCGTCGTTGATCCCGCGCAGGATGGGGCACTGGTTTAGTATCACCAGGCCACAGTCGCGGTACATCGCCAGCTCTTCCAGGGCGATATCGGTAAGCTCCCTGGGATGGTCGAAGTGGGCGATAAGGTACAAAGTCTTGCCTGAGTGAGCGGTAAAGTCGCTCAAAATCTTTTGCAGCTCCAGGTCTCCGCCCAGGCGCATTGGATTGTACGCGGGGGTTTTGGATCCGATGCGGACAGTCTTTACATGCGAAATAGCGGCCAGATTTTTAAGTATGGCGCCCAAGCGCCTGGTGGACATGGATAGCGGGTCACCACCGGAGAGGATAACATCGTCGATCTCTGTATGCTCGGCGATATAGGTATAGACGGCGCTGTAATTGCGTGTCACCTCGTCCGCCTGTGCCAGGAACAGCCTTTTTCTGAAGCAATATCGGCAGAAGCCTGTGCAGTTGTCGGTGACCAGGAATAGGGCGGTCTCTGGATATTTGTGCTGGAGCCCTTGGATGCGAGTGTTGGAGGCCTCATCGCTGGCGTCATAATCGCCCCACCCGTCCAACTCGGCAGGATTTGGGACTATCAGACGGCGGATAGGATCTTCCGGGTCCTCCCAGTTTACCAAATCCAGGTAGTACTCGTTGGCCTTGAAGGAGAAGTTGTCGGTAACTTCCACCAGCCCCTTTAGAGCCTCTTCAGGTATACCCTCCACGCTGCTGATATCGGTTATCGGGGCGAATCTGGAGCGAGCGCTGTCATCCGGAGAGGAAAGCCATGGCAGAACCGCTTTCATTATCCTGGTTTTCATTTGTTAGCTCCCATATTATCAAAGTGTTACATTTTGGCGCCAGCTAGGGACAGACGCCGATTCACAAGGGGGCTCCACCAGCGAATTCAATGACGCTGATTATCTCCCCTAAGCTGTTGAAAAAACATGAGGAATAATATCCCTGATTTTCAGCCAGCCCCACCTTAGCCGGCGGAGAGCGTACAGCCCATTAGGTCTGCAGCCATGCAAATCATCAGAAAGACTTGCCCTCCACCTCTTACTATAGACAATTTGGTCAAAGTCCGCAACCGTGGAAAAATGCAGGACGAAGATGGGGCTTTCGCCATATATTCGGCGAAAAGGGGCGGTCAACACTCCCTGCCGGGGAATCAAGGTTGTGTTTCCCGCTCCAGGCCGTCGAAAAAGAGGAGGCGAATCAGAGGCTTTTATGCGTACCGTCGCAGTATGGAGGACTTTTAGTCTCCTTGCAGCCGCAAAGCGCGACTTTCCTGTCGCTCTCGGTTTCAAATAACATAGCTACCCTCTCCTCACCTTCGTACTCGGTTCCTTTGTGGGCGTTGTCACAGAAGGGCTGGTCCCTGGAAAGTCCGCAGCCACACCAGATATGAGACCCTTCCTCCAGATCCAGCACGTATGGCGCCAGACTGGCGGACCTAGGCTTTATCTTCATTAACTCACTTGCTCCTATGTTAGACTATATCTAATTGATGAGGGAAATGAGTTTTTGATCCTTTTAAGCAAATTCGCAGAGGGAGAGCTGTTTGCCCTGGAAACATCCTTTGCCTGAATAAAGGGCTTCCGATCCTGGCCAAGAGATGGTTTGTGCAAAGATAATGGAGTTGTTGCATCTTTCAATACAAGGGCGTAATATAAACTTTCAAAATACGCCGCCAACTGGATATGCGATATAGGGCGGTTTTTGGCTCTGATTTGCACGGGAAGGAGCGCTTATGGACGGCGCCCATATTTTATGCGCCATCTGCGGTGGGAAAGGTGGCGCAGGCAAGACATTCCTCGCCACCAATTTGGCCTTGTATCTGGCGCGCATGGGACACAAGGTGGGCCTGTACGATGCCGATGCGAAAGGGCTCAATTTGCACACAGCCCTTGGGCTAAAGCAGAAAGCCGTTCCTGGGCCGATGGCGCCTTCGATGAAGAGAGCCGAGATTGATACCGATCCCCAATCTACCGGATTTGAGAACCTGAGCTTCATTCCCCGGCCCTTCCATGAGATGGACCAAGACAGCTCCGGCCGATTCAGGGCTCTCCATGATATCAAGGAGGGAGCTTTTGATTTTGTATTAGTGGATGTGGAAGCGGGTTTGCCAGAAGAAGTGGCGGAGCTACTTTTTTCCGGGGGAAAAGGCGCCATAGCCATCACACCGGAGCCCTCTTGCCTGGAGCGGAGTTATCTGCTGGTGCGCCAGGTTGTTTTCCATGGTATCAGGAAGCTTGCGCAAAAACCTGCCTTCATGCGCTATGTGGATGAAGCCTTCGCCCAGGACAATTCCGGCAACCTGGTCCGCGCCGCCAATCAGGCGATCAAGCGGATCGGCATGGAGGACCCGGACCATGCCCTCCGAATCAGCAGCGGATTGAGATCCTTTTCACTGGGGGTGACCCTGAACATGACCAGGACCGAGGAGGATTTGATGATTGGCCGGATGTTCTGCGATACCGTGACCACCTACTACGGCCCCAGGGCCGAGTATCTGGGGCATGTGCCGTATGATGAGCAGGTGGCGCTGGCCGAACGGAGGGCGGTTCCCTTTCTGCTGGAGCATGGCGATAGCCAAACGGCCGCCTGCCTTCGGATGGTCGGGCTCAACCTTTCGGAGAAAATAGCGTCCACTTTTCGCAATCCGCCGCCTTGGGAGGAGACTTTCTGCAAGGACTATTATCGGCTGCTGGGAACTTCCCGCCACGCCGGGCAGGAGACGATCCATGCGGCGTATATCCGGGCCATTAGTCAATACGCCGAAGGCTCCAGGGCTACTTATGGCGCCATAGGCCCCGCGGAAAGGAAAGGGATGTTGACCAGGATCGAGACGGCGTACGGCGCCCTCTCCGACGAAGAGATGAGGGCCGAATATGACGCCAGATTGGGTGTTGAAAAAAAGAAGGATCGGAAACCGGAGATGAAAATGAAAGGGTCCAATGTAGCGGACCAGGCCCACTCTGTATTTGGCGTATTCACTTCGGACAGGATCAGCGGCGCTAACCTTCGCCATATCCGCCAGTCGAAAAACCTGTCGCTAGAGCAGATCGCAAAAGATACCAAGATCAGGCAAGTTTATCTGATGGCGCTGGAAAACGAGGCTATGGAATGCTTTTCGGCGGAAGTGTTCATGAAGGGTTTTTTAGGATGCTATGCCCAGGCGTTGGGGCTGGATCCGACGGAGGTTGTGGGCAAATATTGCGCGAAATGGAAAACGGAGAATCAGCCGACCTCGCGCCACGGAGAATGAAGGGGATTCAGCCCCGGGCCGCATACATCTTCTGATCGACAGCCATTTTAATCCTGGGCTTGCCCCACGCTCACGCCACCTGCGTCGTTACCACGCCATCGCGGAATAACAGAGATGTGGAAAAAGCGCAAAGCCCTCCAATTATATGAATCTCTAAATCCACCCGGAACCTCGGCATTACACCCGCGCGCGCGCCACCAAGGTTCCGCAGGAGACTTGCCAAAGCCTGCTAGCCCAAGTGGGGAAAAGCGACTAGATGTTCTGGTCGATAACCTGCTTTAGTTCGGCCTTGCTGCGCACTCCCACCACCTGCTTGAGCACGGAGCCATCCTTGAAAAAAAGAAGGGTGGGGATGGAGCGGATGCCGTATTTTGTCGCCGTCTGGGCGTTCTCATCCACGTTCAGCTTGCCGATGCTCAGATTGTCAGGGTATTCGCCGGCCAGCTCCTCCAGCGTGGGGGCTATCATGCGGCATGGGGCGCACCATTCCGCCCAGAAATCAACGATCGTAAGCTTATCTGCCTTGAGCACACTCTGCTCGAAATCACCATCTGTAATCTTGTTCACATTCCCGGCCATTGCTAAGGATCTCCTGCTTTAATGAATTGGCGGTTTCTCTGTATATATTAGTTTAGCTTTGCCAGCGCCTATTATCAATACCAGTTTTATGATGCAGGCCGCTCCCGATCGATTCACCATGGCGCATCTTGTTGAAATTCCAGTCCGGGGGCTGTATGCTTCTTTCTGACCGCAACAAACACAGGTGAATGAAAAAATGCTCTTCCAGGATGTGATTCTGAATCTTCAAGGTTTCTGGGCCAAATATGGGGCGCTTATTGTGCAGCCTTATGATCTGGAGGTGGGCGCGGGGACTTTTTCCCCCCACACTTTCCTGCGCAGCCTGGGGCCCGAGCCCTGGAACGCGGCGTACGTGGAGCCCTCCCGCAGGCCCACGGACGGCCGCTATGGGGAAAATCCCAACCGGCTGCAGCATTATTACCAGTTCCAGGTGGCTCTAAAGCCGAGCCCGGACGATATACAGCAGCTATACCTGCGTTCGCTGAAAAGCCTGGGCATCCGCCCGGAAAGACACGACATCAGGTTTGTGGAGGACGACTGGGAGTCCCCCACTCTTGGCGCATGGGGTTTGGGATGGGAAGTGTGGCTCGACGGCATGGAGATAACGCAGTTCACATACTTCCAGCAGTGCGGCGGCATAGACTTAAAGCCGGTCACCGGCGAGCTGACCTATGGGCTGGAGCGGATCACCATGTACCTGCAGAATTGCGACAACGTGTACGACCTGAAGTGGAACGACAAGGTGACCTATGGTCAGGTACACCACAGAAGTGAGGTGGAGTTCTCCGACTATAACTTTAACCATGCCGACACGGCGCTTCATTTTAAATGGTTCGACGAATACGAGCGGGAGGCCAACCGCCTGCTGGAGAAAAATCTGGTGCTTCCTGCATACGACTTCTGCCTCAAATGCAGCCACGCGTTCAATATGCTGGACGCCAGGGGAGCCATCTCCGTCACGGAGCGGACCGGGTATATCGGCCGGGTGCGCTCCATCGCCCGCAAATGCGCGGAAGGCTATCTGGCCGTGCGGGAGGAGATGGGCTTTCCACTGTTGGAGAAATAAACACTTAATCATCAGGCCTTTGTCAGAGGCCCTCCATTATCGGCAGCCATTTTATTTCTCTGCGCTTTATTGTATGGCGCCCTCCTGGCTCATCCCTATACCGCCATACGGTGGGGAAGGGATGACACCTGATTGAGTGCGCCAATACTTGAGGGCTTGTGAGCATTATCAGATCATTGACGCATTTGGCGCTTGCCGCTCTTGCCATTACGGTTGCTCCACGGCTACCGAAAAGCCGGAAGAAGTTCTTGATGCGATGATCGATTCAACAAATCTGATTTATGCGGTTGAAATCAGCGGTTCCTTCTATTATCTGAAGCCCCATAGCGTCCCGGCGCAGAGCAAGCCATATCCCAGGCTTAAAGAAGTTATTGGACACCAGGTAGTGTACGAGCATTTAATAAGTCGGGGGCGCCATCGTCGGATTCAGGATTCCTGAATCCCCGAAAGGAGCAAACTCGCCCGGATACCATTTCCATTTTATCAGCGAGGATAGAAAATATGGCGGCCATGTCCTTGCGCTTAAAAACGGAGAAGTGAAAACCGGGCTGGATCAGACTCGCGGATTCATGATGACCCTTCCCACGGGAGAGGAATTTCGTGATGCTGAAGAATCGGCCGATACTTACAGACCGATGGAGAACAAACAAGCTTGCTGAAATCAATCAGCCGCTGTCATTTCCCATAGATGGCCGCAACTATTATTCCACCAATCCCCTGTTCGACCATATGCCATAGAGAGTTTTTAATTACATATGCGATTGGCTCACCATGCGCCCCGGCCATGGCAAGGCCATGCGGGAACACCCATAGCAGGCCAATGATAGCGCCGAATTTCAAACCATCCCCGACGGTACTTTTCCCTTTGAATCCACGCGGGTATATGTAAGCCATAAAAAGCGCCAGTATAAAATACGCAATCAACAAGATACCAAGGCCCTCATGTTTGGCATTAACCTGCTCGTCAAGACTGGCCATGATCAAATTGTGCCAGACACCAGCGACAATCCACATTCCAAGGCCCCCCGTCAAAGTCGCGAGCATCAGCTTTTTTCTGTTTACCTTCATCGCCTCCCCTTAAGCTATACAACTCCACGCTTCCAATATTGCACTCCTTGCCACGGTATGCAATCTCAGGCTTTTTGACGTGATGGGTTAAGTGGGTGGTAAATATATGGCGGAGAGGGTGGGATTCGAACCCACGGTACGGTTACCCGTACACTGGTTTTCGAGACCAGCTCCTTCAACCAACTCGGACACCTCTCCTTAGCGTTGCCCAAGGATTCTACCATCTTGGACGCGCTTTGCAACAGCGGCTTTCACATTGGCCCAATAATTGCTTTTGATTGCCGGAAAAGGTATTTATTAATGATAAATTCCGATAAAATGACAAAAAGTGGCAAAGGTCAGGAAAAATCCTGGGGGGATGAGACTTTAGATCCTAGCTTTCCTATATGGTTTAGCTCATTTTCCACTATCATGCTTGTCAACCATGGATTAAGTGTTACATTACGTGACGGCAATGCGATCATGTACCGCATTATGTACGACAGAGGACACTCCCCGGAAAAAGCAGCGCGTCTCTTCCAGCAGAAAAACCACTGAATATATATCATACTTAAAGCGACAAGGTTTGTCATGCGCCCAGCGTTTGCTGTCAGTTCAAATATATCCACAAGTTATGCCTCTCTTCACTTATAATGGCATCCCATCCATCGCATAGTTCCCATCAAACAGTCCGGAGTCACACTGCAATCCACCCCTGTCCCATAGTTTCCATCGTTTATGGTCATTTCGCCAAAAACATTCGTAACCACCCGGCCCTCCATTTCATTGCCTAAAAGCCTTTGGTTGACCACAGAACCCTGGCGTCATACAATCCACAGGTTCCAATGATGAATATAAAGGAGGATGTGTCGTCCCATGACCAGTGAAAACAAGGAGAGCTATCTGCAATCGGCCTTTGCTGAGAGGATCGGAGGGGCCGGTTTCGGCAAGGACACCACCATATACAAGTTCGAAAAAATAAAGCGGGCAAAGCGCACCGCCATGGAGGCGAATCCCGACGTGGAGCTTATCGATATGGGTGTGGGAGAGCCGGACGAAATGGCCTTCCCCGGGGTCGTCGCCAGCCTGGCCAGGGAAGCCGAAAAGCCGGAGAACCGTGGATACGCCGATAACGGCATCGCCGGGTTCAAGGAAGCGGCCGTCCGATACCTTGACCGCGTTTTTGGTGTGAATGGGATCGATCCTGTGACTGAAGTCAACCACGCCATCGGCGCCAAGCCGGCCTTGGCCCTGCTTCCCCTAGCGTTTATCAATCCGGGGGATATCCTGGCCCAGACCGTCCCCGGCTATCCAGTCTGCGCCACCCACACCCGCTACATCGGGGGAGAAGTCCTGAATCTGCCACTGACCCAGGAGCGTGATTTCCTGCCCGACCTGGACTCCATCCCAGAGGATAAGCGCGCCAGATTGAAAATGCTTTATATCAATTACCCAAACAATCCCACCGGCGCCCAGGCAACGCCGGAGTTCTACGACAAGGTGGTCCGATTCGCCAACGACAACCAGGTTGTGGTGATCCAGGACGCGGCCTATGCAGCGCTCACATACTCTGGCCAGCCGATGAGTTTTCTTTCCGTGGATGGGGCCAAAGATGTGGGAATAGAAATCCATTCCCTCTCCAAAAGCCACAACATGACCGGATGGCGGCTGGCCTTTGTGGCGGGAAACAAATTGCTGGTGAACGCCTTCGCCTCGGTGAAGGACAACATAGACTCCGGCCAGTTCATCGCCATCCAGAAGGCGGGGATCACCGCCCTCGATGATCTGGAGATACCGAAAAAGATCAGCGCCAAATACGGCCGCCGCCTGACATTACTGGTGGAAGCTCTAAACTCGGCCGGAATGCAGGCGAAGGTTCCGGCGGGGACTTTTTACCTGTACGTAAAGGCGCCCAAAGGGGTGCAGGGAGGTCCCCAGTTCACCAACGGGGAGGATTTTTCCCAATGGTTGATCAAGGAGAAGCTGATTTCCACTGTGCCATGGGATGATGCGGGCGCCTTTGTCCGGTTCTCCGTCACATTCTCAGCCAAGGGGGAGGAGGAAGAGAAGCGGGTGATGGGAGAGATTGGCAAACGTCTGGCCGGGGCCCGGTTTGTATTCTAGCAGGTTGTCGAATAACTATTTTGACTGTCATCTAGGGTGAAGCCAAGAATCTATCCCATCTATATTATCGACGCTTTGAGATTCTTCCCCGCCTTCCTCTCCTCAGAGTGACAGGCAAAGTGACTTTTTCAACAACCTGCTGGAGGCGCATAGCCGCCCTAAAGCTTTTTCGATTTCAGGCCCGCCAGCCCCAGTGATATGATCTTGCGCGCGTGGCCCAAGTAGTCGATGGAGAGCGTCACCTCCTCCAGGATTACCGGTCCGCCCGTCACATCTCCCACCCTGATCTCCAACGGGTAGTCCACCTCCTTTAGCGCCGTGAAGGGGATGGCTGTCTGGCCCGCCTCCGCTTCCGCGCCCCGATATACGCGGGAGATTGTGATATCGTTTCCTCTGCCGGTCCGCACATCGACGGTGAATGACGCGGGTTTCTCCCGCCGGGTCATCCATTTCATTTTCAGGATATAGTCGCCCCCCGTCAGGGCCACATATGGCCCATACATGCTGGCCCCAGGGGTGATTACATGCCCCTCCAGCGGCATCCCCACACGGTTGAATTTATCCAGGGTGAAAGTCCTCTCCCCCCCGGCGGCAAAGATGGTTTCAGAGTAGCCTGCGATATCTTTCCACTTCAGTTTTTCCGTGGCAGTGGTGGTGATGGTTTTGAAAAACTTCGGGTGCTCCTTTTCCAGAGCGGCAAAAGCGTTTAAGCGCGTGTCCATCCTGTCCGCCACGGCCATGATGCGCAGCAGCGAATAGGGAGTCCTGGACAGGGCGTAGCTTTTCAGGGCCAGGGTGATCAATCCCATGCTCAGATAAATGTCGCCGATATCCTGGTGGTTGGCGCCGATCAGCCACACCGCGTCCCTCTCGCTTTTCGCTACAAAATCGACGTAGGTTCCGTTCAGCAGGAAGGAGCGGTTTTCGTCCCTCTTCACCGCGATAAGCGCCGAGCCCCCCCGCTCCAGGGCAATGATTTTCTCCACCCTGCCGAAATTCAGTTTCAGGGTATTTGGTTGCACATGAGCGTTGGACGCCAGCGCCAGGATTTGCTCCGGCGCCCCTTCCGCCAGCACAAAACGCCTGGCCGAGGCCAGTCCGGTGTCTGGCCCTGTGGCGAATGCCCGATCCGTGGTGACAAGGTCCCTGTTTTGCGCAAACACCTGGGCGGTCCTTTTTTTGGAGCCGATGTGGGCGCTGGGGAAGAAGCCAGGCTCCCCATCCTTCAGGCTGACATACCACCAGAGATCGCGCAGAACTGAATAGCCCCCATAGGGCGCCTCACCCAAGGGGTATCCGGAATGAAACTCCTGAAGGATGTGTCGACGCGCATCACCGGTTTCCCGTTTCAACTCTGTAAAAAGCGCCGCCTGCCCCCCATCCCCGATATTTTCCCTCTTCCAGTTTTCCACAGAGCTTTTGCTGGGAGGGAGAATCCAGAAAGAGGCATCCTGCGCCGCGCCATGGACCAGGAAGATACAGAGCAGCGCCATGGCCGCGTGGCGGGCCTGACGGACGGGGATTTTTTCCATGGCATCCGCGATCCCGGCGGCGGACATGAAAAGCAGGAATGGAGATACATTGAGAAAGTGCCACCCGGCGGCGTTCGGCTTGGCCACCTTCCCGATCATAAAGGCGGCCATGGCCCCGGCCCACACGAATAAGAGCCGCCATCGGCGCATGTATACGGCGTAGGCGAAAGAGGGAATAGCCAGCCATAGGGGCAATGGATGGAAAAGCCCCTCCAGCACCCACATCTGGTAGCGCCAGTTGTAGAAGAACATCAGGATTCCATCGATCGTCGCAAGGCCGGTGACCTCTATAAATGGCACGCCCTTCGGCTCTGCGATCCCCGCTGCGATTCTGTCGGTCAGCAGATATTTCTCCAACGGATTGCTCCACAACGTGGGGGAGATTACCGCATATACGACAAGGAACATCACGGCTGCTTTCACCGGCATGCCCAGGGACTGTATAAGGCTTTTACGATCCCTGTGGATCTGCAGGTATATGAATCCCATGAAAACAAAGCTCATCACTCCGTTGTACTTGCATGCGAAGGAAACCCCCGCCAACGCTCCGGCCAGCAGATACCAGCGCAGACGCTCCCCTCCAAGGTTCTGCGCCATCGCGGCGATGGAGAGCAGCGAGAAAAAAGACATCGCCAGGTCGTTTATAAAGAAATGAGACATCTGTACGTTGATGGTGGAGACAGCCAGCAGGAACATCCCCAGACTCCCCGCCACCGGCAGGCCGGTCACATACCCGATTCTGTATATCACCGCCATCATCCCCAGCACATACACCAGGTTCAGGATCCGGGCAATAAAGCTCAGGGTGTTCGATTCGGCGGCCATGTTATCGAATCCCAGAAACCCGGCTGCGGCATTGGCGCCGCGAAAGGCCCACTCCACGAAATGGGAGGAAAAATGGGGATACCCGGTCTCATACAAGTAGTTGCCGCGGATATATTCCTGGGCCGCCTGGATAAACTGCGGAGCGTCGATCCAGAAAACATATTCCGGTATCCCGTGACCCAGGGACCATGTCCGCAGGAGGAGAGCCAAGGCGACAATAGCCCCTATGATAAATCCATGCCGACGATCCATGAGGGCCTGGGCCCACCAGGCTAGGGCGGAGCGGATAGGCGCCCATACGCCTGGGGGGACTATGTACATGGCGGATAGTATGATCAGCGCCGTCATGACCATCTGAAATGGTTTCAGCCAGTCGTTGAGGTAAATCCTGCCCACTATCGGAAGAGTGTAGTCCCACCCGCCCCATGATAGATAGGCGGCAATAGCGATGGACTCAATGGCGAACACCACTGCTGGCAGAATGAACAACCACTTTCGGACGGAGAGGAATTTCATTTTTATGATATAAACCCAATGAGCGAGACTGGTCTCATCGTATCCAGGCCTTCACAACTGTCCTTAAAAAGCGGAAACCGTATATCAGGTTTTTCCCTTTCTTGCTTTGCCCGCTAATCCTTTTGGAAATGTGGATCGGCTCTTCACAGATACGCAGCTTCGCCTTGGACGCCACGATTATCAGCTCCGCGGTGTGGTACTGCTCCTGCACCAGCGTCAGCCCACTGATCGCCTCCAGCCGGAAGGCCCGGAATCCGGATGAGCAGTCGGTTATCCTTGTCCCCATCAGGGCATTGATGATCCAGTTGAACATGTGCACCCCGGCCCAGCGCACCGCCGAATCCTTCTCCCGGGAGCCTAGCACCCTGGAGCCGACGATGATGTCGGCCCGGTCCTCCATGATGGGCGCCACCAGCCTCTCAAGCTCCTCCGGCTGGTGCTGACCATCGGCGTCCATGGTCACCAGAACCCTGGGCCGCAGGGCCGCCGCTATGTCGTATCCCAGCCGCAGCGCCGCTCCTCCGCCTCGGTTGAAAGGGTTGCTCACCACCATGGCCCCGCCTTCGCGGGCTGCTCTGGCTGTGGCATCCTTGCTGCCATCGTCGATCACCAGGGTCATGACCGGAGCGCCAGCTATGGTCCTGGGTATCCTGGGGAGCACCTTTTGCAGGTTCTCCTCTTCGTCCATGGCAGGCATCAGGATCAGCGTTCCTCCTTCCAGCGAGGGCGCCCCCTCTGGCGGGTGGAACGATTCCCGGGCCACGGTCCGCACCAGGTTATCGAACTGGATGCGCAATTTCTCGTTCTTTGCGCGCTCGTCCATAAACAGAAACCAGAGCGCCAGGGTGGATAGAATCAGCAGTGTGATCAGCCTCCCCCCCTGGGTCTGTTTCATATGGAAAAGATCGCTGGGGATATTCGCCAGCTGGGGGAATGCCGCCACCAGCAGTCCTGTCAGGCCTATAGCCATCATCAGGATGTCGGAGCCGCGCTCGTCGCTGTCGGCTCGCAGGCGGCGAAAGCCGATATACACGGCGGCCAAACCTCCGGCCATTCCGACCAGCCTCAGAGCGGATAGTTCAAACATTTCAAGCATCTATTAAAGTTAAGGACGGCGCCGGATGGCGCGCAGGTACATCATTATACTGATTTTTCCCATTTATTCACCCGTTCGGGTATCGTTTGGCGCCGATTCCCCTTCCTGGCGACCCACGCACGCCACAGCGCACAACAAGAAACAAGCTCCCCATGCCGCCGCGGCGCTCAGCGATTCGGCGTCGAATATGGAAAGGTTAGGAAAATAATCCACCAGGTCCCCCGCCCACCGGTATGTGAACAAGGGGTGGTGGCCCACAAACCATCTCCATGGCTGGCCGATCAGCAGAGCGGTTTGAGCCGCTCCCGCAGCCAGGAATATCGCCATGATCCATGCCGCCCTGGGCCGCATGCAGGTCTCCACCCATGCGGCCAGCGCCGGGAAACTGAGCCATATCAGCGCCATGTTGAACCTGCCGGCAGGGCCCACGCCGCCGCTGTTGTCTGGCCAGGCTGCGGCGATCAGCGCCAGGGTGAACAGAAGAGAGAGCCCCAACGCCACGAACAAAACCCTGTCCCTGCCGTAACGGCCCCACTGCCAAAAGGCTGGGGCCGCCAGGAGGAATATCGGCGCCTGGAACAGAATCCCCCTATCCATCCCCAACAAGGTGGAGAGCAGTCCCAGGTGGGCCGTCAACCCGGAGACGGGGCTCCGGGAGCTGTGATACATTGGCCACGGCACGCCGAAGCGGTGGTGGTAATAGAACATTAATCCAACAGCGCTGGCGCCCAGAATGGAAAGGCACGCCGTCCGCCATCGCCAGCCCGGCGCAATAGCCAGCGCCGCCAAACCCAGGATGAAGGCGGGGGGTATGGCCCTGTCGGAAAACCAGGGGAGCGCCGCCAGCAGAGCGGAGGCGGCCACAACCCTGGCGGGACCAGGACGCCTCAACAACAGCGCCGCTACCATCGCCATCAGGGGGAAAACCGAGTCTGGCGAGACCTGACTGCCATAAAAAATGGTGGGTGGCGAAAGGAAAAGAGCCCCGCCGATAATCAGAATGGGCCAGGCCCGCATCCCGTCCGCCATCAGGATGAACATCGCCCAGGCCAGCAGAGCCGAGGCCGTCAGGGAAATAATAAAGTATGACCACCACCTCATCTTTTCGGGGATAAAGGCCGCCGGGATGATTAGCGCGCTGGCGCCGGGACGGTGGATCAGTAGCTGCCGCTCTTTCCACTTGGCCGGGTCGGTGGACTTCATGGCTGGAGCGAACTTCTGATAATGTTTCAGACTGCCATGGAACGACGGGGGATAATTGGGCAGGTTGAACAACTCCTTGCCGACACCACTTTTCACGTTGTTAAAAAGATTCAAATCGCCATCGTGAGCCAGGCTGTAGGCCCCCAGCATATACTCCGGTTCGTCCCCCCCAAGCATGTAGAATTTGCCCTGGCCCTGGGCGCCGAAAGGGATAAGGGCGTCCCTGGCGATCCACATGGCGCCAAATCCTATGGTGAACATCACAAAAGCCGCCCGTGTGGGTGTAGAGACCACCGGGGAAATGGCGGCGCCGAACGAATTTATCACAGCACTCCCCCGCTGCCCCAGGCGCCGAACCCATGGCTCGCGGAGTAGGAGGAACATCAGATACCAGGCAAGCGCCACGGCCAGGATCAATGCTGCGATGGATACGACATGGGCGCGTTGGCGGATGACGATTCGCTCCGGCGCCGCCCAGGAGCCCTCCCCGGAGCGGATTATCAATTCCCTGTTTCCATCGGTACCGGCGGGGATGGAGACCTTGATACTGGATCTGGTTCCCTCCTCCGCCCACAGGCCTGCGATCCTGCCTCCCCCTTTCGGCACGGACACTCTTATGGCGTCGGCGCCCTCCGCGATGATTTCCAGTACAGGGGGAGCGGAGTCGTGGCTTTCCAGGAAGTAGATGGTCATCCTGGCGCCTGTGGAGAATGGCAATGGGAGGACGATTTCTTTCGGTTCGCCGCCTGCCCATACGTCCTGGGGGCCGGGAAGCTGCGGCGGGATTTTCCGTGAGCCCATGTCGGCGTGGAAGGACTGGTTACTCTCAAAAAATCCGGAGTCGAGCAAAGCGATATCCCGCTGGAAGACTAATGGCGCGAAGATGGCCTGCAAGGCCCCTTTAGAGAGCCCCATGGCCAGGATCATGGCGGCGGCCAGGCCTAACAGCCAAATCCGGGGCAGGTTGCGTTCCTCACCGGCAGCGGGGTTACTCTTCCAGCAACCCATCCCTTATCCTTATGATATTGTAGGCCTTCTGGGCGATTTCCACCTCGTGGGTAACCAGCAGGATGGTGGTTCCCCCCTTGTTCAGGTCCTGGAACAGATCCATGATCTGTCCGCCCGTGACAGAGTCAAGATTTCCGGTGGGCTCGTCGGCCAGGATGATGGTGGGCTCCGTGACCATGGCGCGGGCAATGGCCACTCTTTGGGATTCTCCACCAGAGAGCTGGTTAGGGAAATGGCCCATCCTGTGCCCCAGCTCCACCCGCTCCAGCGCCCGGGCCGCTTTCTTCTGCGGATAGCGTTCTCTGCGGTAATAGAGCGGCATGCAGACATTTTCCAGGGCGGAGTAACGCGCCAACAGGTTGAAGCTTTGGAACACGAATCCGATTCTTCTGTTGCGCAAGTCCGCCAGTTCATTTTCAGAAAGACCAGCAGTGGGGCGGCCATCTATTTTGTACTCTCCTCCGGTGGGGGTGTCCAGCAGGCCGATGATATTCATCAGGGTGGTTTTGCCGGACCCGGACTTTCCCATGAGGGCGCGATATTCGCCGGATGCAATGGAAAGGGAGACCCCCCTCAACGCCTCCACCGGAGCGCCATTGAGCCGGTAAGTCTTCTGAATGTTAAAAAGCTCGATCATTGCCTGACGGGGGGCTTGATCAGCACCAATTCTCCCTCCTCCAGGCCGGTGGTCACCTCTGTCTCAAAGCCGTTAGTTTCCCCCAGAGTCACTTGGCGTTCCATACTCCCCGTGGAGGTTTTTACCGTTACGGCGCCCTTCTTTTCGTCATGAAGGTCATAAGCCACCGCCTCGTCCGGGACGATAAACGTGTTCGGGCTTGTGCGCAGGATAATGTCCACATTGGCGGTCATTCCGGGACGCAGCAGTGTTTTGTTGTCGCCCAGAATCTCCACCTTCACACGGAACACTGTGATATTCTCGCTGGTCTCACCCACGGGATATATCCTGTGGACCACGCCGTCGAACTCATGCTCGGGGTAGGCGTCCACGGAAACGGAAACCTTTTGGCCCATGGCCACCTGCCCGATATCGGTTTCATCCACCAGGGCGAAGACGTAGAGGCGGCTTAAATCCGCCACCATCAGGAGCCTGTTGCCACCGGTGACTGATGTAATCCCGGATGTAATAATCTGGCCCCGCTCTACGGTCTTTTCCACGATCACTCCATCGATGGGTGATTCGATCACCGTTTCCGACAGTCTCTCCCGGGCGTCCTCCACCA
>Ga0224496_10000756_pt1 | contig 21785 bp, 15 predicted proteins | sample SF_Jul11_sed_USG_2_FD_168127 | JGI IMG/M metagenome (GOLD analysis project Ga0224496, IMG submission 168127) | Sediment microbial communities from San Francisco Bay, California, United States - SF_Jul11_sed_USGS_8_1 | ecosystem: Environmental > Aquatic > Marine > Sediment | place: USA...
TGATATTCGCGAATCGCCAAAATATATAATAGCTTTCGCGTAAGCTGATGCATTAGTGGCGCTAACTCTTTTATCAAACGCCTTACCCGTAGGATTTATTTTCATACTTAACAATTGCCGATAAAGACTCATTGAGTTTGTATATAGAAAAACATTAGCCCCTAGTGAAACAACAAGAACAATGAGTATTGAGATCAGTAATCTTATATTCATATAACAGGCTTATTAGCTTCAGCTCTAATTCTACGAAGATCACTAACGTAACACTCTCCGTAAGCCGCTAGCGCTATTAAAAGAAAATAAAAATACGTTAGATAAACAAACGTATTATTCATCAATGAACGCATGCATGAAAGAACAAAAACCGCCATAATCATATGATGAAATAACAATTGATCATACGATTTATTTCTTTTGAGTTCGTATCGAATCTTTAATAATTGTCGAAATATCCTAAACAACAAAAGCAACCAGACTGTAACGCCTATAAACCCACTTGAAATCGTAATTTCTGCAATGCTATTATGTGCATTCCTCACTACAGCTATCTTTGATCCAAACATCGAACTTTCTGAATAATCCTGGAATAAGTGTCCTGTAGCAAATCCCTCACCAACAATTAGATTCAGCATGTTTCTTGAAAATATATTGACCCAGAAATCCGTTCGCCCACTCATGGACTCTAATTGCTGATCAGTTGACCCCCTCCTGAGATGATCAAGAACCTTATCATGCACTCCCGGTAGCGCGAAAATGCTGGCGCCTAAAAACAGAATAACAATAATCCGCTTGATTTTCTTTTCCAAATAAAAATAAAACATAAGCGCCAATACAAAAAAAAGCAGAACGCTACGCGTATAACTCAGGAAAAGCACCGTCACCCCTGCAATAAAAATAATGCTTCCCAATAACTTACTACTATCCTTATTCCTAACCGCGTTATCAAAATAATAGACCCCAAAAAAAGCCACCAATGCACCAAGATAACCCAGGGCATTACCCACCATTGGAGGATATGACGTTTCCATCATGCTTGATAGCAACGGCGTTTCACCAACTAATTCCTTATGTCCTGCAGTACCAAAAACCGCCAATTCTGCAAGTGCTGAACCGACTGAAATTACATATATCCAGAAAACCGCTCTTATATAGGTGTTTGCCGAAGAAATACGATCCTTTGACATATAGACAGCAACACCAATCATACAGGCGACAAGAATCTCAAAGCCCTTAAAAACAGTCATCATTTTTAATTGCGAAAAAGCTACGGTTGAGATCCCTAATAACCCATAGATTGTGATGTATGAAAAATTACCCTTTAATAAAAGACCTAAGCCACCACGTTTTACTAATGACATAAAAATAATGGCCGCAGCAAGTAAAACAGTTGCTATCCTCCACAACTTACCTGAGCTAGCAATATCCGTAGCACCAGTCTTCAAGCCACCTACATCTACACTTCCTGGAGAAAATACAATACCCAGTACAATAAGAACCGTTGCAAGGACAGAAGGATTCTTAATAATTTGTTTGGCAATCTTCATTATTATTAAACAACTATTATTTTTACCGTAAACTTAAACACTCATTTGGCATTTAAACATGTATTCTTTAATTAAGTACTATTTTGTATTTTTTAAGACCATAGTCTCAAACAGCGCAAATGACCTAAACCAGGCCAGTCTATCCCGAACCTGGATTAGTACCAAACATAACTACACATGCTCCATCTGTTAAACATCAACAGCAACACTCAACCACTGTGTAGAATGGCACTATCAGTTTTCACAAGGGCAATAAATTAATTGTATTAAAGTGATTTATTACGATGACCTAGTTAAGCGTTATGGTAACTGAATTAATAACAACATCAACTATCGGTCGTTCAAAAATCGTTGTTTCCACAGCACCTATGTCCTGTAAAACAGGTAAACCCTGTACAATTCTGCCAAATACCGTATGCACACCATCCAGGTGAGATTGCTGTCCCAGGGTAATAAAGAACTGACTACCGCCAGTATCTGGTCCAGAATTGGCCATGGATAACACGCCCTCGGCATCGTGCACTGCAAGTAGATTATTAACATAATCCACAGGAAACTCATCAGCTATTGCATAGCCCGGCCCGCCTGTTCCATTACCATTTGGATCTCCACCCTGTATCATAAATGCATTTATAACACGATGGAATATCAGGCCATCATAAAACCCACTAGTCGCAAGCTTAATAAAGTTCTTCGTTGTTAAAGGCGCTATATCTTCAAGTAACTCTAATTTCATCATCCCCAAGCTGGTGTCGATTACTGCAAAACGATTATTCGGAATATTATCACCCAGGCCATCAGCGTTGGCATCTAGCCATTCTTCTTCATCTAGCGCGAACATATCATCACTATCATTCACACTATCATTATCATCATCAATATCGAGGTCATTATCGATGCCATCGTTATCTGTATCTAGCGGACGGGGATCCGTTATGTTGGTAATAGCATCACCATCAATATCAACATCCAGGTTATTACCTATACCATCAGCATCCAAATCAAACTCGGGGCCAATATTAAGCACATGAAAACCATTAACATAATCACCCACAACCAGGTTCTGACCATCTCGATAAAAATCCTGTACATTACCAGGGGTATCAAATTCTGTCGCTATAAAGGGCGCCAATGGATTGCTAATATCAACAACCTGTACCCCAAAATCCCCATCGGCGACAAATAGATAATCACCATGTGCCTCCATATCGAAAGGAGGCTGATCAAGTGTTGTTAGTGGCTCAGACTGGTCAGGCAATGCCAGTGTCACCAGCTCGATCGGATTCAAAGGATTTTCAACATCAAATACAATAAGCCCGCTGGTTTCACCACCTGTAAAGATGTAATTGCCTCGCTTCTCGATGGCCCATAATGCAAAACCTGCACTTACTGAAGTAATTTTAGTAGGCGCAGACGGATTACTGACATCAAGAAGCATTAAACCTGAATAATAGGCTGCAATGTATGCAATCCCATCTTCGACCAACACATGTTCAAATTCATTCGGTGCAGGGTAACCACCAACCTCAACCGGAGAGCCTGGTATCGAAATATCAAAAATTATTAAACTCTTACGATCACTTACATACAAATATGAACCATTTTTAGTTATAAACGTGGCCATATCCGGCGTATCAATTCTAGTAATAAGTACAGGATTGGCTGGATCAGAAACATCAAGTACATACAGACCTTCAGTACGAGCAGTCAAATATAAATAATTCCCAACTTTTAGTAAAGTACGTGCAGCTGCTTGTGCCTCGCCAGCTAAAAAGAAAGCACCTATCTTATTTAGTGAACCACCAGAGGCAAGCTCATAGACTTTTAAACCTGCTGTACCGTCAGCCACATAAATTATTGAGCCATCTTTAAGTACACCCCTGGTCTGCCCATTCGTTGTATCGTGGCCGCCAAATGAGCTAAGGCTTAGCTGATTAACCTGGTCTGAATTATCACCTACTCCATCAAGGTCCTTATCAGCCCATTCTGTAGGGTTAGTTGGAAAAACATCCGCATTATCACCGATGCTGTCACTATCTGTATCTAACCACTCGTTCACATCAAAAGGAAATGCATCAATCAAATCAAGAAATGTATCATTATCGTCATCTAAATCGGCATTATTCCCAATACCATCGCCATCTGTATCGAGACATTCGAATGGATTATTGGGAAATGCATCTGCACCATCTTGAACATGATCGCCATCTGAATCATTTGTTTCAAAAATATCAACAAAATGAACTCCAGAAAATTCATCTGCAACGATCATGTTTCGTCCTTCTGTTGATATTTCCCAACTGTTACCGCTTGTATCAAGTCCTTTTTCAACAATAAGAGCTTCTGGATTTTTAATATCTACAATCTGAATACCACTATCACCATCTGATACATACATGTATCCATCCCTTATAATCATATGATACGGTGATAATTCATTTATTCCGACATTTGTGGTATCAGGTAAATCAATTATGTCAAGAAATCTGGGGGTAGTGATATCGGCAACATTAACTGATAGAATTTTTCCTTCAGCCGCACCTAGATAAATTATATCTCCCTTCTTTTCTATAGATTTTACCGTTAAGCTAACATCAAACTCGACTACAACAACAGGAAGATCCGGATTACTAATATCTATAATCCTAAAGCCTTTATTATAAGCAGCCACATAGGCATAACTATCTGATACAACAAGATGTTGATTTAGAGAGTTGCTCAATACCGATCCTTTAATAACAGGATTCACAGGATCTGTAATATCAACAATTACAAGCTTCTCATCTGCGGCTACATATAGATTATTCCCAACCAGTTCTAGAAAAGTGGCACGCGCTGGAGTAGGAATGGTTATGGTATTACTCAATACTGGATTTGCAGGATCAGTAACATTTATGACATGGACACCTTCTGATCTTGCCGCCATAAATAGATAGTTACCTTTTTTCTTAAGCGAATAGGCACTACCTCCACCACTAGCACCACCAACCAGACCAAGTTGCCCTACCTTGACAAGCGCATTAAATGAATTTAGTCGGAGTACGAGTAAGCCAGTATTACCATCAGCTACATAGACCTGATTACCATCTAATAAAACACCACGTGTTTGCCCATATGTATCATAAGAAGCTTTGAGAGATAGAATGGGGGGCGTTAACGGAACATCGCCAGGGTTAACCGTAACTTCACCAAAACCACAGCCTGGCACGACTGTAACGGTGTCAACTATGGATCCACTACCACAACCTGAGAGAAAAAAGGAAAAAACTAAAATAAGAAAAAACTTATAGTTTGTTAACGGGCCTGTAAAATATCTTGCAATCATTCCATTCACCGATTATTATCATATGCTTATATTCATATATACTGCAGTAACGCACGGTTGGGCCACAGCTAACACGATAAAACATTTTACTATGCAGGGTATTAACCCGCTAGTCATTTAAGGCGAACAATATTCGAATATCAGAAGCACCTGATAAAGCATATTTTAAGCCTGTATTTACACACATTACTTAAATAGACGTGGTATTGTTTATACCAGTCTACAGATTTTTGTATACCCTCGTTTAGGGGAGCAAGCAGCTTAAAATCAGCAACTTTGTGAAGTACATCAATCTTTAGAGCAACAGCCATATCATATCGATCTTACAGCGATCGCATAATTTTGATTAATCACAATTCACGCAAACCATCTTTTAGGCATTTCACTGGATTCCACTGAAGCACCTTCGTTGCTTTTTCAATATTAGCGTAAGAATATTGAATATCACCCTGACGAACAGCTTCATATTCAACAGCAAATGGTACTGACTTTATTTCACAGAGAATATTTAAAAGCTCATTTAAAGAGGTCTGATTTGATGTGGCAATATTAAATATCTGGCCCGCTACTGACTCAATAGCAATAGCCTGCATATTTGCCTCGACTACGTCCTTTACAAAAACAAAATCACGGGTTTGTTCACCATCACCGTAAATAACAGGGACAATACCCTGATTTAATTTATCTGAAAAGATTGATATTACACCTGAATATGGGGAGGAAGGATCCTGTCTTGGACCATAAACATTAAAATACCTCAAACAAACCGTTTCAACACCATACAGTTTACTATACATACCACATGCATACTCTGACGCCAGTTTATCAACGGCGTATGGTGATAAAACGACAGGCATCATAGTTTCTACTTTTGGCAAAGTCGGCTCATCACCATAAAGAGCTGCACTTGATGCAAAAACCACACGCTTAATATTATTCTGCCTCGCAGATTCGAGGACATGCAATGTACCAAGGTAATTGACTGCCTGACTACCAACAGGATCATTAATCGTTTTAGGTACAGAAGCAACTGCCGCCTTGTGAAAAACCCAGTCAACAGATTCCATATGTGCATTTAGCTTATCAAAATCCGTAATATCACATTCAACTATATCTAGCTGTTCATGATTAACAGGTAAATTTTCTCTTTTTCCAGTAGAGAAATCGTCAATGACAACGACACTATGGCCATCGGCAAGAAGTCTTTCTACTATATGCGACCCAATAAAACCAGCACCACCTGTAACCAACGCTTTCATGTATTTAATTACTCCGATTACATCACAAAATATTTAATTTTTAAAATAACTAACATGTTGTTAGTGCCACAATATTACAATTATTTAAACATGATAGGCTTTATACCATTCAACAAAGTTTTTAATACCTTCACTAAGCGTCGTAGATGGTTTAAAGCCAACAGCGTCAATCAATGCATCTATATCAGCATAGGTAGCGACTACGTCACCATCCTGCATGCCCATCATATTTTTTTTCGCCTTCTTTCCTACTGCGTTTTCTATAGCTTCGATAAACTCCATTAATTGTACTGGCTCATTATTACCTATGTTATACACTCGGAAAGGCGCATAACTTGTTGCCGGGTCAGGTGCAGAGGTATCAAAACACTCATCTGGCTCCGCAACTTTATCTATTACTCTAACGACACCTTCTACAATATCATCAATATAAGTAAAATCCCGCTGCATTTTACCCTGATTAAATACATTAATTGGCTCATCTCGTAAAATCGCACCTGTAAAAAGGGATGGTGACATATCAGGCCTGCCCCATGGACCGTAGACAGTAAAAAAGCGTAATCCTGTAGTTGGTAAACCATACAAGTGACTATAAGTATGCGCCATTAATTCACCCGATTTTTTTGTAGCCGCATACAAGCTTACTGGATGGTCAACATTGTGATGCACACTAAATGGCATATCTGTGTTTGAACCATAAACACTTGAACTACTGGCATAGACAAGGTGCTCTACTTTGTTATGACGGCAACCTTCAAGAATATTTGCGAAACCGACTAAATTACTATCGACATAGGCCATGGGATTCTTAAGTGAATACCTCACACCCGCCTGTGCAGCGAGGTTCATGACCCGATTAAACTGATGCTTCTTAAAAAGCTCGGCCATTGCTTCCCTGTCTGAAAGATCCATCTTAATAAAGGTAAATTTATCAAACCCTTCTAGTTGTTTCAGGCGATCAAGTTTTAGCTGTACTTCATAATAATCGTTTAGATTATCTATGCCGACAACTTCATCACCTCTTTCAAGCAATCTCTTTGATAGATGCATACCAATAAAACCTGCTGCACCTGTTACTAAAATTTTCATTTTTTACCTTCTTTAGTCTTTTATCTTAGTGTTTGACTTACGACTAATAATTGGCAAACGAACGGCCTACACAATGATATTTGAAACCATGTTTTTCCATTAAACCACGCTCATATACATTTCTCAGATCAACAAAAACATCACCTTTCATTAAATTCTTAATATGTTCAAGATCAAGCCCCCTGTATTGATTCCATTCAGTCATTAATACGACTACGTCAGCATCTTTTACTGTCTGATCAACTGAGTCACAATAGATTATGGAATCTGGCAATATCTTCTTTGCCTCATCCATGCCTTCGGGGTCATGCGACTTGATAATGGCTCCTTTATCGGCTAGTGCAGGCAAGATAGCTAGTGATGGCGAGTCCCGCATATCGTCTGTCTCTGGCTTGAATGTTAAGCCCAGTACAGCAATTGTTTTGTCGGATTCCGAGCCACCAAGGGCCTCTCTAATTTTTGAGACCATTAGCGCCTTTTGCGCAGCATTAACTTCGACTACTGATTCAACTATCCGCGATGATGCACCATGCTCCTGGGCAATACGGATTAATGCCAGGGTATCTTTGGGGAAACAGGAGCCACCATAACCTGGACCTGCATGTAGGAATTTTTTGCCTATACGACCATCCAGCCCCATACCTTTCGCAACAGAGTGTACATCAGCTCCTACTTTTTCACAGAGTTGCGAGATCTCATTTATGAAACTAATTTTGGTTGCAAGAAAGGCATTTGATGCATATTTAATTAATTCAGCACTCTCAAGATCAGTAACATGAATTGGAGCCTCTATGAGATTTAGCGGCCTATACAACTCACGCATTTTTTCTTCAGCACGTACAGACTCAACTCCTAATACAACCCTGTCAGGCCTCATGAAATCACCTATTGCTGATCCTTCTCTTAAAAATTCAGGATTAGAGGCGACATCAAAATCAGCATCAGGATTAGCTTTTTTTACAATGCGTGAGACCTGGCGTGCAGTACCTACAGGCACAGTAGACTTATCCACTATAACTGTATAACCCTTAAGATAGGCCGCCACCTCTTCTGCAGCAGCATATACATACTTCAAATCTGCATGACCATCACCACGTCGAGTGGGAGTGCCTACAGCAATAAATACAAGATCAGCTTCGGCTACTGCAGATTTCAGCTCGAGTGAAAACTTAAGACGTCCTGACTCGACGTTTTTTTTGACTAATAAATCGAGACCTGGCTCATATATTGGAATAGCGCCTGACAATAAAGCGTTAATTTTGTTTTCATCCTTGTCGACACAGACAACATTTGCACCAAACTCAGCGAAACATGCGCCAGAAACCAGACCAACATAACCAGAACCGATCATAACAACATTCATAACAATTACCCTGTAAGACACTTAAATCAGGCTGTTCACACAATGCTATTAAGCCAGGCAGGTCTTTATTAATCAAAATTATAGTGCCTTCGGGAACACCCCGAAATAAGATATGTATCGACCAGCAATGCAATACATGCATGATAGCTTTTTTGCACTTTTATAAGAAGCCACTCAAATGATTACCAAGATGAGAACCCAATATTTTATAGCATCAAACTGGAAGTCAATTTATCACTATGCATCTAAAAACAGGCACGATTGACAGCCCATCTACACATGAACCCAGAGTGCTAGAACTGATCTACCCTATAACACTTATACTATTTATTCATCAGCATCAAAGATATTGAAAAACACTAAGATATCCAGTCCGGCAAAGCTTTCTTACTAAGTTTATTCAATAGACGTGAGAAAAAACCTGGCTTTACATCAAGATTCCCATACACTCTATCTCGCGTATATGCCTTATTTAAAACTGTACCTATCACATGGTTACTTGCTAACAGATCGAATGCTTGCCGAAGATCTTGCGCACTTGTTTTACCGTCTTCTATAACGATAAGCGATGCATCCGTATTTGGCAAAAATGCTAATGTGTCCGAGCCTTCCAATAAAGCAGGCATATCAAATAAAACGATACGTGAGGGATAACGAGTTTTTAGCTCTTCAACTAATCGTTTCATCTTGGGCGAACTTAACATTTCAGAGGAGTTAAGTATTGCATTACCCGCTGGCAGTATTACGAATCTTGGGATACCTTCTGGATGCACCAGAATATCACTTAATGGGACATCTTTTTCAAGATAATCGCTCAAGCCATATTCTGTTGTAAAACCAAAATAATTATGCACCCTTGGTGAGCGCAGGTTTGCATCAACAAGTAAAACAGTATAATTGACTTCTCTAGCCAGACTAATTGCAAGATTAATCGCTGTTAAGGTTTTACCAGCATTAGTATTTGGACTAGTTAATGCCAAGGTATTCCAATTATTCTCATCTAGCCTTTGCAATATCTGAGTACGTAATAATTTATATGCATCATTAACTACCCCCTGCTGATCAACAATAATTCGCTTCTCACGAAGTTCATTTACCTGAAGTTTTTCAAGTTTAGACTTGGTATATTGAATATCCTGATCTGCGACACTCTCAGACCTGGTCTGGGCTGACAATTTAATATTACTATCAGTTCCTGAACTTGATCTTTCCTGCCGAGCTAGCTCTAACGCCTGTTTAATACGTTCCATAGAAGCACCTAAATATCTAATACATTTTCTGCTTTTCTAACACTCTTGAACCAAAGCACATCAAGGGGCATCCAGAAAAAATGAATCAATAAAACAACAACTAAAAACCCGGTTAGCACCGAACTTAGAATCAGTTGAGTCTCACGTTTCTTGCGCATGTAATCCTGCGAATTATAAATAACAGGAATAACGGCAAGAGGAAATGAAGAAATAACATTTGAAACACCTCTGACAGATCGCACAGATGAATCAATGCCTTCAAGCACAAAGGCTAAACCTAAAGCACTAAATATTGAAAGCACTAAGGAAAGAAAAACTATTATCTTACGATTTGGCTTAATCGGGTCTTCAGGCATTTGTGCTGGATCGATAAGAACAAAGGACTCGCCCTTACTCTCCTTTTCGAGTTCCTGCGCGATTTCTGCCTGCATCTGCTTGGCCTTTATCTCCTGAAAACGCATGGTAGTATTCGCCTGTTCTCGCGTTAACTCCAAATACTCACGTTCTATCTCTGGCGCCTTTAATATTCGTTGTTCGTATTCCGCAAGCTTAACTTTTAGCTGCACTTTACGATCATTTATAGCCTTTATTTCAGACTTTAACCCCTGTACCTGAGCCTTAAGCGAGAGGTATAGTGGGTTATCAGGCTGCATTTCCATAACTACCTGTTCGGGCAACCTCCTGCCTTTTTCAATATCTTTTTCCAGAGACATGACTGACTTCTTAAGCTTCAGGACATCAGGGTGATCAGGCGAATATTTTTTTGTTAATGAAGCCAGTTCGGAGCGTATAGCAGATAATTTTTTTGCTTTATCAACAATATCTTCTGAGCTACCTGTCTGCAGCCTCAAACCCTCTATTTCACGTTTAATTTTAATAACATCAGGATGCTCATCTGAATAACGAGCAGAAATACTCGCGTATTCAGACTCTAATGATTTTAATCTTGACACAGGATCAAGTATTGACTGCCCTGTGGCCGAGCGCATATTCGTAAGTGGATTAGTTTGCGCTAACTGACTTTCAAGATAAAACATACGCTCTTCATTAGAGGACAAATCCGAGTCTAATTGAACCAGTTCACGCTCAGCACGATCTAACATCGCAGAATTCATGGTCGACATATCGGGCAAGCTTTTCGCATTCAATTTTTTATAATTTGCGAGCTTCTGTTCTTGTTCGGAAATTATAGCTGACAACTTAGCCGACTCTTCCGTCAGAAAGAGGTACGTTTCCGATGCTTTTTCTTTTCTTGTTTTTAAGTTTTCTGCCAGGAACAAGCTTGTTAGCTCTCCTGCAACCCTTTGAGCTGATGTTGGGTTATCACTAAGAAATGACAATGTAAAAGCAATGGTAGCAACACCAGGCCTGCCAGTTCTCGGATCCACCACATCTGCACTAATCATATTTAGACCAATATCACTCCTCATTACCTCGAGCACTTCTTCCGTGGTATATTTTTTCCTGTCTTTAACATAGAGATTATATTTTTCAATAATCTGCATTAAATTACTACGTGTCATAACACGCTGACTTATCGTCTGAATACGCTGTGCGGCATAACTGGTTACTGTTGACTGCACTAGCTCACTCGGTATTTCCTGCTCCTTGATTAAGATTGTAGCGCTAGATTTATAAGTTGGCGGCCAGGCTATAGCTACAACTAAACCTACAGCAAATACCAGCATCATTGTTACTATCATTAATACCTTGCGACGACTTAAAATCGCCAGATAATCTTCTAACGTTTGTTCCTGTTCTTCCATTTAAAAATACACTCTTAATTAATTTAATATGTCGAAAATAATGATGGCCATCCAAGCGACAGCCTTATGAAAAGTGAATTTGAAGCACTCTCTAACCCTGTTTCTGCCATCACCTGTTTTATATGGCGGTAGCCGGCAGATATATTCCAGTCTTTTGTGATTTTCCAGGCCATGCCAGGTTCAACTCTAGTCCTTTTTCTATCTAATGTAGCACTAACACTATCAACGCTTGTTGTTTCGTTTACGTCGGCTATCAACAACCAGCTAAATCGGGGCGTTATTTTTCTATTTAGCTTAATAGTTACTCTATCCTGTTCCTGCGCACTACCAAAGCTCGATGGTATCAATTCTCTACTTGCTGATAATGAGTAATTCGATAGCTCATCCCCAGTAGATAAATTCAAATCAAATGAGTTTCCAGTTTCCCTGTTCGATGCTGTCTGGCTCAATACAATCACTTCACCGGTACATACTAGACCAAAATCACCAAGGTCCACAATTGCACCATCACATATAGATGTATTATTTGTTATTTTTCCTTCTACATAGTGCTTACCAATACTAACAGATAGAGATGTAAGCTCTGTAAACGAATACGCATATGTTAATAGATAAGTTGTATTTCTGGTATTGAGATTTAGATCAGGATTATCTGAATCTAAACCACTTACTTTACCTATCACCTTTTCCTGAGCACTAGCCTTCCACGTCAATGAAAGATCTGCACTTTTTGACTCATAGCTTCGTGGGCTTGTATAAGTAGTATCATCCACTTGCGCTGCAGATAAATTTAACAGCATGTTTACTGTTTCATTTATATTCCAGCCTACTGATGGCCTGATACTTGTAGTTTCAATTTCTCGCTGCTCACTTCCTATACCTGCCGCTAATTGTTCCGTATCAAAATCATCATCAAATGTCGTATTTTTAGAGTAGTCACCTACTATTGACCAACTTGTTGTTTCACTGTTATATCCAGCATTCATGTTTGCAAAAACATTATTATTATCTTCATTGCTAATGCCTGAATATCGCGTTGCCCTGATACGTGTATCTAGACCATAGTTCCAGTTAATATCCCTTACCTTTAAACTAATCGCCGGATCAATGATATACGCAGTCGCACGCTGTTCATCTATTGCTGTTTGGCCAATATTGTCGTATTGCTGTATTTTTGTACTCAGTGTTGGTTCTGCTAGCCATTCTGCAGAAAATGCCTCATGGGATAACATCATCAAGATACAGCAGAATAATCTAACTTTATGTGCTTTAGACACCATGACAAGACCTAGGGGACAACGACTACATCGCCGCTTTTTAGAATAATATTTTGCTGTAAGTTTTCGCCCTGAGCCACAGTATTATATTCAAATGGAATCGCTATTTGTTTTCCATTAACTTGCCGAAGAACTTTAATATTACCTGAGCTTGCATATGCAGTGATACCACCCGCCATAGCCAGAGCCTGCATCACATTAATATAGTGGGCGGATATATACTCTCCAGGCCTTACGACCTTACCAACAACGTATATCTGATTATTCTCAACTTTCAGGATTGCAATAGAAACAACAGGATCAGGTATAAATTTCTTAAGTCTGTTTATCAGAATATTACGTAACTGCTGGATGGTTTTGTTGCTAGCATCAACTTCACCTGCCAGTGGAAACGAAATACCCCCATCAGGTCTAACAAGTACCTGTTTTTCAAGCCCTTCTTCCTTCCACACGGATATTTCTAGCATATCACCAGGCCCCAGAAGATAGGCTGGTGAGCCGGCTGTTGCGGTATCTGCCGCCGCATAGGCTGCTGAATTGAATGCTGATAAAAGGAGCGCTATATATAAGTATTTTATTATATAATTCATTTACATCTACTAACCGTCATTTCCATAAAAGTGGGTAATAATATGCTGTCATCGAGTCCGATGCAAAAGTATTTCAGGGCTTTATGCATCAATTTGGCGATAAATCCAGAAAACACCCCAAATCCTTACAAATCATCATATTAGCATCTGATTATATGCTGATTCCGAGCTCTCTAGTTGTCATATTGAATCAGTTCAGGACGTCCCAGGTGATAACCCTGGGCATAGCCGACACCTATATCACTGAGTAATTGTAAGGTTGCCTCATCCTCCACCCATTCTGCAATAGTTTCAATGTTCATGACATGCCCTAATCGGGTGATGGCCTCCACCATGGCCCTGTCGACCGGGTCATTGAGCATGTCCTTGACAAAGGCACCATCAATTTTGACATAATCAACCGGCAGGTTTTTCAGGTAGGCAAATGAACTCAGGCCGCTGCCAAAGTCATCCAGGGAGAACAGGCAGCCCTGTTTCTTGAGCGCCTTGAGGAAGACAACGGCCTTGCTCAGATTGGTTATTGCAGCGGTTTCGGTGATCTCGAAGCAGATATTTTCCAGTGCAACGTCAAATTCCTCGGCGGTATCGAGCACATACTGGAGCAACTGATCATCGGCCAGGCTCGTACCGGATAAATTAATCGCATAGATGACGTCGCCTGGATTCGTTTTGCTACCCAGCATTATTTTTGAGAAAACCGTGTGTATGACCCAGCGGTCTATTTTTGGCATCAGGTTGTATCGCTCTGCCGCAGGGATAAAAACATCGGGCCGAACGAATCCACCTGCCTCATCCTGCATTCTTATGAGTATTTCATAATGCCCGGTGTCCGTGGTATCAATCGATTGAATCAGCTGTTTGAATAATACCAGTCGATTATCATCAAAGGCGTCATTAACACGTGTCGCCCAGTGCATCTGGCCGTGCCGCTCAGCCAGTAACTCATCGGTAGGCTCATAGACATGTACCCGGTTGCGGCCCATTTCCTTTGCTGCATAACAGGCAACATCAACCTCTGATAAGAGATTCGAGATTTCCATATTATCGGCATGGATCGCCACCAGTCCTATACTGACACCAATCTCGAAGCTCTGTTCGTACCAGACAAAACGAAAGTCCTTTACATTCTGCCTTACTTTTTCAGCAATAATAATAGCGTCCTTGATTGAACAGTCTTCTAACAGCAGACCAAATTCATCACCGCCCAGGCGCCCCAGGGTATCCGTATCACGCACACTATCTTTTAACAAAACAGCCAGCTGGCGAAGCAACTCATCCCCTGCCATATGGCCACAGGTATCATTAATAACCTTGAACTGGTCGAGATCGAGATAACATAGAGCATGTTGATGATCATCATACTCGACATTATTAAGCACAGATTTCAGGTATTCCTCGAACATACGTCGATTATATAAACCGGTCAGGACATCGTGACTGGCCTGGTAGGAAAGCTGTTTTGTTAAATGCCGGGCATGGCTAACATCCTGGATAATCATTACTGCGCCAATAAGCTCACCCGTGGCATTTCTCATCGGTGCCGCTGATGCCTCAATTGCAACGGCTTCTCCATCGAAGCGTAATAATGATGCATGTTGCTCTAACTGCTCTACGACGTTATCCTGGAGACACTTTTCAATAGGGTTAATAACCACATCACCCGATTCCTCATCGACAAGTCGTACAACCCGTGACAGTGCCATATCACGTGCCTGCTCGCTCTTCCATCCGCTAATAACTTCTGCCATAGGATTCATGTATTGAATATGGCCCTCTGCACTGGTGGTAATTACACCGTCCGCAATAGAATACAGGGTAACTTCTGCCCGCTCTTTTTCTTTAAACAGGGCATTACGTGATTCCTCTAGCTCCTGCTTTTGTTTCGATGCAGAATCCAGCGCCCGGTTGATAAACTTGGCCAGGTAACCAAACTCATCCTGGCGTTGCTCGTCAAAACGAACAATATCACTACCTTTTGCAAATTCATCAGCGACAGCGACCATTTTAATAAACGGTTTTGACAGGATTCGTTGTAATATCTGCTGCAAAATCAGACCAAAAAGGAATACCAGACCGGCAATCGACAGGACCATTGTCTTGCGTAACTCAGATAGTGAATAATCCAGACCAGGCATATAAATACCCAGTTTTATTTTCTCTTCACCAATAGCAAACTCTTTCTCAAAATACTCAAGGTTCTCTACTTTAGTGCCCAGCTGGTAAATGTAGCCCGAATAGATAAATTCAACGGCCTTAATATAGGTATCATTACTTATCTCAATAAATTTTTTATCAGCCAGTCGCTTGATATGTTCAAAGTCATGTTCATCTGTTGCACTTTCCAGGATCGACTCCAGCTCATGAGTTAGTATAATAATGTCTACCTTATAGTGAGACACTAACTCCTGTTCTCTCGAATTCATTAAATAAACCGAGAGCAACAAACCCACCAGGACCATGCCCCAGAACACAATACCTGTTATTTTTACCGGTAGAGAAATATTTGAACGAATACTTTCCGGGTCAATTTTATTTAGAAACTTGTACATAAACTACTTTATTTAAAACCTATATAACGAAGTATCAGCAGCATAGGGCAGACACCGCTTATACCTGCGCCAAAAATTGCAAACCCCATAAACCATGGAAAAAACCAGAGCTGCTGGTAAAAATAAAGACTGATTGCGACACAAAAACCAACCAGGAAGCGCCATGCACGCTCGGCATTAATATTTATTTTATATTCTGGCTTACATGGATCTTTTGTATATTCGAATTTCTTACCGTCAAGGACAATGGTGTTAGCCAGTAAACAGAATAATTCGGGAACAAGAATATTACTTACCGATTCCAGCATCAATACAGCGACTAATACATATAAATAGTAATTTAAATCAAAATATAGTCCCAGTATCAAACTGCCGCCCAGTATCATCCTGTATGTGCTTTCACTCATAGTAAACACCAACTCATTAATTTTATATTAGATAAGTATATAGCAACTATATAACAAAACTTTCTATACGCAGGCGTTCACGGTGAAGCTGTAACCACTGCAGGGCAACCACGGGTATAGCCGATGAAATGCGATCCGTAGACAGTAACTTGATGACCTCTTCATAATCCATGACAATGACCTTAATATCTTCGCCCTCATCATCAAGCCCATGGATGCCATCGGCCTTCTCGCTATCCACCAGGGCACATAACAGGTAAATTGTTTCAGAGCAGGCACCCGGGCTGGAATAAAAACTATGGATCGTTTCAAAGGCATGTACATCGAGCCCCGCCTCTTCTTTGCATTCACGTCGCGCCACATCCTTAATAGACTCGCCCTGCTCCACTACACCCGCAACCACTTCAAGCAACCAGGGCCCATTCTCGTCCCGTAGAGCCCCGATGCGAAACTGTTCGATCATCACCACGCGATCCCTGGCGGGATCGTATAGCAAGACAGCCACTGCATCACCGCGCTCAAACAATTCGCGCTTTATTTCAATCGAACCACCATCATAACGTTCATGGCTAATCTGATATTCGTCAACTTTAAAAAAACCTGAATAAACCCGGCTCTTTTTAATTAAATCCCACTTCATTGATTTACCTTGGCGAATGATTAATACACCTATATGATAATCCTAAATTAAGCATTCTGCAGGAAGGGCACACTATGCTTTATCATCTGCATCAGTATATTGGCCTCGAAATTGACTATAACGGCACCCAGTGCCAGTTAATCGAGATCCTGGAAGATGGCCCGGCACTGGTCTTCATGTGCATGGGACAGGGCACCACCATCCAGACGGACCAGCACGGCGGTGCCCATCGGCGTGTACACGAAACCTATACCATCCCCTGTATCAGTGAAATCCGTGATGAGCTTCACCCTGTCGTCAAACAGATCTTACCCGACGACATACACACAGAATTACTGGAATTCCTGCTCGAAATCCGTGACTAAAGCCAGACCGACTGGCTTATTGCATAGCGGCACGATCAATAGCCACCACACAGTCACGGATCAATGCCGGACCCTGGTAAATAAAACCGGTATAGATCTGCACCAGGCTGGCACCCAGCCTGAGCTTGTTGATCGCATCCTCGGGTGACGAAATACCACCTGCGGCTATCACCGGGATCTGCTGCTTCAAATACAGGGCCATAAGCTGCAGCACATGGTCCGACTTCTCACGTACCGGCTTGCCGCTTAGGCCACCCTGCTCTGCCGCATTGGGCAGCCCCTCAACCTCAGTACGGGACAGGGTGGTATTGGTCGCGATAACCGCATCGATATGGTATTTGATAAAGGTCTCGGCCAGCTGCCGGATAGCATCATCATCCATATCCGGTGCAATTTTGACCGCGATGGGTACATAACGCCCCTGCGTCTCGGCCAGCTGCCCCTGTTTATCCTTGAGTGCCTGCAACAACTTATCCAGCGCCTCACCAAACTGTAGTGCCCGTAAACCGGGGGTATTGGGTGATGAAATATTCAGGGTGACATAATCCGCATAGGCATAGACCTTTTCGAGACAGATCAGGTAGTCATCCACCGCCTTCTCTTCCGGGGTATCCTTGTTCTTGCCGATATTAATACCCAGTATGCCTTTAAATTTAGAGGCCTTAACCTGCGCGACCAGTGTATCGACCCCCAGGTTGTTGAACCCCATACGGTTAATAATGGCTTCCGCCTCGGGCAGGCGAAACAGGCGGGGTTGCGGGTTACCGGGCTGCGGCAGGGGTGTGACCGTGCCGATTTCGACAAAACCGAAACCACAGGCCGATAGTGCCTCAAAATATTCACCGTTTTTATCCAGCCCGGCGGCAAGACCGACGGGATTGGGGAAATCCAGACCCATGACATGCACTGGGGCAGTATAGGGTTTGCCCAGTAACCAGCGGGCCAGGCCCAGCTTATGTACCAGTTTCAATGCTTTCAGGCTGAGGTGATGCGCCTTTTCGGCATCCAGTTTAAATAACAGGGATCGTATGATGGGGTAGGCATTCATTTTTGGAACTAGAAATCCATAGTGGCTTCAACAGCCGGCATTATATGCCAATTCCACTGGCTACCTAAGTTATTCACAGACTAAAGATATCCTGTATCTAGATATAACAATCAGGCCCATTGATCTATTTCAATGCACTCTAATATAAACAGGTTAACAATTACTAATATATCTTGAATACCCACCTACTATATACATAGATACAGGGGTTATGCCATGAATGGATTTAGGCAATTTTCTGACCTTATCAGCCAGTTCAGCATGCGACACAAAGGGCTTATCTGGCTAGCCTGTACACTCATCGCGGTGATGACCGCGACCGGTGCCGTAAGGCTCACGCCTGCCAGCGACTACCGTGTGTTCTTTACGCCGGACAATCCCCAGCGTATCGCCTATGAAGCCATCAATGAGGCATTTACCCGCAATGACAATATCTTACTCGCCATAGAACCGGCCGATGGCAACGTCTTCAACCTTGAGTTCATGACCCGGGTGGCCGAAGTCACCCAGCAATTATGGCAACTGCCCTATGTCATTCGTGTCGACTCCATCAGTAACTTCCAGCATAGTTCTGCCACCGATGACAACCTGGTAGTCGCCGACCTGTTTGACCCCGCCAGTAATACCTCGGGCGATCTCGAACAGATACAGGAGATTGCTTTGGCTGAACCGCAACTACTAAATCGCCTGATCAACAGCTCATCGTCTATGACCGGCATTAATGTTTCGGTATTACTACCGGGTAAAAACCCGATGACCGAGACCCCACAGGTGGTCAACGGCATACGCGACCTGGCCCAACAACTGGAAAAGGATAATCCAGGACTGAAGACCTATTTGACCGGCGTTATCATGCTCAACAATGCCTTTGCCGAGGCCTCACTGGTGGACATGAGCAGCCTGATTCCTGGCGTCTTCCTGCTGGTTCTACTGATTCTCGCCCTGCTATTACGCAACCTGAAAAGCCTGCTGATCTGCGTGCTGGTGATGTTCTATTCAATTATCATGGCGATGGGATTTGCCGGCTGGATGGGTTACCCGATGACACCACCCATGGCCATAGTGCCGATCATTATCATGACGCTGGCAGTGGCCAATTCGGTACATATTTTATTGCCTGCACTCAGGGCGATGCAAAACGGCATAACGAAAGCCGTCGCAATCCAGCAAAGCATACAGGCAAACGGTTATGCCGTATTTTTAACCAGCATAACTACAGCGATGGGATTTCTCTCATTAAACACCACGGAAGTCCTGCCCTTTCATCACCTGGGTAACAGCGCAGCCTTTGGTGTACTCATTGCCTTTATCTTCAGCATCACCCTGTTACCCGCATTATTTATGGCCTGGCCGATTAAGGTAAAGATAGAAAAGACAAACAGCGTGAGCATGCAGGGGCTGGCCAATTTTGTTATCCAGCATTACAGGGCACTGTTAGCTGCCTGCCTGCTCATCACACTTGTTATTGGCAGCTTTATTTCAAAAAATGAAATCAATGAAAACCTGATCGAGTATTTTGATCCCGCGATCACGTTTCGTGGTGACTCGGATTACATTGCACAGCATTTAACCGGTACAGGCTTTATTGATTATTCATTAAACACCCAGGTGAATGGGGTCAGCGATCCACGCTATCTTTCCCAGCTTGAAAATTTTTCACAATGGCTCAAACAACAACCTGATGTACTGAATGTACAGTCTATTACCGATCGCCTAAAACAACTCAATATGAACATGCACAATGACAAGCCACTATGGTACAAGTTGCCGGAAAAAAAGGACCTGGCGGCACAATATCTATTACTCTATGAAATGTCCCTGCCCTTCGGGCTTGATTTAAACAACCAGGTCAATCTCGAAAAATCAGCGACACGTGTTTCAGTAACGGTGAATAATATCAGCGCAAAGCAATACATAGACCTCGATCAACGTGCAAGCCAATGGCTAGAACAACATGCACCCAGGCTGGCCACCATTGGCTCAGGCCCCACCATGATGTTCTCACACATCAGCATAAACAATGCCTACAGCATGCTGGTCAGTGCCACGCTGGCCTTGATTGGTATTTCGTTTGTCATGTTCCTGGCACTGGGCTCCATCTCGACAGGCCTGATCAGCCTGGTACCTAACCTGCTACCGATCGCCACGGCCTTTGGTTTATGGGGATTACTGAATGGTGAAATAGGCCTTGGCCTGTCACTGGTAGCGGCAACATCACTGGGGATAATCGTAGATGATACCGTGCATTTTTTAACCAAATATACCGAAGCAAAAAAACAACTCACGATGACAACAGAGGATGCGATTCGTTATGCCTTTGATAAAGTGGGCCCGGCACTACTAACTACATCCGTGGCATTGATTGCCGGGTTTATGATTTTGTATTTTTCAGTGTTTAAATTAAATAGTGATATGGGGATTCTTACTGCGACGACATTGGCGATTGCCCTGGTGCTGGATTTTTTGTTGTTACCGGCGCTGTTGTTGGGGGTTTCTAAATCGTGATATTTTGGGTTGTTGTTTTTTTGAACTGTTTGATGTGTTTTTGCGTGCTGTTTCGCCCACTGGCGACTTACTTTTCTTACTACAGCATAAGAAAAGTAAGCAAAAGAATGCCGCCCAAGACAGTTTGAAAGCCCCGAGCATTGTTAACCGAAGTTCATAAATTTTATTAGAACCTGTTATTGTTCTTGCTTCGTTGCCGGGTCAGCTCGATTCGCCGTCCAGGCTCATTTCGCTTAAATCCGCCTTCCCTGGCGGATTTCCCCTGCGACCTTCAATGCTCGGCAAACTGTGAAGGGAGATTAGTCAAAGTCAAAAACACGGGTCTGCTACGCTTTACCTCCCCATTGAGCAAGCTAAGGAGGAGTGATTTAGGTGGTGGCTCTATTCCGTGCTTCCTGCCCTCCACCCTCCGGGACGTGCGGAGCACGTTTAAAATTGTTCCAGACAATTTTATCTGCGAGGATGTCTGAGCAAATAATTAAAAAGTTATGAAGTGCTTTGAAAGGGCTTTGGCTTTTGTATCCCTCTCACTGTTTGCCGAGCATTGATTCCACATAGGGTAAATCCGCCAGGGATGGCGGATTTAGTTTTGTTGAGCAGGGAGGCGAATCAAAACGACCCGGCAACGAAGTTAAATCAGTAACAGCTCACTAAGTAATGTCGAGATAATGTGTTACCAATGCTCGGGGCTTTCAAACTGTGCTGGGTGGCGTTTTCTTGCCTACTTCTTTTTCGCTATTGAAAAAGAAGTAGGTCGCCAGCTGGCGAAACAGCACGTAAAAAGAATCAACCGACATTAAATTTTTAT
>Ga0224496_10000757_pt1 | contig 21750 bp, 20 predicted proteins | sample SF_Jul11_sed_USG_2_FD_168127 | JGI IMG/M metagenome (GOLD analysis project Ga0224496, IMG submission 168127) | Sediment microbial communities from San Francisco Bay, California, United States - SF_Jul11_sed_USGS_8_1 | ecosystem: Environmental > Aquatic > Marine > Sediment | place: USA...
GATGCGGCTATTCAGAATTATCGCCAGGCCATGATTGTTGCTAATCAGAAAGCAGAAGAATTACTGGGTAATTATATGATGTTGTCCTGGTATGACCGGGACCGTGATTTTGAATCACCACAGCATTCCAGTGAATGTCATCAGGACAGTGCGATTCCCGGCTATGTCGATTATGGTATTTATCATGGTGCCAAACTTAAAATCGATATTGAAAATGGGCGCTTTGTGTTTTTTTATATGCCGATTGATCTTTAATTAATGGATATGTCTTTGTTGTCGCTGGCTACCCTGTAGCTGTTTTGTTTCTGCTTCTGCACGGGGAGTAATATTAAATTTCGGCAAACCTTTCATGCCTGAGGCATTAAAATCCAGTAGTAATTTATCTTCAGTGGTTTTTGTATCGATATTTAGAATCGTTGTCATGGCTATGTATAGTAATCTGAATAATCGATCCAGTGAAAATTTATGTGTTTGTCCAGTTTCTTTGAATAGCCAGTCAGTTAAGGTTAAGAAATTCTCAAATGGATTATCACCTAGTATTAAATCTTTACTGTTTTTGAATCGGCCATTATTGATAATGATATCCCAGTAACGTGCGAAACGATTGAGTCGTTGCATGGTGTTAAAGTCGATGTCCTGGTTGCTCAGGATGTTATAAGGTGGTTGCGGATTAAAGCGTAAATCATATTTCTGTGTATGGCGGATAATGGGGGTGCCACGCAGGCGTTTTAATATGCCTATCTGTATTTCATCGGGATCAATATTAACAAGTGTATTCAGTCCTCTGGCAAAAGTTGATAAATCTTCACCGGGTAAACCTATTATTAGATCAGCATGTATATGGGCATGGGTATGTTCTTTAAGCCACTTAATGTTATCGGCCGTCCTGTTATTATTCTGTTTGCGGCTGATCAGGTGTTGCACATGCGGGTCAAGACTTTGTATGCCAATTTCAAACTGCAGGCTATGAGGCGGAAATCTTTCAATAGTGGCTTTTAGTTTTTCAGGTAAATGATCCGGAATCAGTTCAAAATGTAAAAACAGAGCCTCATCATTCTTGTTAAGAAAGAACTCCATTATTTTGATGCTGCTCTCTATTTTCAGATTGAATGTCCTGTCTACAAATTTGAAATGCCGGACACCACGTTGGTAGAGTTTTTCCATTTCATCAAGGAACAGGTCAAGATTAAAAGGATAGACAGTTTTATCGAGCGCCGACAAACAAAATTCACATTTAAAGGGGCAGCCTCGTGAGGCTTCAACATAGACAATTCGATTAGCGACATCTTCATCATTATAATAATCGTAGGGCAGTTTGATATCATCCAGAACAAAAGGTAAAGGTTGTATGATTTTATTGAATGGTCGTGAGCCAGAAAGAAGTGTTTTGCAGGTTTCCCTGAATGCTTTATCAGCTGTGCCATTAATAACATAATCTGCCAGCCGGGTAATCTCCTGTTGATCATGTTCATAACTGGCCTCAGGCCCACCGATTATGATAATAATTTCCGGATTAATTGTTTTAATTAATTTGATAATCTGAAGTATCTGTTCGGTGTTCCATATATAAACGCCAAACCCTATGATGTCGGGTTGATGGGAGAGTAGATCTTCTGCGATGTCCAGCGCACGTGAGTTAATGTTGTATTCAATGATTTGTGTGTGTGGTCTGAGTTCTTCCATATTGGCCATAAGATAACGTAAGCCCAGGGATGAATGAATATAACGTGCATTAAGTGTCGTTAAAATAATGGAGGGTGTTTTGTTATGCTTGGTGAGTGGCGTGTTCATTGGCCACAATTATACAGTTAGCTCAGGATCGGGTGAAACTATAATGAATCCTTCCTGTTATAAAGAGTATAAAAAGCAGTACAAAAGCTGAGAGCGGGTGAATAGAGCCTGACGCTCCAGCCTGTTGATGTGCGGCAGCCGGTTTTCTGCCAATGCCGCTGGTATAATTAATGACGCCATTCGCCAGGCCATCTGCATCACTTGGGCCACCATCGGTTATTTGAAGTGTTACCTGTGTTCGATCAGCATTAAAATAAGCCTGTTCTGACGTTTCGGCCCAGCCACCCGCTGTGAATATTAAATTGTCGAAGTCTCTGGCGCCACTGTTGTTAATCCAGCCGTTTGTATTAATGTACTGGTAAAAATCTAAATCTTCTGGCGCGGCTTCCGGAAAAAAAAGTGTAATTTCAGCGACAGTGCCAGGGTTGCTCAGAATAACTTCAAAATTCAGGAGATCATAGGGAAAACTGGAAGGTCTGTTAATTGTATCAGTAATGCTGTCTGGGCTTATGGGTTGTAGAACGCTAATTTCAATGTTGGTTAACGGATCTGTTGACGTCAGGTTTATGGCCATAGGTTGACTGTTGTTGCTATAAAAACTAATAGCATCGCCTGGATACGAGTTAATGCCATTATCAATGATGGTAATGGAAGTGGTTGCCATGCTGGATAAACCGGTTGCATCCGTAGCGGATAGTTGAAAATCCATTATCAGGCCACTTTCTGCCGGTGTAATCGGTGGCAGAGTAAAGCTGATACTTTGTTGATTATTAACAGGCAGGGTTATGCATGAAGTGACGCAATTGATCTGTTGCCAGAGTATGCTGGTAATATCGTTATTGGGGTCGCTAACCAGTCCGTCCAGGTAAATGGTTTCACCTTCAAGATAGATTTGATTAACACCGGCCAGCACCACGGGCGGTAAATTATTTAATGTTAAGGTGCTGGTAATTGAATTTTGAACTATGCCCTGATCACCGGTAACGGTTAATTGGATATCGATACTATTGCCAGGGCTATCGGGTGTTGTAAATGTAAACTGAGGTGTGTTGGTAATGCCGGGATTTAATATGGCAGGTCCAGCGGTCTGTAACCAGTTATATGCGCTAATCGGGCCATCCGGATCATTTGAAAAATTACCATAGAGTGTTATTTGACCATTGTTAGCTATGGCTGTGATAACGGTGCCTGATGAGTCTGATATTTTTGCAACCGGCGGGTTATCCAGATCATTCACTGTGACATTGACAGTCGATGTGGCCTGCAGTCCCGGGCCGTCAGTAACCGTTAGCTGGAAAGTTAATAGTTCACCAGCAGATGAAACCGGCGGTGCGGTAAAAGTGGGCGATGCAATACTATAGCTATCAAGCATGACGAACGTGCCCGCGACCTGTTCCCAGAGATAGCTGCTAATGGCCACATTGTCAGACGAGGCCGTACCATCTAGTGTCACTAGTGTGTTTTCGTTGACGTTCTGGTCATTGCCGGCATTGGCAATGGGGGGGGTATTCAGATCGAGTGCATCCTGAACAAATACGCTGATGGTATCTGTACTGGTGTTGCCATCATTATCAGTTACGGTCAGTCTGAAGATCAGTTCACTGGTAGTGGTGACAAGCGGTGCATCGAATGTCGCAATGGACTGGCCGGCATTCGTTAGGGTTATTGGTGTGCCGGATATTTGCTGCCATTGATAAGTCATAACACCATCATCTGTTGATGTGCTGCCATCCAGCGTCACGCCAGCAGAGCCTTCAGCTACTGTCTGATTGGCCCCGGCATTGGCAGTGGGCGGTTGTAGTACCTGAATACTGATACTGGTACAGGCAGTAAAACCATCCATGCTGCTTGTTTGTCCATGGTGAGGACCACCAGGGCCCGGACCGCCGCCACCGCCACCACCACCACCGGAGGCGGTCGCCAGGCCATCGCCATTGACCGGTAATCCGCAGGCATAAAATGTTGAACTGCCAGCAGTCGCGGGTGCCTGCCAGTTAAAATTCCAGCTAACATCATAACTTGAACCCGTGTCTGTGGTCGCTTTTCGATTGCTGTGTACCAGTTCGCTATTGGCAATTAGCGTTTCGCCATTGGCTGTTGCCAGCGTGCCGTGGGAGCTGGATATATTAAAACCACCATGGCTTGCTGTTTGTGTGTAGGGGGCACTCAGTTTAATGGTAAAAGCATTGAATGAACTGGTCAGGACAGTTGTATTGCCTGTAATGGCAAGTGTATTCGCGGGAGCGCTGGTGGGCGGCGTATGGCAGGCGTGACAGGAGTTACTGCCGGTTGAAGACAGGGAATAACCGGGTATGCCTGTCTGACTGGCCTGTGCCTGAGAACTAAAAAGTAGAACTCCTATTGCCGGTAATAATTGTTTTAAATTCAGTTTTTTATGCATAAGTCCTGACCATCGACATAAAGCAGATTTCAAGCATTTGAGTGGTTAATCATTTGAAGCCTGTGACGGACAGGTGGCTGGATTATTGAGAAATGGGCGCTTAATACAGCACTTACCTGAATATAGCTGATTAAGGGAATATTTCCCGATAAAAATCATGGTATTCAGCGTTATGTGTGTATTTTTCAGATAGCCGGTCATTATTGAGGAAAGTACCTGAATTCAGCCAGTGCTCTGATACCCTCCATTGGAATATCGTTGGCCAGGGCGGCACCACCAGTCTGAATGCTGTCATTACCCAGGCTGGGTTCACGAATGTCACTATCCAGCAGATTACGGATGCTGATAGCAAAATCCCAGTTGTCATAGTGATTTTTGTACATTAACCGGGTATCCAGTCTGACAATATTATCGATGGCACTTCTCGGGTCAGTGATGGATCGGGGGCGTTGACCAATAAAATGAAGTTCAGTACTCAGTTTCCAGAAGGTATATGGTGACCAGGTAAGTCCAAGGTAAGCCTGATTGAATGGTGCATTGGCCGTTTCGATTTTAGTATTATCGATGGTGTTATATTGCCAGGCATAGTTAGCACTCAGGGACAGGCTTTTATTAGCAGACCAGTATAATTCAGCTTCCATGCCATAGCCTTGCTGTGAACCGGCATTTTCATAGGTGTAGGTATTTGCGATATTGGTGTCTTCTATTTCGTAAATGAGATTTTTAGCCTTGTAGGTGAATAGGCTAAGTATGCCTCTTAAGTTGGATTTTGGACGATAGTCAAAGGCCAGTTCCAGGGTGTCAATGGTTTCAGGTTTTAAATCGGGGTTGCCGTTAAAGCCAAGCTGGTTCTGTAGTTTCAGTTCCTCGTATACGGGCGCTCTGAAGGCGCGACCATACAGTAGTTTGCTGGTCAGGTCGTAGTCTGTTTGCCACACCAGTGCCAGACGGGGATTGGTGGTATCACCAAAATCAGAATAATTGTCATAGCGAATACCGGCCGTTAATGTCCAGTCAGTGACAAAATCCCATTCATCCTGAATTGAAGCAAAACGTATATGACGAGTACCGTCAGGTAGAAAAATATCAGGGGTGCCGGAAACATCAGTTGTCTGACTGAGTGCTGTCGTCTGGCCAGCATCCAGAACACCCGGGCCATAATTTCTGGATTCTCTGGCGCTGAAATTTTGTTGTTGATATCCGGACGCTAAACGAATTTTATGCTGTCGCCACCCTTGATAGAAGCTGCTGATCTCTGCATGGCTGTGCTGTTCACGGGTCTGTTTTTCATCAATCATACCGCTGGGAAAGGTGACATTGCGTAGCCATATTCCAGTGGTAAACAGGTTGCCATCAAGGCCTACAGGTGCATTGCTCCCTGATGGTAATAGTATTTGTTGCTTATCAGTTCTGTAATCAAGATAGGATAAACGAGTATTTAATGACCAGTTTCTGGTTATTGAAGGGTTATTGTATTCAATTGTTGTTCGATTGCTCTGGCTGTCTATTTGACCATCGGGATCAAGTGTGTCGAGACCGGGTACGCCATGACCATTTCCCTGGTTATTATTCATCCAGAGCCAGTGTGTTATATGCCAGTTTTGATGATTAAATCCCAATTGAAAATTGATAATCTCAGATTGAGTATCGAGACTGGATGGTGCATGCGATGACTGAGTTGCGGTTATGTTATCAAGGTATGACTGTAGATCATTTTCAACCAGTCGATGTTTATCACCGTTGGTTGAATGTAATTGCAGTGAGATGCTGTTATTCCATTGGCCAAGAGAATGGTTTTTGTGTAACCAGTAAGACTGTGATTGAAAAGATCCTAAGGATAATCCTGCTTCTTCATTTGAAGACTTATTTTTAGTAATAACATTTATAGTGCCTACAAATGCATCAGCACCATATACAGCTGAACCAGGTCCACGAATAATTTCAATTTGCTCAATGTTATTTACGGGTAATTTAAATGAGGAGAATCTTGATCCATCCTGTAGCGTATTGACAGGTATGCCATCTATTAATAACAGCATACCTGCATCTGGCGAACGGAAGAAACCGCGCATTATATATATGGCGTCAGCCGCATAATAGTCTTCAGATATGTGTAATCCAGGAACCATATCCAGAAGTTCATTCAGAAATTTTGCATTCGATAATTGTATTTCTTTGTGTGTTATTACAGTAGCAACAGAAGGGGCTTTGTATAACAGTTGCTCGCTACCGGTAGCAATTGAAACCATCTGTTCGTCGCCATAAACAAGGTCGACTGTTTCAGATTCGCTGGCGGTATAGGCATATATCGGTGCGGAATTAAACAGTAATAGCGGCCAGATAATTTTAGCTGTAATTTTTAACATAAATTAAGTATTAAAATCCAGATTTCCATAAAAGGGCTGGTTTATCTATGATATGACCTTGCACGAAATCAAAATCAAGCTTATTAATATTTTCAAGTACATCATTAGTTTCTACTGAGCTGGCAATTGTCATCATGTTGAGAGAATGGGCAATTTCATTAATGGCTTTTATTATGGATAAGCTTATCTTGTCAGTAGTGGATTTTTTTAATAAAACGCCTTCGACTTTTAAAAAATCAACATTCATGTGTCGTAAGTATTCTAGTGATAGTGATCCGCAATCGAAATTATCAAGTGAGAAAAAACAGCCCAAAGCATGTATTTCATCAATAAATTGTTTTACTTTCCGCAGGATTCCAATGGTTGATGATTCAGCTATTTCGAAACATATTCTTTTGGGGTCTATATGGTAATGGTTTATTCTTTCATTGATAAAGGCTGAGAATTCGTTTGTGATTATGGAATGTTCCGAAAGATTGATAGTGCATATATTAATGGAATTGAGGAGAGGGTTATTATTGCTTAGTAATCTAAATGTGTTTTCTATAACCCACTTGTCAATATCTGTTGCCAGGTTATGTCTTTTTGCTGATTCAATAATACTGGATGATTCATAATAATCACCGTCAGGATCAAGTAGTCGAAGTGATATTTCGCAGTTTGATTCGATGTTTCTTTGGTTTTTTAATGGTGAAATTGCCTGGCAAAATAATTCAAATTTATCATTTTTAATGGCCTCCTCTATGAGACTTGTAATGTTGGCGCGTCTGGTTGTTTTTCCGGATTCATTGTCGTCAATTGTTATAACCTGTACCTGGCCACGACCTTTTTCTTTTGCTGCATAGCAGGCGACATCAGCTTTTGTGATAACATCTTTCAGGCTTGCTGAGCTTGAATCAAGAGGTATTATGCCTATGCTTACACCAATGGAATACTGTTTTCCATCCCAGTTGAATCGATAGTCTTTGACTGAGTCGCATATTAGCTGAGCTATTATCGTTGCCTTGTCTACAGAGCAGTCTTTTAAAATTAATGCGAATTCATCGCCGCCAATTCGTGCAAGCGTATCCGATTTGCTTCGAATTTTATCCTTAAATAGAGAGCTGATTTCAATAAGCAGTTCATCTCCTGCGCTATGGCCGCAGGTATCATTGATAGTTTTGAATTTATCAAGGTCCATGTAGCATAAAACATGCTGGTTATTAGAGTTTTTGCATTCATCAATGGCAAGTGAGAGCGACTCTTCAAATCCTATGCGATTAGTTAGTCCTGTTAAATGATCATGTATGGCTTTTTTTTCTAACTGTATATTATGCATTCGAAGTTCGTTATCGCGTTCTGATATGGCTTCAATCATGCGATTATATGTTTCTGCTATTTGTTGTACTTCTGCAGGGCCGTGTGTGTTGACCGGGGTTGTAAATTGGCCTTTTGCAGTTTTCTTCATTACACTTGAAATGTACTCCAGTGGCTCGGTCAGTCGTCTGATGATGAAGTGAAGTATTATTAATAAAGATATATATATTGCTAAAGCAATTATAAGATTATTTAATAATATACCTTTTTTTATATCATCAAGTGTTGATTTGTTAAGTATTATATAGGCATAGCCTATGGTTTCCTGTTGTTCTTCCTCTTTGAATAGCTGCCTTTCCATTTCGTCATTTTTATCTTTGAGTTGTACTGGTGCTAGAATGTGCCAATGGTTATTGTTTTCCTTTATTATGCTGGCTTTTTTTGTTTTTATGGGGGGTGTTTTTAGTGTTATTGGGGTTATTTCGCTACCTGAAAAGATAAAACGATTCATGTCTTTATCATAAATTGCAAGAGCTTCGACGCCAGTAGATGACATGGTTGACTGTATAATGCTGTTTGCATTTTCAGGGCTTGAATAAAGTAATGCTAATGTGCTGTTTCTGGCCAGGCTTTCTGTATGCTCAAGTCCTTCGTTTAAGAGTATTTCTTTTACCTGTTGATTTGCGAACCATGTACTTGTTAATGTTAATGCTGTTAGCATTACAATGATTCCACTGCTTACCATTATAAATAGTTGATGTCTTATTGAGCTGTTCTTTATTATGTTCTTTAGATGTTTCATGTTTTTGTATTAATGGTAATCTTTTAATTATTCGCGGGGTAAATCTGGTCGAATTTGTCTAGCAGGTTTTTTTCTAATGTCATTTCTAAATGTGCGGCAGTCCTTATATTAACTGCAATATTTAAATCAATCGATGCCAGAAGTACGGGTTTTATATTATTGTCCTCGAGTCTCCTTTGCATCATGGCAACTAATCTGCGCCCCTGTTTATAATGATCAGGGTAGAGTGAAAATAAAGTTCCTCGCCGTGTATGTTGCAGGTTATTAGAAAACACCACGAAATTTCTATCCCATGCTTCTTTTAAAATATCGGGTAACAGAAAATCCAGTGGGGCTATATTGTCTAATGGCAGCCACAAGGCATCTGTTTTTGATTTTATTGATTTTAAAATTATTTTGTACTCTAATGTTGCTTCTTTAATGTCGTTGACTTCAAGTGCTATGAATTCAATTTTATATTCTCTGCTTATTTTTCTTGCGCGCTCTGTTAACCAGCCATTATTATGCTGGCTATAAATATAATATACACGCGTCACACCTGGATTGAGTAATTGCAAATAACGAAAGAAAGCTTCTGGATCTGCTGACAGGCTTATGCCGTTGATGCCAGGCGGGGCTGACACCATGCCACCTGTAATTAATGGCAGTTTTGTCTCTGTTGCAAGGACGAGTTTATATGTGCTTTGTCCCAGGGCTATATAACCGTCAATAAAATTTTGCTCACTCCATTCCCTGAGCTGATCTGAATTGCTTTCACTGGTCACCCGAAAAGGGTAGAAACTATAACCTGGTATAGACCTTATGCCATTGATGATCTGATCAAACATCTGGCTGTGTTGTTCAGAAACTGTCGGGAATAATACTGCTATTCTGGGTGTTTCATTATTGCCATGTTCAGCATGCGCTTTAGACTGGTATAAGACGGCCAGAATGCTTATTATCATGATAAAAACAATCTTTATTATTAGATTGTTTTTAAATTGTTGATTTACGCAGTAAAAAATAATATTAGTCCTATAAATCAATGGTTATGCACCGTTGCAGGATGGGGGATAATATCCTTACAAATAATAGCTTATTATCCTGTTATTCCAACTGTCGAAACACACATAAAAATTAGATTCAGCAAATTATGATATATAACAAACTTGGGTTAACTAATATTGATGTCAGTATCATCTGTTTGGGTACCATGACCTATGGTGAACAGAATTCCGAGAGTGATGCCCATCAGCAACTGGACTATGCAGTTGCCAATGGTGTTAATTTTATTGATACAGCAGAACTCTATGCTATTCCACCTAAAGCAGAGACTTACGGGTTAACCGAACGCTATATTGGCAACTGGCTTAAAAAGTCAGGCAAACGTAATCAGCTCGTTCTGGCGACCAAGGTTGCGGGTCCGGCAGATGGCTGGTTACCTCATATCAGAAATGAAAAAAACCGACGCCTTGATCGGCCAAATATTGAAACTGCGTTGAACAATAGTCTAAAACGTTTGCAAACCGACTATGTCGATTTATATCAGCTCCACTGGCCGGATCGAAAAACGAATTTCTTTGGTCAACTGGGTTATAGCCATGTACATGATGATGAGTCTGTTGCTATCGAAGAAACCCTCAGTATTCTGAATGATCAGGTTCAGCAGGGTAAAATTAGATATATTGGCTTATCTAATGATACCCCCTGGGGTGTTATGCGCTTTATTGAACTGGCTGAAAAATTAAATATGCCACGAGTCGTAACAGTGCAGAACCCCTATTCATTGTTGAATCGGACCTTTGAAATAGGCCTGGCTGAAATTGCTATTCGTGAGCAGGTCGGGCTTTTGGCCTATTCGCCATTGGGTTTTGGCGTGCTGTCAGGAAAATATCTTCATGGGGCAAAACCGGATGGTGCCAGACTGACATTGTTCCCGGACTATAATCGTTATAGTAATCAAAATGCCATTGCGGCGACAGAAGCCTACGTGCAGCTGGCGCATGATCAAGGACTGGATCCGGCACAAATGGCACTGGCTTATGTTAATAGTCGAGAATTTCTCACCTCAAATATTATTGGTGCTACTACTATGGAGCAGTTAAAATCCAACATTGAAAGTGCCACTATTGAACTAAGTGCCGATGTCATGAAACATATCGAAGCTATTCATACGCGCTATCCGAACCCAAGCCCATAGCAGGTTATTATGAAAGGTATTACTGTTGATAGCGACAGCAAGGTTGTTGAAGTTCGTTACGCTGTTGTCTATGCACCCAAAAGATCGAGGGGCCGTTTTGCCGAAAATTGCGTATTTCTGGTAGAAACCGAAGTCGATGCACTGGAAGAACATGATCCTGATAAGAAACTGTATGCGGCAAAAGTCATTGGCCCATCCAAGTCTTCAGAAGGCCAGCGAATATATTACCTTGACGACTGGCTCTTATAATTTATTCAAATATGAAATCTCCATTTACTTCAATAGACGAATTCCGTAAGGAATTTAATAAAGGTTTGCATGATCTCGCAAAACAGGATGGTCTTGGTGCCTTTATCCTGGTATGCGCTAACGCGACTGTGCATGAGGATATGTTTGATGAGTTCAGATCTATTCTTGAAAAACAGTATCAGGAATTATATGCGCGTTATCGAAAGTCCTTCCTGGAGGGCTGTGATGTTGATGTAGTTGATGAAGATCTTCTGGTTTTTCTTAAATTACATACCATTGGGTTTGAATCAATAAGACATAATGAAGACAGGCAGGAAGGTGTCTGGAAAATTCAGTTTAATCATCTGCGCTCATTCAGGCCTCGACGTATTACCCGATTTATTCATGAAGGTTTGTCTGAACCCTACAATGGTGATAATTTTAATTTTAATAAACCCTTCATGGCACGCGAGTGTTTCTGGTCAGGTGTCTTAAATGGTCGTGATGTAGATCTTTTTTATAATAAATACCCCTTTGCCGATTTTCATGGGTTACTGGTTATGGATCGAAAATCATGTAAGCCGCAATTGCTAAGAAAAAAAGACCATGATTATGTTTTTAAACTGGCTGCGGAGCTTGATGATAATCTACCGGGAGTCGGCTTTGGTTATAATAGCTATGGCGCTTATGCATCAGTTAATCACCTGCATTTTCAGATGTTTATTGATACTGAAGGATTGCCTGTTGCAGATCAATGCTGGGTACATAATGGTGGTGAAAAAGAATATCCAGTAGCGTGTTATGTTTTTGAATCTATCAAGTCATCATGGCAACTGATTCGTGAGTTACATGATCAGCAACAACCTTACAATATTTTATATTTGCCGGGTAGAGTATTTGTTTTTCCACGTAAAACCCAGGGTATGGTTGATGTGCCGGGCTGGAGTAGTGGTTTTACCTGGTATGAATTATCTGGTGGCATGATTAGTTTCAATTATGATGATTATAAAGGTTTAAAATCAGCTGCCGTAGAAAAACATTTGTCTGAGCTTAAACTCGAAAAGCGTTTCAGCTAATAAGTTAAGCTATTTTTAACTGTTCCTTTATTTTATCGGCAACTCGAAATGCATTGGCATAGATGGTCCATGTGTAAGGCACACTGCCACCGGTTGGCATAAAGCTGCCATCAGTGACATATAGATTACCGACATCATGAGCACGGCAGTCAGCATTTAAAACAGATGTGTCTGGGTCGTTACCGAATCGACAGCCACCGGCAACAAGATTCTGTGGCGGTGAGCCGCTAACATTAGAGCGAATATTTTTTGCGCCCATTTTAGCAAGCACACGCTCAGCATGATCGGCGAGATAGTGACCGATTTTAAGATCATGCGGGTGATAACCAATGCGTACCCGTGCAACCGGTGAATTCCATTTGTCCTTAACAGTATTATCAAGACTGACAAAGCAATTATCATTGGGTAACCAGTCATTGAATACCTCGAAGCGTAAGTATTGCGCTTCGGTAAAGGTTGATTTAAGTTTGCGTTGAAGTTCTTTGCCCCAGACCAGTTTGTCATTATCCCATTTTAACGGCATGGCTTTGGCAATAGGATTTGGGTGACGCAGCAGAAAATCAATGATGCCTCCTTTGAGCCGGCCACCGAGCTTTTTTTCATTAATAAAATACCAGTCCTGTAAACCTCTGTTAACAAAAGGCCCGCGTAGTTTGAATTCTTTTGCGGTTTGTGGGCTCATGTTCTTGTATTCAAAATCACCGGTTCCTGAGCCACCCGCAGAAAACAACAGATTCTTACCTACCTGTCCCGTGTTATTGGCCAGGCCATGAGGGTGTCTGGGACCCACTGAAGATAATAACAGTCGACTGGTTTCAATTGCCTGACAGGCAACTACAAATATTTTTGCATTGACCTGATGTTTCTGATAGTTCTGGTCAAAGTATTCAGCAGAAATAACATCGCCTTTATGATTGCTGATCAGTTTGTGCACTTTGGCATTAGCTGTTATCTCACAATTCTGTGTGCCGATGGCACGGTTAAGTAATGCTGCTCGTGAGCTTCCCTTGGCGCCAGATGAACAGCCAAAACTGCCACAATAACCGGAATATTCACAACTGCGTCTGCCCATAGCGGGCCTGGATAAAATAGCACGTGGTGTCGGTAGTGGATTTAATCCCAGTGTCTGGCAGGTTGCATCAAAATATTTTGCAATCGGGTGTTCTGCTGTCGGTGGGTATGGAAAATCACCTGTCGAACGTGGTTCCTGAAAAGGGTGAGCTATGACGTGACCAGAAATGCCAATTTCAGTTTCTGCCTTTGTGTAATAGGGTTCCATGTCATCATAACTGATTGGCCAGTCTGTAATATTGGCTCCCTTGATAGGGCCAAATTCTGATAACAGGCGAAAATCTTCCGGTTTTAAGCGATAAAAGAATCCACTCATAAAATTTGAAGAGCCACCAACGACATTCCCATTCCAGAAATTCCAGCCTGATTCGTCAGTTGATTCGGCCGTCCATTCACCATTAATGTCTGTGTCTTCTATTACATGCCGTTCATCTTTCAGGGCAGGGGTGTAAACACTATGACGACAACAGGCCTGTTCGTCTTTGAAAAAGTCGTTTTCAGTTAGCCAGGGGCCTTTTTCAAGAATCAGAACTTTGAACCCGGCTTCAGCCAGAGTAAATGCAACAGGTCCACCACCGGCACCGCTGCCAATGACACATACATCATATTTCATGACTTGGTCCTGTTAAATGTCTGGCTGTTGATTTTGTAGTACATTTTATCTGTGCCGGGCAGGGGAAATCCTGGCTGGTGTTCCAGCCACTTCCAGCCGATGCCATCAGGGTTGCCACCATAAACTGGATCGCTTAACAACGCTTCAATTAGATAAGTTAATAATATTGATAACCAACGTTCGCCTGCCTGGCTTTGTTCAATCTGGCGTAATACCTTTTCCTTATTTGTCTCATTGAGTTGTGTAAAGACGGCATTATGATTTTTTCTGGCCATATCATTTAGCCAGTTGACACCATTATGGATAAAGTTCCTTTCTTCCTCGTCAGCATCAGGCGCATTTAACATGTTTTTTAAAAATCCCAGTGCCTGTATATCATTTGCACCGGGTGAATGTTCAGTAGCCGGGAATAAATGTTCCTGTACACTGGCCAGTGTATGCCAGGGATCATTGGACGGTATGCTGTTTGCGCTTGCCGCTGCTGATTGTGATAACAGGCTGGCAGGGTATGTGGCTGATATTGATGCTACCAGTGTAATAAATGTCCGACGGTCCATATAATTATTCATTTTCCAGTGTCCAGTATTTAATAAACTCAAGAAATTTCTGTCTTGAATATTGTCCATCACTGATGAGTTCAGCAGTGTCCTTGGATAGCAGGATGGTGCCGTCTTTTTCAGACACATACATATGAGGATAGCCAAGAGGTTTTGGCAATGATGAGAGAAAAGCCTGGTTATCGTTGCTATCACTAACATTGACTTTTAATATTACAAATGTCTGATGTAGTGCGATTTTGACATCTGGATTTTCATCTAGAAACCGTTCAATCATATGGCACCAGGAGCACCATTCTCCGCCCACTTCAATAAGGATACGACGTTGGGTCATTTTTGCATTCTCGATTGCCGCATAGCCGTCTTTAAATGGATCACGGGCTGGGTCGTATTTCAGGCTGTATTTGGGCAGGCTGTTTATATTTGTTTTTTGCGTGGATGCGTAGTTTATGGTTGATACGAGTATGCTGATTAGCACTATAAAGAAACGCATAAGAGAGGGCCATGTGAAATATATTGTCATTAGAGCCAGTGCTTGATGAAAGGTTCGAATCTCTGTGATTATAAATAATATTGAATATTTAATCTGACTATATTAATAGGTTATTGTCCAGATTGAAATCATGCTGATATACATGTTATCAGGTTAAATTAATGGTGCTGTCTGTACTGTCATCCGAAGGGGTACGGAGTGAAGCATATTTAGGACGAAAATAGTGTAAAAGTATCTGGAAATAAATCTGGAAACCCCTTATTGTACTAACTGTACTAAAAAATCGAATAACTAATGGTGCTTTCCAATGTCCGAAAAATTAATGATATTACCCAGTAAAGATGCAGAGAGAACGCGTTTAATAAGCATTCCTGATGATTATGAGGCGCATGAGGTTTATCGTTTCGCAACGGGGCTGATTGCGGGTATTGAAGAGAAAATTCCGGATTATGACTGGGATGATATAATCGAAGCACTTGAAGAACATGGTTTTTCAGAAGTAGAATTCATCCTTGGGCCAGAAATTTAATTACTTTATTGAATCCGTATGTATAAATCAGCAACTAATATCAGCAGGACTTTAGGTGATTTTAAACTTAAAGATCGAATGTTTCGTTATAGCAATTTTATTCCGAAATTTTATAATTATTGTAAATCTCTGGGTTTGCAAACCGGGAAAATTATGCCGTCACGGGCATTCTGCTCCGATGAAAGCCAGGGTTATCCCATTATTCTAATTTGTAAACATTTTGGTACTTTCCCTTTTAATCATGGTCTGGTAGGTGGGGTGGTTGCCACTGATCGTCATGGCCCCCATGCTGAACATGGTAAAGACATGGTGATTATTCAGGCCAGTCATGTCGGCTATGATCCTGATAATGCTCAATTTGGAGTTTATCGGCGTTTGTGTACCGAGCACAGTGATATTTCTTCCAGTTGTGGAAAAATTGATGCTGTTCTTAAATGGTATCAAAGTGAATATCTATTTGCCCAGGATAATATTCTGATTGATAAACGGGGAGATGATTATTTCATTGTTATTGATAACCAGTTGCTTAATATGCAGCGTGAAGATGGTTTATTTCTGCATCTTGAAAAATTAATAGAAAAAAAGGGCTCTCAAATTGTTACAGAAGAGTCCCATAGTACATCAAAATGTTTCAGAGCATCGGACGATATTCGAGCGCTTTATACTGATCTGAAAGATAAGCAAACTATTGGTAAGAATTTACTGCCAGAATTTTTTTATTATAAAAAAGAAATTGCTAAAGATGTTGAAGGTCATAGTCGACTGGAACATAATCTTTTTGATGTTATGCCCTGGATTGTTGCATCAGAAGCGCCTCTGCTTGATGCTGCCAAGGTTAATACCCAGGTTGAGTTTGACCGGGCCTTTAGAACCATCGTAAAAGAAAAGGGTTATCAGGGTAAAAAAATTGTTTATATTGCAGGTCTTAATATTGATATATCGCCCCAGCAGGATCAGATATTTCCATTAACAAAATTTGTGCCCTGGGCAGCATTTATAAAAAATGAGGATGGTAGTCAGATGATTATTGAACAGGATGAACTGTTCGCAATATTAAAAGAGCAAAGTAAAGAAAATCCTGATCAGATTGATATGGAAGAAGCTATATTGGTTATGGAAAATGTAAAAGAAATAAAAATATTCTGATTAATACACTGGATTGTTTGAAAATAATAATTAATCATTTGTTGTGCATAAAAAAGCCCGGTTGAAATCCGGGCTTTTTTATGCAATTTTAAATTGTTAGAAGTGGTAGGGTAAATGTGCTCTGATATCATGTGGCGTATGTCTTACCAGATTTTTATCAATTTCAGAAATGATACGTTTGAATGTCTGTCGACTGAGTTGCTTTCTGAGTTGACCAAGAAAAGCAGGTGGTGACATTAGTATTAATTGTTGAAATTCCCCTTTGCTTCTGGCTTTTTCAATATGCTGGCCTATGGTTTTTGCAAACGACATGCTTTCCTGTTCTTTAATAGTGGTTTGCGCGGTCATTTTATGACCGGCATAACCGTGATTGTCATGGGTGTTACCGGGTAGATCTGAGCTGATTTGCTGTTCATGTAAACGGGAGGATGGATGTAAAAAATCCTTGAGTTCTTTTAGTGGTGTGTTTTTCTTTTTTAATTCGAATATTTTAGCGCGGCTACTTTCTGCTACGACAACCCAGGTTTTTGGCATAGGAATACTCCTTACTTAAGCTAATTGAGTTTTGAATATGTTGATAACGCGGGGGATGGGCTCACTGCTGTTGAAATTATCATCAGTAATCTAATCATTGAATGGCCCTGATTTCATAATCGAATAATTTTATAGCTAACAGGTAGTATTCATTGTTTAATTGATTGAGTTTATTAGCATGTCTTGTTTTAATACCTGCAGTTTGTGCTGTTTATGTTAACTATCTGTAATAGTTGCAGTATATTTATGTCAGCTTTTTCTGTCGTGATGTTTGATGTATATCGGTAATAAGTTTTTTGTGGGTTTCATGGGGTATAAACCGACTACTATCCAGTTAGCCCAGATTATTTGGAAGTCTAATAATAATGAAAAATTTTAAAGATTTATTGGGGATTCAGGCAGTCACCAGTGGTCATTTCGAGAAATTGATTTCGGCTGTAGGGGGGGGGTTAGGTATATGGTGTATTTTGCTTATAACCAGTCAATTTGTTCACGGCTTGTCTGCGGCACTGATTGTAGCGTCGATGGGTGCTTCCGCTGTTCTTTTATTTGCAGTTCCTAACGGACCACTATCCCAGCCCTGGCCATTGATTTGTGGTCATCTGATTTCTGCCTGTATCGGAGTGACCTGTTATAAGTTGATACCCGAGCTATTTCTGGCATCCGCTTTTGCAGTGGGTTTGAGTATTGCCTGTATGCATTATTTCCGTTGTATACACCCACCGGGTGGTGCAACGGCTTTATCAGCCGTCGTCGGTGGGGTTGATATTCATGCTTTAGGCTATGACTATGTGTTAACACCTGTTTTACTAAATGCTGTGGTTATTTTAGTCATTGCCATTCTGGTTAATTACCCATTTCAGTGGCGTCGTTATCCGGTCTCTTTATGTTATAAAGCAGAAGAGCGTAAGCAAGGTGACTGTCGTTATCGGGCTGACAGTGTCATACCGCGTAGTGATCTTGAGTATGCCTTAAAAAGTATTGGTTCCTTTGCGGATATTAGCGAGCAGGAATTAGAAGTGATATACAAACTGGCATTACAACATAACCGACAGGCACGGTTGGAAGTAGAGGATATTATTCTGGGTCATTATTACAGTCACGGACGCCTGGGTGAAGATTTTATTGTTCGCATGATTATTGATGAATCACACAGTGATAATGCTGAAAAAGATATGGTGATTTATAAGATCATTACCGGTAGAGGACAGGGCTCAACGGAATGTGTGACTCGTCAGTCATTTGCCAAATGGGCAAAATTTGAAGTGGTTAGTCAGGATAATATCTGGAAGGTTAAGGAAAAGGTTTAGCAATCACTAGCGCTGTCAATTGATGGCAGCGCTAGTGTTGGTGTCTATGCCTGAAGTTTTGCGGCAACGCGTTGCAGCTTTTCACGCACCACGGGTGCGACTTCAGCAATCATCGGGTTATCAACCAGGGTGAGTACGGCTGATGGATCCATGAAGCCTACGTTTACATCACCATTAGCTTCTTCCCTGATCAGGACATTGCAGGGTAATAACAGGCCTATATCAGGCTCGGCATCAATGGCTTTATGCGCCAGATCGGGATTACAGGCACCGAGGATCTTATAGCCGGAACGATCGATATCCAGTTTGGCTTTCATGACTTTTTGCACATCAATTTCAGTTAATACACCAAAGCCTTCTTCCATGAGTGCTTCACGTACTTTGCGTTCGGCCTCTTCCATTGATGTCTGGATAATGACATTAAATCCGTACATAGTGTTGTCTCCCGTAAGATTGTAAAAGTGTAATTGTCGGCTATATTAGCATAGACTTATCTGCTGTTTACAGGCTTTCAACCTGCCAGATGTCATATGCGGGTTCTTCATAGGGGTGGGCCTGTTTCATGGAGGTAATGACCTTTTTGATCAGTTGATCATCGCATACCATTTCAACTTTGTATTCATCAACCTGTTCAATCTGACCTTGTGTACCAATATAAGGTTTGCTGTTGTCCAGTGGTCTGAACTGCCCCTGGCCCAATGTTTGCCAGCTACAGCAGTCGTAATCACCTATTTTTCCAGCACCAGCCGCGAACATGGCCGTTTTAACCTGCTCAAGATGGCTCTCGGGTATAAATACACAGATCTTATACATGGTTTATGGCCTATTAAAGGATGTAGAATGTGCCCAAATTTAAACCATATACAGGAAAAAACAATGAGTGATGACGGTATTCAATTGTCACCCCAGTTAATGGGTGACCTTAGAGCTGCCCTGGAAAAACAGGATCCAAGAACCAGTGATGATATATTGGCCATGCAGTATCTGGCCGCTGCTGCCGGTATGATGCTATCTGACTTTAATAACCCGCAAATTAATAAACAGGCTGCTCTGGATGATATCTGTGGTTTCATGAAGCATGTGTTTGATTACATGGAAAATGAAAAGAAACGCAATATGCCACCACCGGCGCAGGAGGCTTTTGGGGTCTGGAAACCGGCTAAAAACTGATTCGTCATCATAGGGCGATTAACCGTAACATTGTTATGGTTATGAAAATCGGTAAAATATACTCTTATTTCGTTTGAACTGGTAAATAATGCAATCAATATTTAGCCGCGCAAAGGATTGCATTAGCTGTTGTGATCCAGCTGAAAAGTGCAATCTGACGCACCAGTTGGCCAATGACTGGAATAATCAGTGGGTGATAATAGATGATGGTGATGTTGTCGCGCCCATTACGGAGCCCGGCAGACCTGAAAAGCCGCATTTAGTTTCTCCCAAAAATGTTGCCAGAAGACGTGTGCATACTGACAGCGGTCGTATTATTCTGGCTCATGCACTGGCGCATATTGAATTTAATGCTATTAATCTGGCGCTGGATGCGATATATCGCTTCCGTGATATGCCAGTGGATTATTATAGTGACTGGTTAAAAGTCGCTGATGAAGAGGCGTATCATTTCAGGCTGCTGGAAAAATATCTTATGGATCGAGGTAGTGAGTATGGTGAATATGATGCTCATAATGGTTTGTGGGAAATGGCTGTGAAAACGGCTGATGATGTTTTATCAAGAATGGCACTGGTACCCAGAGTACTGGAAGCCAGGGGGCTGGATGTGACCCCGGGATTGATTGAAAAACTAACAGCGGCAGGTGATGATGATTTTGCTGAGCGTTTGCGTATTATTCATCGTGACGAGATAGGCCATGTTGCCATTGGAAGTCGCTGGTTTCATTACCTGTGTGACCAGCGTGGACTGGATAGTAGAGAAACTTTTACTAAACTATTAGATGAGTATATGGTTGGGCCATTAAAAGGTCCCTTTGATGATGTCACCAGAATTCAGGCCGGCTTTACAGAGATGGAGCTTGCAGATTTGAGAGAAAAGCAATAATGATAAAATTGAGTAACGTAATTCTGCTTTTGGGTGTGGGCTTATTTAGCCAGATAACTATGGCAACGACCAGGGCAACAGTCTTCTGGTTTGATGAGCTGGAGGCAGGTGTTGATCCTGTCCAGATGCGTTATCTTGTTTCGGCAAATTACCTTCGCATTGATAATGGTGATTCCAAGGCTGATTTTATTTTATTTGATTCAGATAAAAAAATGATATACAGCGTTAATCATGCAGATAAAACCATACTGGTTATTCGAAACAGTAACTGGAAGAAGCCAACATATGATTTTTCAACAGATGTTGTGCAGGCGCCACTCGAAGGTGCACCTATTATTTCAGGCAAACAGGTTCAGGGATATAAGGTAACCGTTGATGGAGAAGTCTGTACCAACATTCAGTTCATACCTGGCATGTATCAAAATGAAATGCAGATTTTTAAAAATTATCAGATAACTCTGTCCAGTCAGCAAATCAGTAATCTGGCAAATACCCCGGAACATATGAAAACACCCTGTTTTAAGCTTGATGTTGTCTATAACGAAGGCAGTTATTACGATCTGGGTATGCCTGTCCATGAATGGCATAACAGGGGATACGCCAAGTATCTTAAAGAGTATAAAGCACAGAATGTTCCTGAGGTTCTTTTTAAATTACCGGCGGGTTATAAACAATACAGTGTGGGTGTTACTCAATAAAAATCTTTTAACGAGTAATCTTCTGTATTGTTAAATTCAAGGTAGCTGCCTTTTTCATACCAGTCTCCAAGGACAATACGCGTGGCCTGAGTTCCGGCAATTTCCAGTTTATGGATAAAAGGTCTATGCGTGTGGCCGTGTATTATCAGGCTGATATGGTGCTCTTGAAAGGTGTGCTCAACTGCCTGATTGTTAACATCCATTATATATTCGGCTTTCTCTTTAGTTTCTTCCTTGCTTTTTTCGCGCATGGCTTTTGCCAGCAGTCTACGTTCAGCCAGGGGTTTTGACAGAAAGTCTTTTTGCCAGAGAGGATCTCTGACCATGGTTCTGAACATTTGATAACGGGTATCATCTGTGCAAAGTGTATCGCCATGCATGAGTAAAATCGGGTTATTGTCTGAATTTAATATGAATGGGTCATCAATTAGAGTGCAGCCGCATCGACGGGTGAAATCCTGGCCGATAAGAAAATCACGGTTGCCGTGCATGAGATAAACATCCGGGCCCTGGTCTGAGAATGATTTTAGCCGGTTAAAAACGGTTTCTAATTCATTGGCTGTATCATCATCACCCAGCCAGTATTCAACAAAATCGCCAAGAA
>Ga0224496_10000758_pt1 | contig 21693 bp, 20 predicted proteins | sample SF_Jul11_sed_USG_2_FD_168127 | JGI IMG/M metagenome (GOLD analysis project Ga0224496, IMG submission 168127) | Sediment microbial communities from San Francisco Bay, California, United States - SF_Jul11_sed_USGS_8_1 | ecosystem: Environmental > Aquatic > Marine > Sediment | place: USA...
TTATTCCTACATGTTGGTCTGATCAAAGCGGGCCAATTGTACGAGGTACGTTCGAAGGGCAGAATCTTGCAGAGAACAGTGATTGGAGTGGCTCTCATGGTTTCGGTCTTCTTCATTCTTCAGTAAAAATAGCTCCCTATGTGTTGATGCAAAAACATTATTAATTGATGATTCATTTTTCTATGCTCTAAAGATGGTTGGCATGCAAGAAAAGCAAGCCGTTCTTTCCGAACTGGAGCCATGTCATCAGCCATAAAGGTTCTTGAACCAGAGATTTTAGCGAGGAAAGCCAAAAGAAAGGTATTGGGCATAAACACTGTGGTTCAGATGAAGCATCCTAGGGACTCCAGTGATCTACAGCTCTTATCCCCTGTCCATGGAAGTGAAAATGGGTGTTTTCGCGGTTTCTTTCCCAGAGGCTACCATGGTAGCCGTGGGCCATATCCAGATGGCTAGGCACTACGGACTGCCGAATTTCGGTGGCGGAAACATAGGCTCTGCAAAAATACCAGATGAGCAAGCCACATACGAAAAAGCCTTGTGTGGCCTTACGTGCATGCTAGCTGGCGGTGACATATGCGGAGTGATAGGGTTGCTGAAAAATTACCCAGTCTTGTCCTATGAGTAGCTCTTAATTGACTACGAGATGTACGATATGATGTTGAGGCTCGTTCAGGGGATAGGCGTAAACGAAGACACGTTAACCATTGACACGATCTACAAAGTGGGGCTGGAGGGACATTTCCTCGCGGAGAAGCATACTTTGGACCATACAAAAGACGTCTGGATACCTATACTAGCAGACCCGGCGCCGTATGGAACTTGGAAGGATAAGGGAGCAAAATCAGTGGTCCATGTCGCAAAGGAGAAGGCAAAGGAGATACTAGCAACCCATAAGCCAACTCCTCTAGACAGAGACGTGAAAAAGAGGCTCGCTAAAATCATCAAGGAAGGAGAAAAGGGAATCCCACATTAACCCCTTTAGCTTGTAAAGAAACGATGTCTTTAGTAGCTTCAAAACATTGCGCATAAAGTTTATTATGTAAAGATCGAGAATTGACGTGAAGTGATAAAATTGGCATTTGGACGCCTCATACTGTTATCTGATGACGAGCTTGAGCATGTCCATGAAACAAGTTTGAGAATACTGCAGGAAATCGGAATAAAAGTTCTCAGCAAGAAGGTGCAGAGGCTACTCGCAGAAAATGGCGCAGAAGTGGATTCACCTCGTTCAATTGTGAAACTCCCAAGTTCCCTCGTAGAAGAAGCGATCAAAAAAGCGCCAAAGGAAATAGTACTGTGCGGAAGAAATCCAAAATTCGACCTCAAACTTCCTTCAAAGGATTACACTTACCTTGCTCTAAGCGGCTACGCGAGTTTTATAAGAGATTTCAAAACCGGAGAAAAAAGAATGACAAAAACGTCAGATCTGAGGGATTTCGCCATTCTGAGCGATTATCTCGACCAAGTTGACTTTTTCTGGCCGATTGTGGTTCCAACGGAATTGCCACCACCCATTCAAACAGTTCATGGCTTGGCCATCTCATTTGAGCATACAGGAAAACATGTCCAGCATGAAGCTTTGAGTGAGAAACAAGCAAAATGGCAGATTAAGCTAGCGTCCGCCATTGTCGGTGACAAAGAGAAGCTGAGGAAAAGACCCATATTTTCTTCGGTGAATTGTTCCGTCAGCCCACTTCTCTTCGAGGAGGGCTCGTCTGAAGCCATTGTCGAGTTGGCAAAGGCTGGAATCCCTGTTGTCCCTATGTCCATGGCTTTATGTGGCAGTACAGCTCCTGCAACAATTGCGGGAACACTGACTATAGTCAACACTGAAAACCTTGCCTCCCTCGTTATTCTTGAGTGTGCCAATCCAGGTGCACCTATGATCTACTGTGGAGAATCAACCTCGGCAGACATGATGACAGGAGACATCAACTATCGGGCACCCGAGCTTCCACTTATCGCAGCTGGCACTGCCCAGATGGCGAGGTTTTACGGGCTACCTGTCTATGCAACTCAATGCGGACTAGATGAGACTCCAGAGGATCTAGAGGCTCTTATTGAAGGCTCAAAATGGCTTGCTCTTGCACACTTGGGTCATGGAGATATCAGTGGAGGCTTAGGAAGCCTCGAAAACGCTGAAAGCTCGGCTTTGGAGCAGGTGGTTCTCGATGTCGAAGCTTGGATACATGCCCGTGCATACCTGCGCACGTTCAGTGTTGACGAAGATACCTTAGGGTTTGATGCCATCAGCAAGGTTGGTCCCGGAGGAAACTTCTTGGGGCTTAAGCACACCTTGGATCATTTCCAAAAAGAAATATGGCTCAAAAAAGGGACCACAATCATACCCTCGACAGGCGGTTCCATCGTCGAAAGAGCAAAAGAAAAGGTCAGAGAGATTCTTTCTACCCACGTCCCACCTAAACTCGAAGAGGACATCAGAAGAGAAATAAGCCAGATCCTTCGTCAATGTGAAAAAGACATGTTGTAGCGTTGTTGTTTTCAGGATGGTGGAGACCCGCGTGGCTTAAAACTGCAAGCCTAACTCTTCCAGTTCTCCTTTAACCTTGTTATAAGTGTCCAAACACTTGCGAGAAGGCTTTCCCGTCTTTACGTCACAGCAATCCTGATATTTCATACCCAATGGGGGGTCCGAGAGCTTATCCTTGTATAACGACTCAAGATGGTTCACGATTTCGTTAGCGTCTTCTCTTTTCATTCCAGCTGCAGCAGTTGCATGGGCAACCTCGGCGGCAAACCTAGGCTCTATAGGCGTCAGATAATCCTCGTGAATTGCCTTCGCAACCCCTACAGCCTCTATTGAGAGGCCAGAGGTCACAGCTGTTATAACACGTGCCGCAATCTCGTGCAGGCACATCTCAGTACAGGGTCCGGCTGCTGTGTAGGTTAGGTTTAATGACAACAAGTGAGTGTTCCTGCTGATTGCTTGGCCGTAAGTGCTTATCACCCAAGACAGCTCCGGTGCTGTACTACACCTATGTTTTAGGTGGATTGGAAAAACTAGATGACATGTTGCTTGGTACACGAGGACTCCCAGAATGTGATAGGCGGCAGCGGTGATTGCCGTACCCTCTGGTCCGCCGCAGTAGCCACCGAATACGGGACCGGATTCCCCGACAATGCGAGCGCCGAGGTTTGACAGAGCGCAGGCTTTGTTGAAGCGATCAAAATCTACCTTCAATTCCGCTAGTGCAGCCAGCAGGTATCCGTCTGAAGGTCTAAGCCCGTATTGCGGATGAAGGGCTGCGATCAATGACGGGGCTGACTCTGCGGTTGCGAGCGCGTTCATGATTGGCAAGCCTGGTCTTCCCACCCTTCTCAAAGCTTCTCTTGCTAAAACCGCATTTCTTATTGCCCCATATATCTCCAAAGGCGAGTTGGTTCTTATTCTTATTCCATCCACTGAAGTTAGAGCTGGCGTAGTTATAGAATCGGCAAGAGGTATTGACCCATAGCTTTGCACTAAACTCAGAAGAATCTGCTCAGAGGATACGGGCGCCCCTCCTGCTCCGATGAAGCACCAAGGTGGCGTCTTATCTTCAGGTTTTCTCGGAACCATGATCTTTGCATCCTTCCCTTCTCCAAAGCTGGCTCTGGAAGGAGCGGTTTTTAGGCCTTCTTTGATCTCACTTTCATCGAATTTAATTATCCGTTCCGTATCCTTGCAGTAAGTCCCAACCTCACAGTAGAGATCGAGAGCGGCTTTGAAAACATCATCAGCTAAACTATTGTCTGAAGGAACAGAGAGCTCTGGGTCATATTTGATGTCGTACTCTTTTATAAGCTCCCTTAATTTGGTTGAGAATATTTTTAGGTCATAGTCTTTTTCTGAACAGGGTTTCCCTGTTATGGCTCTATTCACGGCATCCAAAAGAGTAGCCAATTAATTCACCCCTAACTCTTGTTGATGGACTTTTGTATTCGCCACTATTTTATAACGTTTACCTTATCAAGGGGATATCATTCGCTCAATATTTCAAGAGAACTTAGCGGAGGCGTTAATGTCTAGCATGCTTACGCTGACCTAGACGCACCTATCTTCCCCAACTTCGCTTTAACAACTCTCATCTTGTCTGCGAATGCTGTTTTATCTTTTTGTTTGATCGTGTTCAACCATTCGATCGATTTCTCACAGAAAAAGCCTTCAACGTTTTCTACCTTTGGTAAATTCATTTGAAGGCTTGCGCAAAACTCCGGGTCTTGAGAAGCAACTGTTTCGGCTAGCTTCAACAGCAGCTTGTAGCTGGTTCCGGCAACCCTTTTTGTTTCAGCAAGGTCAACACAATTTATTAGAGTGTCACAAACGACGGTGCCAATAAAGTGAGGGAGCCCCAAAACCGCCGACATTAGCTCATCATGCTTTCTTGGAGACATGATTGAGACGTTAACCTGTTTCTCCTCCAACCACCCCTTAAAATCCTTTGCAAATCTCCTTTCCTTGTTGTTGGTCGGGGTGAGAATGAAATTTTGGTTTTGAATGTTCTCTGTGCGAGGACCAAACATGGGATGGGTTCCCAACGTTGTTCCAGTCTTTATGTATTCGTGCATTACTTTGACGGGAAACTCCTTAACTGAACAGATGTCCATAACCACTTGGTCTGGACGTATATGTGAATGAATCTCCCTTACGACATTTTCGAAGTTCTCTATGGACACAGATATCAAAACTCTGTCAGCACTTTTGACCGCATTCACGTTGTCAGCGATTTCAACTCCAAGTTCCCCTTTTATTTTCAACAGCTTTTCTTTACTCCTACCCGAAACTATCACCTGCATGCCTTCATCCAAGAAAAACTTTGTGAACCATCGACCCATTTTTCCCGTGCCGCCGATTATTGCCACTTTCATTGTAGCGCCTCGCAAATTTTTTCTAATCCCAGCTTGATTTCTTCTTCTGGCATGGTTAACGCTATTCTGAAGTGTTCTCGGTAATCTCCAAAAGAGGTGCCGGGAGTCAAAGCTACTCCATTGTCCAGCAGATCAAACGCAAACCTCTCAGAATCCAAGTTGTCATATTTTGGAAAGAAATAGAAGGGAGCGTCGGGTTTGGTGAATTTTAACCCTGTTTTCGAAAGAACCTTGCAGGCTAAATCTGCTCTTCGTCGGTATAGTTTCCTCATTCCCGCTGCGATTTTCTGTTTCAGTTCTAACGCCTTTAAAGCCGCTTCTTGAACGAAAACTGGAATGTTAGTGAAGGTCATCTGGTTCAGTTTCACCATTTTTCCAGCCAGCTCCTCTCCTACGATAACGTAGCCGATCCTCCATCCCGTCATTGCAAACGTTTTAGAAAAACTGTTGACGAGTATGTGGTTGCCACCAAAATCTAGAATGCTTTTTGTTCTCACGAAGCTTAAATCACGGTACACCTCGTCAGACATAATTGCCACTTTCTTATCGTTTGCAACCTCAACGATTTCTTCAAGCAAACTTTTCTCTATGACTTTGCTGGTGGGGTTGTTAGGATTGTTCAGTATTAGCAGTCGTGTCTTTTGGTCGATCAGACTCCTCAACTTTTCAGTGTCAATTTTCCAGTTGGAATCAATTTCTGTCCTCAAAAATCTTGTTTCCACTCCAAGACTTTTGGCGGCTAATTCGTAAGCGGTCCAGTATGGAGCCGGAATTACAATGTTTCCTCCATTTTTCAGCAATAGATACATTATTGAGAAAAACGCCCATTTTGAGCCTGGGATGATTACCACATTTTCCGCGGAAACGTTGTGGATGCTCGCTAATTTTTCTCTAAGCGTTTTCTCACCGGCATAAAAGGAGTATTTTGTCTTTCCCTGTTTCATGGCTTCAAAGGCTGCATCAATTATCTCCTTTGGAGTTGGCTGGTCAGGATCCCCAACATTTAACTTTATGATTTTCTTTCCTTCACTTTCAAGCTCCATTGCTCTTTGGCTTATTTCATACAGCATTTCTCTCACCACTTCTTTAAGTTCTGTAGCTTTCACGCTCCTGAGCACGTATGCTCACGGCGATTATTTCTTGATACACAGCTCTAACGTCGTGCGGGTTAAGTCCCAGCTTTGATGCTATTCCCGCTATACGCGTGTACTGCTCGTTTTCTCTGCGCCGATCCCTCACGGGAATTCCTTGCTCTCGTTTGATCCTTCCAATGCTTTCACAGATATCCACTCTCTCTTTTAGAAGACGCACAATTTGTTCGTCAATTTTGTCAATTCTTTTCCTTAATGCTGAAATTCTCTCCATTCTATCCCTTCTCCCGCAAAACTTTCGGTATGACTCCTGCCCGAAGCATGTGCTCAGCCAAAACCACAGCAACAGCAGACTCAACGACAGGAACAGCTTTCGGCACGATACACGGGTCATGTCTACCCCTAACTCGAATCAGCGTTTCCTCCATTTCGGACAAGTCAACGCTCTTTTGTTCTTTCGATATAGAGGATGTAGGTTTTATGGCCGCTCTAACCACAATAGGCATTCCAGAAGACATCCCGCCTAAAATGCCCCCTGCATTGTTTGTTAATGTCACAATATCCCCGCCGCTTATAGCGTACACATCATTGTTTTCCGACCCTCTCAGTTGGGCAACCTTAAACCCGGCGCCGAATTCAACTCCTTTGACTGCTGGAACATCAAACAACATCTTAGCGATGTCAGCGTCTAGGGAATCGAAGATTGGTTCGCCAACTCCTACCGGAACTTTCAGGGCAACGCACTCGACGACACCGCCCACGCTGTCGCCTTCACTCTTCGCCTTCAAGATTTCTTCTTCCATAGCTTTTGCACGCCCTAGGTCGGGGCACCTAACTGGGCTCTTATACGTGTTCCTCCGAATCTCCTCAATCGTAAGTTTCTTCTCAACTTTAACCTTACCTATCTCAACTGCATAAGCCAAAACTTCGACGCCGAAGAGACCTAGCAGTTTCTTGGCTATGGCGCCAGCCATCACAAAAGCCACCGTGATTCTGCCCGAAAACCTTCCTCCCCCACGGTAGTCGTTAAAGCCTCCGTATTTGATTCGAGCGGGGTAATCCGCGTGTCCTGGCCTAGGCACGTCCCTAATTTGGTCGTATTCACCAGAAACTGCTTCTTTATTCCAAACTAAGGTGCAGATGGGGGCGCCGGTAGTAAAACCGTCGAAGATTCCGGAGAGAACTTCTACGACATCTTTCTCTCTCCTCGCAGATACTATCTGGGGTTTGAGAGGAATCCTCTTGTCTACTTCCTCTTGAATGTCTCGTTCAGAAATCGGGAGGCCAGCCGGGCAACCGTCCACAACAACTCCTACGCATCTGCCATGGCTCTCGCCGAAACAAGTTACAACAAACTCTTTACCTATAGAATCACTCGCCAACAACATCCGCTCCTAACGAACGTAAATCATCAAAGAAGGTTGGATAAGATTTTCTGACACACTCAGAGTTTTGAATTCTCGTATCGCCACTCGCCCCTAAGGCAGCAACGGCGCAGGCCATTGCAATCCGATGGTCGTTATGGGGATCGATTGTTGCCCCATGCAGTGGACGAGGTCCCTTTATGATTAGACAATCTTCGATCATTTTGACGTCTGCGCCCATTTTCTTTAACTCAGCGTGAAGGGAAGACAGTCTGTCAGACTCCTTGTATCTAAGTCTCCTAGCGTTGTACAATTTGGATGTTCCCTTTGAATAGCATGCGAGGGCAGCGCAAACTGGAACTAGGTCAGGTATGTCTTTTACATCTACATCTATGGCGTTGAGTTGTTTTCCTTCAGCCTCAACGTACTCATCTTCAACTCTCACCTTTGAGCCCATTTCCTCCAATATGCCCAATATTGCCTTGTCCCCCTGCGTTGTGTGTTGATCAAGATTCTTCACCTTCACTTTTGAGCATGTTATTGCTGCGGCAGCTAGGAGGAAGGATGCAGACGAGAAGTCTCCTGGAACCTTATGATCACATGGGCTATAGTTCTGGTTGGAAGGAACTCTCAGTTGCTTGAGATCGTTTGACGCGGATACTCTGATGCCATGTTTTTCGAGGACCTCGATGGTCATACGAACGTAGCTTACGGATTCCAGAGGTGTAGTGACTGTAATCTCGGTGTTTTCTTCCGCCCTTGGACACACAAACAGTAGGCCTGAGATGAACTGGGAGCTTATATCTCCCCTTATTGACGCTTTTCCTCCCCTTATCCCCCCACCATGAACCCTGACTACCGAACCTTTTTCATCTCGCCGAAGACTGGATTCTGCTCCCAGCTGTTTGAGGCTTCGGAGAAGGGGTTCCAGAGGCCTCCTACTAATGGACAAACCGAGAGTGAAGGTGGAGGGACCGGGTGCGAGAGTAGCCACCGGTATCATAAAGCGGAGAGTAGCTCCAGACTCCCCGCAGTCTATGGGGTTCCGGGGGGTTTCAAGTGATGGGCGTCCCTTGATCGTCCAACAGGTTTCCTCTGGTTCTACTTCTGCTCCGAAGGCTTCTATGGCCTCCAGCGTTGCCTGAGTGTCGTCTGAGGAGAGAGGGTTCAATATTCTTGAGGTTCCCCTTGACAGTAAAGCGCCTATCATCATTCTATGCGTGTAAGCCTTGGACGGAGGAGCGTAGACCTCGCCGCCAAACCTCTCGCTTTTCTCGACCACGACATCCGCCAACTTTGATCAACCTACCACCTTAGCTTTTTCGTGGTTCACGCGCGCCTGTATGATGTCTCCCTCATACGTCTGCCATGCGTCTCTAACATTGTCAATTTTCTCCTCAGGAACGATGGCGGTGACTGCTGGACCTGTGCCAGACAACCCTGCGGCCACCGCTCCTGCCATTAGGGCATCCACGGCTATGGATGGATTGTATCCTAACGCCGAGGAATAGATCAAACCGTTAAGGGTTAGGGCTGACCAGTAATCTCCCTTCACTGCCTCTTTGTAGGCTATACCGACTAGAGATGCTACTCCCCTCATTCGCTGCACGTCAGAACCACTCGTGTACACTTTCTTTGCGGGAACATAAAACAAGACGGTTAGGTCTTCAGTTATTTCAAAACGCTTAACGATTCTCCTTTTTAGGTTGTCGGTAACCACGACTCCTCCAAAGTAGGAGGCGCAGGCGTCGTCGAACGCACCTGTTATCGTAACCTTTGCCTCGATCGCCGCTTCCACCCCTAGGTTTAGAACCGTCAAGTCGTCCAGACTTCTGTCTAATGCAGCCACGGTTGCCAAGGCTATGGCGTTTCCGGCAACACTACTGCTCTTTAATCCCCTAGCGATGGGGATGTTTGACGATGTTCTAACTTTCGCGCCGACTTCCTTCAGATTGAAGTATTCGAAAACTTTGCCCACCGTTTTTTCAATCAAAACTGGATCTTCAGTGGGATCTGACACGATATTGCCCTCTATGGTTCCGGGTTTGTCTGTTAATTGGACCTTGGCTCTTGTCCACAGGTCCACTCCAACTGCTCCTCCCTTACCAGTGGCGATGGCGTTTACGATGGTGGCGGCTCCGTGGGATAAAGCTTCGGCTTTTCCCGTCAACTGAGGGTCCCCAGCTCTGAAAGTTTATTCAAAACAGCCTGTTTCATCACTTTGACTGGTGCCGGATGGTTAGTCCATATTTCAAAGGAGGCAGCGCCTTGGTAGACAAGCATCTCAATGCCGCTGACTACTTTTGCTCCCATGGACTTAGCGTCTTTTGCGAGTTTTGTTTCTAACGGGTTGTAGATTAAGTCCATCACGCACAAGTCAGGTCTCAGCCAGCTCGGGTCCACCAGACTCTGGTGAACATCTGGGTGCATGCCAACAGAGGTTGCGTTAACCAGTATATCTGCCTCCTCCAGCTCGTTTTTCAAAAGTTCGGATGAAAGCGAGTTTCCACTTACCTTCTTGTTAAATTTTTTGCGTAAAACTTCCGCCAGCTCTTTGGCTTTCTGAGTGGTTCTGTTGAGAATTTTAAGTTCTTCCACCTCTTGTGCTAAGTTGAACGCTATGGCTTTTCCTGCGCCACCAGCTCCGAGTAGAAGCATCTTCTTTCCCTCTAGACCTACGCCGTTTTCCTTCAGAGCGTTTATTGCTCCGACGCCGTCGGTGATGTAACCCACAAGCCTTCCTCCGGCGTTGAGAATGGTGTTGACTGCGCCGATAGACCTCGATGTCGAGTCTATTTCGTCTAGGTGTTCCATAACGGCGGTTTTGTGGGGCATGGTCACGTTTAGACCATGAATATCTAAACTTTTTGCCCCAGCTATTGCGTCTCTTAATTCTTCCCTTCTAACCCTGAAGGCCAAGTAAACAAAATCGAGGTTCAACTCTTCAAAGGCTGCGTTGTGTATCACAGGACTCAAAGTGTGTTCTATAGGGTCTCCTATGACGCAGCAAACTTTTGTTCTTCCAGAAATTTTCGTTCTAAATTGCCCCCAAAGCCTCATACGCGACCCTCATTTCTTGGATGGTCAGTTGTCCCGATGCTGTTTCTCTTCCTTTCTCCAGAGACGCAAACGTGAGAAAGCCACCGAAGAGTGGAGACAGAAGCCTAGAAATCTTGCCCAGTTCTCCCATGGAGAAGCAGATCGTCTTAGCACTTTTACAGGCTTTGGACACAAAGTCCAAAACGGTTAGATTGTCCTCCGCCGACTTGGCCGTGGTCACAACTTTGCAGATGTCAGCCCCGCTCGCAATTTCCTTCCTGAGAATCTCCTCCATCCGCGGCAAACTGGGAGTCTGGTTAAAGTCGTGGAAGGACACTATGGGCTTCACACCCATTTCATGTACGTCGCTAACGGTGTCTTTCAGCTCAGAGGTGGACAACTCTATGTCAACATATTCAAAACCGTTCCCCGCGGCTTTCAGAAGTATTTGTTTGCGCTCGGTTTCGCTTCCCCGAAATTCGCCGTGGCACTTGGCTGATCGGTTAGTTGCTATCAGGGGTACCCTACTACAACCCGCAATGTTAGATAACTCATCGGGTTCTCCAAGACTGTCTAATCTGACTTCAACAAGATCTGCGTAATGGTTCTCAGCCCTCTCAATAAGCTCTAAAGCCTCAGCGACAGTTTCGGGAAGAACTGAGACGCAGATCATGATGGTCAACGCTCTATCACCATTTCCTCTTTCACCAAGGTTCCGAAATGTCTGCCTCCTTCCTCTGTTATATACACCAAAACTTCGTCGCCGGCTTCTAGTTCAGCAACTGACTTGGAGCCTTCTCTGGTTACAAGTCTAATGGTTTCAGCGTTTTGAACAATGGTCCTTATTCTCCTCTCTCCACATTCGGCCTCAATGAGCATCATGGGTCTCCACTCGATCTTAACCCTTCCCACATGCGTTGACCTAACCTTCCCTTCCCTATCAACTATGAGGACTTCGTCACCTGCCTTCAGCTCTGAAAGGTATCTTGTTTTGCTGAGTGAAGAAAGAGTGTACAGGGACACGGGTCCCGCGTTAACCCTGAACGGACGTGTTTCCACATAGGGGCTTTCATAGACCTCAGCCTGAACTAGGAACAAACCGGAGGATTGGCATCCCGCGAGGATTCCTTCGCCCAACTTCATCAGGTCGCAAGTGTCAACGCAGACTCTGGCTCCGGTTCCAATTTGCTTCAGCTCCACAACTTTGGCGGGCACAATCTCAATCTTTAGAGCTTGTTCCTTGGTGACTGCCGCTGTCTCCGCGACTTCGTCGACGCTGGAGGTTTTCAGGACAACTCCGTCGGCCCCTAGCTCCAGGGTCTCTAGGGCGAGCTTAGCGTCTCTTGCACACGAAACCTCGGCGAGCAGTTTAGTTTTTCCACGGGTCATCGCAATTACGTTCTCTAGAGGGATAACCTTCCAATCGGGACAGTAGAGGATTATATAGTCACATGACGATTCCACGGCCTCGGCAATGGTCTTCTCATCTTCTCTCCCGGTCATATTTACTTTAACTGCAACAGTTTTACCCATCGCCTTCAGCTTCTTGACCTTGTTTTTATCAAAAATTTCTAACACATTTATGTCGCAGTCACCTGACTTGGCTGCTGTTTTGACTCCAGTCTTTCTAGCGTTTTCTACATCCCGTGAGCCAACTAGAAGAGCATCACAGAACTGAGCGGCGGATTTAATTAGATTTTTTTTCACTTTGTCAGAAAATGACTCGCCTATTTCGATCCAGAATTCTTTCACTTGGCTGCACCAAGAATTTTTAAGGATTCATCGACTGAAGCGTTGTTATGTACAATTGCTGAGAGCGCCTTAACCATAAGCGTTGGGTTTTCGTGTTGAAATGTATTTCTACCAATGGAGAGCCCTGCGCCGCCAGCTTTCACTGAGTCCTGCACCATCTGCAAAACTTCTCGAGTGGTTTCCACCTTAGGACCACCAGCTATTATGACTGGAACGTGGCAACCGTGAACCACTTCTTTGAAGGTTTCGATACTGCCCGTGTAGTTGGTCTTGATGATGTCGGCGCCCAGCTCAGCACCCAACCTGGCGGCGTGCGCAACCACGTCCACGGCATGTTGATTCTGTATCTCCGGCCCTCTTGGGTACATCATAGCTAACAGGGGCATGCCATATCGGTCACAGTCGTCCGCAACCCTGCCCATTTTTGCGAGCATCTTATTTTCCTGTTTCGCGCCAACGTTAATGTGAACGGAAACAGCGTCTGCGCCGATTCTTACAGCTTCGTCTACGGAACACACCTGAACCTTGTAGTTTGGATCAGGGCCAAGCTTTGTGCTAGCTGACAAATGTACAATCAAGCCAGCTCGGCCAGTGTTAACGTTTTTTGCTACGCCTCTGTGCACCACAACCGCGTCTGCGCCTCCTTTTAACAGTTTGTCGATGATCGCTTGCATATTCACAAGTCCTTTGATTGGGCCTACGGTTACGCCGTGATCCATTGGCACTATGACAGTTCGTTGGTCGTCGCGGAAAATCCTTTTCAACCTTTTCTTTTTGCCAGGGTCCAAACATGTTCGCCTCCTAAAGGTATTTTTTTGCTTTCAAGTACTCGGCGTTTAGAATTCCACAGCCAGCAGCCCCTCTTATGGTGTTATGGCCTAGAACAACATACTTGACTCCCATGAGTGTGAGGTCCTTCCTAACTCTGCCCACCACGACACTCATGCCACCGCCCTCCATTCTGTCCAATCTTGTTTGCGGTCTGTCTTCCTCACGCCTAACGACGACGGGTTTCGCTGGTGCTGTTGGAAGCCCAAGTTTCTGGGGTTCGCCGACAAACTTTTCCATCGCGGCCACAACTGATTCAGGGTCTGCTTCACGTTTTGGCTCAACGAAAACCGCTTCCATATGTCCGTCCAAAGTTGGAACTCTGTGACAACTCGCTGAAACCTTGAACTCCGCTGGTTTTGAAGGAGAGCCAAATACCTTTAGAGTTTCGTTTTGCATCTTTTCCTCCTCGTTCCTAATGAATGGGATAACGTTGTCTACAATGTCTAGGGAGGCGACGCCTGGGTATCCCGCACCTGAGATGGCCTGCATCGTAGAAACGATAATTCTTTCAATGCCGAATTCGTCGTGGATTGGTTTCAAGGAAAGGGTTAAAACTGTGGCGCTACAGTTTGGGTTTGTAACAATCGCACCGCTCCATTTTCTTCTCCTGCGCTGTTCGTCTATGAGGCATACGTGATTGCAGTTGACTTCCGGATTCATCAGAGGCACATCTGGGTCCATCCTGTGGGAAGAAGCGTTGCTAACCACGACGTATCCAGCCTCAGCAAAGCTCTCCTCTACCTTGCCAGCTACCTCAGCGGGCAGCGCGGAGAAAACAACGTCAACATCTTCAGTGTTTTTCACAGCCTTGGGTTCTATGTCAACTACATCTAGGTCGGAAACGTTCTTCGGGATTGGAGTTGGTATTCTCCACTTCGCTGCTTCTGAATACTTCAGTCCAGTGCTTCTCTCAGAAGCCGCTACAACCGAGACCTCGAACCACGGGTGTCCACTCAACAATTGGACGAAAATTTGGCCGACTGAGCCTGTTGCGCCTAAGACTGCTGCTTTCATCATCTCTGATCACTTCGTAAAGAGCTTTTGATCAGCTTTAGAGCTGTCTCTTTTTCCTTCCAGTTCACGAAGAGAAGGATGCTTGAGGTGATTGTTAGGATGCCGAAGATGTTTATTCTATTTAGGCGTAGAGCCTCTGATATTCTTCCTATGATGCCGGGAGTTTCCTCTAGCCCTACACCGCTGATTTTGAGAAAGGCTAACTGCTTCCTAACAGACATCGCGATGGTTTCCCCTTGTTTCAGTATTCTTTCATGAACTTTCTCCAAGAGAGAATCTAAATCTTCCTCTTGTGCTACGTACAGAATTATTGAATTGTAATCAACAGACAAACCTAACAACGATGCATATGCCTTAACGACCTCGGTTAGCTCTTGGATGATCTTAGGTTTTTCAGAGACGCCATGACCTACCACCGTTATCGAGATTGCGGGAGATTGACTTGCTAAGACCACGTCTAGTTCAGTTGACAAACCTTCGGTGATTAGGCTGCCATTTGCGTTCAAATCGCCATGAATGTGACTGATCACCTTGGCACCTATTGTTTGATCTTTATACCTTAAGGCCTTTCTGTGGATGAACTTAGTGCCCGAATCAGCCAGTCCCACCAGCGTGTTCACATCGATCTCTCGAAGTCTTTCAGGATTTTGTATGACTTTTGGATCAGCAGACATGATTCCCTCAGCGTCGGTAACCAAGACAACCTCGTCCGCTCCCAATGCTTTTGCGAGAATGAACGCTGTTGCGTCGCTTCCACCCCGTCCAATGGTGGTTATTTTTCCATCAAGTGTTCTGCCTACAAAACCGGCGATGACGGGTGTAGCGCCTTTTTCAACAAGGGGAAGTACATATTGCTGAATCCTTTTTCTGCATTGCTCCTCAATTGGGTTTGCGTTGGAGAAGTTGTCATCCGTTATGATGGGCCAGTCTGGGTCCAATGGGTCAAAGTAGCGGGATTCTACACCTTTTGCTTTTAAAGCCGCGGTGACAATTCTGATGCTGGTTCTCTCTCCCATTGCTAGGATGTCATCTAACTCTACCTTTTCAACCTTTCCGCCAGAGGCGTTCTTGGCTGCGTGAAGAAGCAAATCAGTTGTTTTTCCCATAGCCGAAACAACCACGGCTATCTGCGTACCTCTTGCGACTTCTTTGGCAACAGCCGTAACAGCCCTTAACATTCGTTCATGATCGGCTAAACTAGCTCCTCCATATTTTACCACGATTCGTTTGCGGCGCTTTACATCAGATGGTTTCATAAACCAATCAAACCCCCCAAAAGCCCACGAAGCTAAAATGGACGCAAAAATTCTTTTTTAGCTACTGGGCTCTCAAAAATAGCGAAAGCTATAGCTGTAGCCAAAGAAAGTCATTAAATAGTTGGTCGTTTGAATCATCGTTTTCTCTTTCATGCTCCCAGAGCCTCATCTCTAAACAGTTAACTTTCTTACATAAAAGAATTTCGAACAATAAATATTGATGCGTTATTAAAGCTTAAAAATGCCTGAACATACACTAGCTACGGGATTGAACATGAAAGTGCTTGTTATGGGAGGATACGGCGCTCAAGGCTCTGTTATATGCACTTATCTGGCAAAAAGACCTGAAGTTTCAGAGATCGTTTGCGCTGGGAGGAACCTAGCAAAGGCGAAGCGACTTGTCGAGAGACTCAAGAGCGACAAGATATCACCAAAAAAACTTGATGCGACAAAACAAGACGAGTTGACGAGCGCCGCGAAGGGAATGGACTTAGTTGTAAACGCAACTGTGCCCAAATTCAACCTCCTAGTGATGGATGCAGTTTTGAAGGGTGGAGCCCACTACCAAGACCTAGCGTCAGGACCAACCGACAAACCGATGGATAAATTCGTTTCACAACAAATAGAACGGAGCCCAAAGTATGCAGACGCGGGATTAACCGCTCTGATAAACACAGGATCGTCTCCAGGAGTTACGAACGTACTTGTAAGACACGCCGCCGACAAACTTGACCGAGTAAACGAAATAAAGGTAAGGTACACGGGACTCATGGAGACCAAAGAGTTCATCTCAATCTGGTCGCCGGAGACAGCGTGGGCTGATATGGCAGAGGAACCATTTCTTTACGAGAACGGAAAGTTAAAAAGAGTCCCACCGTTCAGTGGCGAAGAAGTGTATCCGTTCCCAGAGCCATTCGGCCCTCAAAAAGTTGTTCATCATCATCACGAGGAAGTAGTAACATTACCTAGGTTCATAGGAAAGGGTTTAAAATACGTTGACTTTAAGATGGGCGACCCAGACATGCCTATTGCAAAGGCAATCTGGCAAATCGGTCTCCTAGGCAAAAAATCTGTCGATGTCCGAGGGAAAAAGGTCGCTCCAAGAGATGTTTTCGTTTCTGCGATTCCGCCTCCTCTTACCATGGAAGAAGTGGAGCAAAAAATCAAAGAAGGGATACTGATTGACGCCAGTGAATGTGGGGTAGTAGAAATCGCTGGTGAAAAAACAGGTGAAAAAATACGCTACAAGTATGAGTGGCCCACCTTGAATGTCCGCGAAGCCAACAAAATAATACCAGGCGTAACTCAAGAGTCGTATTGCACAGGGGTTCCAGCCGCAATCTTTGCCTGGATGCTTGGAAGGGGGAAGATAAAAACTCCCGGTGTCATTGCACCAGAGTGCTTAGATCTGGAAGTTAGGAATACAATCTTTTCCAAGCTGGCGGAAATGAAAATACCCGCATACGAAAAAATGGAAAGAATCCTCTCTTAGAGGACAATGTCGAAATCTCGCTACTTGACTGCAGTTAGCGAAATTATTAATTACTGGTTTTTCCCTACTAGGCGTACATCGGTGATTAACATGGGTGAGGAAGAGCTTCTCAAGACATTAAGTGAATCAGTTGTTGCTTGTGACAGGGATGCGGTAGTGAAGGCAGCTCAACAGGCCATTGAAAAAGGGTTAGACCCAGTTAAGGCGATTGAGAAGGGATTATCCAAGGGCGCGATAACAGTAGGCGAAAAGTTCGATAGACTAGAAATCTTTTTGACAGACTTAATGATGGCAGCGGATGCGATGAAGGCGGGCTTAGATATTCTGCTTCCCCTAATATCCGAAGAAAAAGTCTTGAAAAAAGGAACAGTTGTCAGTGGCACTGTGAAAGGTGACATACACGACATAGGAAAAAACATTCTGTCGGCTCTCTTTAGCGCGAATGGCTTTGAGGTCCATGACTTGGGCGTAGATGTTTCTACGTCAAAATTCATTGAAGAAGCAGAGAAGGTTAGAGCGGACATTATTGCACTGTCAGCGCTCATGTCGTCAACCATAGGGGGACAAAAGGATGTTATAGATTACCTGAGTGAGACCGGGAAGAGGGAAAAATTCATCGTTATGGTAGGGGGAGGACCTACCACACGGGAGTGGACTGAGGAGATTGGTGCTGATGGATACGCAGAAACGGCCATGGAAGCCGTGAAGGTCGCTTTAGAGCTGATTGAGAAAAAGAGGAGCTAGTATGGTTGTCTTTCTAGACGCTGTCGAAAAGGCTCTAACTGGGAAACCCTGTTCAGAGCGAGATTACGACCTAAAGATCTTTTCAACCAAATTGAGGGAAGTAGTAAAGGAATACGATATTAAATACGACCCAGAGAACCTCGTTTCCTCTGATAACAGTTTAGCCGATGACATTTTCAAAGCCGCCTTTGACTTCTACTGTGAAGTAGGTACATACTGCAAAGACACGGAGCGGATAATTAAATTCGATGAAAACGAGATCAAAGACAGATTAAGGAATTCGCCTTCAAGAATTGTTTTCGGGGAAGGAGTAGACGCCGGAACAATGGTTCCGAGAAAACCTGAAGACAGGACACCGCCATGGCGCTTCGTCGGAGCGGGCGGAGTCGCCGTATCCTCTGAGGATGTTTTTATGGGACTGGTGGAAAACTACGCGAAAATACCAATTGCCAATTCAATAACCACGCCCACTTTGACCCGGGTAAACGGAATAAGGATAAGACCTTACTCACCCCTAGAAATCTTGGGCGCAATAAGAACAGTAGCTCTTGGAAGAGAAGCCATAAGAAGAGCCGGAAGACCTGGTTTGCCCATTATGAACTCCATCGCAACCGCCGATTCAGCAATAGCGTTAGTCGCAGGACTACACCCAGAATACGGTCTCAGGCCAACAGACGGATATATGGTTGCCACACTTGCAGAGCTCAAAACAAACTTCGACCTCCTCAACAGAGCGTGTGCCTTAATGTCTCTAGGCCTTCCCACAGCCGCAATCTTTGGACCTATATTTGGCGGTTACTGCGGCGGACCTGAAGGTACAGCGGTCGTGACCGTTGCCTACCACTTGATGGGAGCCCTCGTATATCAGGCAGGATGGTTCCTCGCCTTTCCGATTCACATCAAACACATAGCCAGCAGCATGCCGGAACTTTTGTGGGTGGCTAGCGTTTATGCCCAAGCGATCAGCAGAAACACCCACTTGTTGGCACTTTATTACGACTATACGGCTGCTGGACCATGCACAAAAATGTCTCTATATGAGATGGCGGCGCAGTATACGGCGGCTATAACATCCGGTGTCTCCATGGAGACAGGAGGAATAGCAAAGGGCAGGCGGGAAGATTACTTGACACCGGTAGAGCCAAGATTCGCGGCCGAGGTGGCTTACGCTGCTGCTGGGATGAAAAGAGAAGACGCTAACGAAATCGTGAAAAACCTAGCTTCAAAGTATGTTGATAAAATTGCAGACCCACCGATAGGCATGAAATATCAGGAATGCTGTGACACCAAGACAGGGAAACCGTCAAGAAAATGCTTAAATATATACAACGGGGTTAGGAAAGAGCTAAAAGATTTAGGCTTAGATTTAAGTAGAAATGAAAGGGAATATTAAGGAAAAGGAGGTTCATGATCTGTTTGAATATAAGAGCAAACAACAAACAATCAACATAGGAGGAGTCAAAGTAGGGGGAATCCCCGGGCAAAACCCCACAGTCTTAGTAGGAACAATTTTCTATCACGGTCACAAAATCTTTCGTGACGAGAAAACCGGAGACTTCGACCGAAAGCAAGCAGAAGAGGTAATCAATGGTCAAGAGGAGATTTCTGATAAAACCGGAAACCCTTGTATGCTAGATGTTGTGGGAGCTACGCCGGATACCATGAAAAAATTCGTCGAGTTCACGGCAAGCGTCACGGATGCTCCTATTCTGATGGACGGACCGACCCCTGACGCGAAAATAGCGGGGCTAGAGTATGCAAGTGAAGTTGGGCTAATCGACAGAGTTGTCTACAACTCGCTAATCCTAGAGTACAAACAAGAGGAAATTGAGAAAATTAAGGAAACAGGTCTGAGGAATGCTCTCCTCCTCGCTTACAACCCGAAGGAGTTCACGACGACTGGTCGAATCAAAGCTATCAAGAAGCTCCTAGAGGTAACTCGCGAAGTGGGCATCGACAGACCTTTACTCGATACGTGCGTCCTTGACATTCCAGGCCTAGGGATGGCATGCCGCGCCTCCTTTGAACTAAAGAATGAATTCGGTTTGCCCGTTGGCTGCGGAGCGCACAACGCGGTTAGCCTGTGGAAAGGTTTAAAGACAAAGTTTGGAAAACAAGCGGTGAAGCCAGCCGTTGCATCTGCATGCGTTATCGCCGCAGCGGTTGGAGCAGACTTCGTTTTGTACGGGCCAGCAGAGGACGCAGGGTATGTTTTTCCAGTTATCGCGATGACAGACGCTGCTTATGGCTATCTTCTCTTTGAAAAGAAGGTGGCACTCGATAGAAAACATCCCCTTTACCGAATAGCGTAAGTTTGCTATTGTGAGCACGTAACAGTTGCGACTGTTCTTCATGAAAGGGTGAAAAAGGATTTCTAGCCCAAGCCAATGCGCTAAAGATTCTATTTGAGCCTCTCTAAATGTTCTTTGACTGATGGAAATCTATCTAAATCTTTGTGTGGAATAACCAAGGCATAAGTAAATTCTTGGCTAAAATCAGGGTCAATTGCAAGCTCGAGATATCGAATTCTCCTCGAGAGAGTCTCAGCGGTTTCCCTTGCCTCCCTCGATATTAGAGCCATTTTGGCGCCGGTTACCGCTGTGTTGCCGACAAACTTTATCTTCTCTGTTGGCACGTCGGGCACTAGCCCGATGAACTTTGCGTTTTCAGGGTTGATGTAATTTCCAAACGCGCCTGCAATGAAAACTCGGTCGAGGTCTTCCCTCTTCGCGCTCTTCCTCTTCATCAAAATTGAGCAGCCTGTAAACATCGCGGCCTTCGCCAGCTGTATCTCATTAATGTCTTTCTGTGTAACCGTAATCTCTTTTCTAGTTGCAGTTTCCTTTTCCCATACCAGAACAAATTCTGGGACATTATTAACCGTTTTCAGTCGTGGTGTTTTTATGTTAGGGCTAAATCTTCCATGATGATTTATGATTCCTCTCTTTAACATTTCAGCTACAACATCAACCATTGCAGACCCGCACAAGCCCACTGGCTTCACATCACCTATTGTTTCGTATTCAACTTCGTATGCGTCTGTGCTGATACTTACCTTTTCGATTGCGCCGGTTACAGCTTTCATTCCATGTTTGATGTGGGCTCCCTCAAAAGCTGGACCTGAGGCACAGGAACAAGACAAAATATCTTCGGCGTTACCAACAAAAACTTCCGTGTTTGTTCCTATATCCAAAAGTAGAGAGAGTTCCTTGGACTCGTGAATCCCGCTGGACAAGACATCTCCAACAGCGTCTGCGCCGACAAAACCCGCTATGATCGGTAAAACATAAACAACACCATTTCGATGGATTTTTATGCCCAACTCTCGAGCTTTAACGCTTATTGATCTCTTCACAGCCGGCGTATATGGTGAAAGGGCTAGGTATTTTGGTTGAATAGCTAATAGAAAGTGATGCATGGCTGTGTTCCCGGCTACTGTTGCTTCATAAATGTCATCCGGATCAACATTCGCTTTGGTGCACGCTTCGTGTAGAACGTCATTTACTCCTTCAACTGCTAATTTTTGCAGCACCCTAAGCTGTTCATTACCAGCCATGGCAAACGTAATCCGCGATATAACGTCCTCACCGTGCATAATTTGTGGGTTTTCAATAGATCCTATACCCACAGTTTGACTAGTCATTAGGTCGACAACATAGCCAACTATTTTCGACGTACCAATGTCTATGGCTAACCCTAAGAGTTTATCCGAGGTGTCTCCTGCTTCAACCGCGATAATTACGCGATCGTTCCAGATTGTAACTGTGAAGTCCCAATTTGCATCGCGGAGAATATCAGGCAATTTCCTTAGAAGTTCGTAGTCAATTTCCAATTTTTCAAGGCCAAACGCATGTTCCAGATGATCGAGGAGTCTTTTGAAGTCCGGCCTAACATCAGACAGCGTGGGCTTCGGTAACAAGACGTGAAATTTCTTAACTGACGGGTTTAACGGTACGGGTCTTTCCATACCACTAATCTGGATCTTACGCGCTCCGATTCTGCTTTCCTCAGGGACCATCGCTGTAACGTTTTGCTTAAGGACTGTACAGCAAGCCAGCCTGTAACCTAAATCAATTTCCCTTGGGGATAAATGGGTCGTCTCAGCGTCCGTCACTTCACTTACGGCGTTCTTATTCTTGACGATAACCCTACATTTTCCGCAGGTTCCTTCTCCACCACATTCAGTTCTGATCCCGATGCCAGCTTCGCTTGCCGCTTGGAATATGGTGGTTCGAGGC
>Ga0224496_10000759_pt1 | contig 21680 bp, 8 predicted proteins | sample SF_Jul11_sed_USG_2_FD_168127 | JGI IMG/M metagenome (GOLD analysis project Ga0224496, IMG submission 168127) | Sediment microbial communities from San Francisco Bay, California, United States - SF_Jul11_sed_USGS_8_1 | ecosystem: Environmental > Aquatic > Marine > Sediment | place: USA...
CTTCGCTCGTGCCATCTTTCAAATCCCCTTTTATCACCGCAAAAAGGCTGATTAAGGACTGATATCACCATAGTTTTGTGTTGTTTTCATATTAAATCAAAGTGTTAGCTTGGCCCGACCCCATTTAATGAGACCCATTTAATGACCATTTAAAGATTTAATATCCTCACCAGTCGGCTGCAAAAAACCCTCAAAGTCAACTTGCTCTCCTAATTTTTTATCTAGGGTGATAAGGCCCTGGATCCTGTCAAGTTCTGCCATGGCCATGGCATACTCTGCTCGAAAGCGATGCTCGCTTGACAATGCTTCGGCATAGGCTGTCTGGGCTTCAAGGACATTATTGGCCGTGGCCAGTCCCACTGGAAATTTTTCCTGCTCAGCCTCAAGTCGTTTCATGGTAGCCAAAGTAGTCTTTTCGGCTGCCTCCACTCCCTTAACGGCAAGCCTTACGTCACGCACCGCCTCACGAGCACTGCGGCGGACCTGTTGCCTCACAAGCTCTGCCCTGATTTCAGCTTGGGCTAGATTCGCCTTAGCCTGCCGGTAGTTTCCCTCCGCAGAATAATTACCCAACGGCACCGAAAGAACCAAGCCTACCTGCCACATGGTATCAGACCTATTGGAGACATTATCAAGGGAGTTCCCATAGGTATTATCGGTTCCGCTCACCCCGACAGCCCCGCTGAGATCCAACGACGGCAAGGTACGATTTCTTGCTCCGTTCACCGTTATGTGCGCGGCTTTTATTTTCAGGTCTGCAGCTTTAATGTCCGGCCTGTTATTCAAGGCATATTGCAACACCTGCTCAAGATTCGGCAATTTACCGCTCAGCTGAGGCAGGTCGCTCGTTACCAAACTCTCCCCCCAATCGTTGCTGTTCAATAACAGCTTCAAGTCATCTTCTGCCGCTCCAATGGCTCGCTCACCTTGGATGAGCAATTTCTCCCGGAGTGCCACCTCGGATTCCGGCTCGTAAATCTCGACCGGGGCCATTACCTTGGCCACTATCTTTTCCCTGGTTTCATCACGAAGTTTTTTCGCCAGGGTCAAGGAAAGATTTTTCACCTCGATATCCTGCCCGGCAAAAACCAACTCCCAATATGCCTTTTTCACCTCCGCAGCCAGGTCCGCTGCCCGGCTATCCACCAAGAAAATTTCCGCCTCTACCTGCCGTCGGGCGGCACGCAGGTTCGCCGTTTGCACCTCTACGCCCCGCCCTTTCAGTAAAGGCTGCCGCAGACTAAAAATCACTCCGGAGTAATAAGACGGATTGAGGAGGGTAAAAGAGGAATCGGTATCGGTACGATTGTTTTGCCAACTCAAACTGAATTCAGATCCGAAAGTCATCTTTTTCTGCAGGCTCGTATTCCACTCTAAAAATGTTTCCTGCTGTGGACTGCCTATGGCAACAGGAGACATCTTCTGCTCCTCCTGGCTCATCAACTCGGCGGCAAGGATTGCGTCAAACTCCCCTTTTTCGACCAATACCCCCCCTTGATTCCGGTCAACCTCTTCCCTTTGCAGACGCAGGTTCAGGTTATTAGCAAGGGCGATCTCAACGGCATTGTTCACACCAAGTGGTTGTATATGCTCCTCAGCTCTGGTTGTCTCCAATAACATCATTGAAAAAATCAAGCCGAGAAGAATCCTTTTACATGCCATCCTTATTTCCATCACCTTTCTCTACCTGCTTCATGCCAGGCCTTCTGTATAGGTGAAAGCAAATAGGCGGCGACAGTACGGGTGCCGAGATGAATCTCGGCATTCGTTTGCATGCCGGCAGTCAATTGAAAATTCTTTTCATCCATTTCCAACTTCATAGAGTTCAGGTTTATTAGCGCCTTGTAGACAAAAGGGGCCGACCCGGCTAAATCGCTCCTTGGAGCGCCGTTACTTACGGCATTGTCCGCGGCATCAGCGCTGATATACTCAACCACTCCTTCAGCCATGCCGTACTTTTGAAATGGAAAAGTCGCAAACTTAAGCTTTACGGACTGACCCAACCTAACAAAACCTATATCATCGTTGGATATCCAGACTTCGGCCCGGAGCGTCTCATTGCCGGGCACCAGAGTAAGCATCACGGTCCCCGGTTGCACGACTGTGCCTGCAGTGTGAGTGGCAAGATCCTTAACCACACCCTCCTGCGGCGCCTTTAGTTCGAGGAGACTCTTGCGATGATCCTGTTTGGTAATCTCCTGCCTGAGCTTGTCCATGGCGTTTGCCAGCTCATCTCGCTCGGTGTAGAGCCGTCGCCGGTAATCGGACTCAATCTGGATGAGAGTCTTTTCGGATTGCGTGACGCCGGCTTTAGCCGACTTGACCACATGTTTCTGAGTATTCAGTTCTTGTTCCTTTTCGATTCGTTCACGTCTTTTGTCACTGGCAGTGAGGCCAGCAACCGTGCCCTTTTGGGCAAGATCGGCAAAAGCTTTCTCCTGCGCCAAATAATGGGGCAGTATTTCTGCCAGCTTGGTACAGATCTGTTCCGCGGCGGAAAGATCCTGTTTGGCCTTGTTCAATCTGGAACGTTCTTCTGCAAGGGCCGCCTCCAAGGCAGCACGATTAGCTCCATATTGAGCTTCAACTTCAATGGCCAGTTCCTGACAATCATTTTCTTCAATTTGAAACGGGGTTCCGGATAGTTCCGCGTCTAACCTGCGCAGGGAAAGACGCTTGCGTTCATATTCATTTTTCAAAGATTTAGCATCGGCGTCGGTGACAAGGGCGTCCATCCGCATCAAAACCTGACCGGATTTGACTAGTTCACCTTCAACTACCAATATCTCTTTAACTATCCCGGACTCAGATGGTTGAACAATCTTAACATAGCTCTGCGGCACGAGTTTGCCGTTTGCCACAGCAACTATGTCTAATTTCCCAAACAACGTCCACAAAAGAAGACAGACAAGAAAAAACAGCAAAGTCCCAAGTATTATGCGCCCAAGGGGGTTCGGAGGCGTATCCTGCAGGCGCAAAAGCGGCGGGGCAAATTCAAGCGGGTCAGGGTCGGAGTGCAGCTTGTTAGAAAAAATATTCATCGCAAATTTTCCAATACAAAGCATGTAACCGGAGACGCTCCCCCCCGGTTACATGCCTGAAGATTAATGTTAAGCTATTTTACGGAGACCGTCGTCCAGGCCCCGAAAGGTTTTCAGTTCCTGTCCATTACCGGGCAGGAGAGAAAATCCATCTTTGCCGAACATGGATTTTGACCCAAGAAGTGCTCCTTGGGTTTCGCATAAAACAGTGGTATCCGCCCCCAGCCTCTCATCCAGCCAGGAAGGCACATGCCTGTCTGCCAAAGCCTCGGAAACAGCCAAATCCATAGCCAGCCAGCGGGCAAACATAGCGGAGGTATCTGGATGAGCAACATTACGCTCAGGTAGTTGTTGCTTTTGTTTTTTCCAGTGACCGGCATTCAGGTAGTCCTCTTTTTTCTGCGGTTGTTGCCAGCTATCGAACTCACTTTCATTTGCCGGGACTATAGAATCGGACGCCGCATTGAGTTGGTCTCCTGAAAAATCGACATGCGCCAAATTTCTTTCCTGTACTCTATGTTGCTGAGTCGCACGAAGACCACCCTTTGCCCCAGGATCGCCTGGGCCAGTGCCGACACCATCATTAAAGTTATAAACAAGTCCCCATGGAGGTGCATCGCCGCCGTTGCCGACACCCTGGTTTCCGTGCCAAACCGAAACCCGGAAAACGTCGGAGGCAGAAAGGCTTCCCTCGGTGCTGCCGGTGGCGGCAACCATGTCGGTAGCCGTAACCTTTACATCTAAATATTCAACATTTTTCGGTGCCCGGCCTGAAAATACCAAGTTTTCAGAATCAAAAGACAACCAGTCCGGCAAGGCTGAACCATCCTCCAGGGTTGCCGTGTAATTCAGCGCATCTCCTGCATCGATATCTATAAAACTCCCATCCGGCACCTGAAAACAAAAGGGCTTGTGAAAAATAAGCTGCTGATCAGCGAGAGGAGTGGCCACAATCGGCGCATCGTTGGTTCCACTGACGGTCACCTCAAGCGACGAGGCAACCTCCTCAATGCCGTCGGTAACGGCAAAGTCGTAATGCTCCGTTATCTGATGATAACGCCCCATTGTTTGCACCACACTGCTATCATTATCAAGCGTATATGTGTAAGTTCCGTCCGATACTAAAGACAGGGTGCCATAGTCGCTGGTGTGTTCAAAGGGCGCAACCACGCTGAGTACATCGGCGATGTCTATGTCATAATCATTAGCAATGACATTGCCTTGGGCAATAATAGCGTCATCCTCAATCACTTGGTCAAAATCGACCTCAGTGATCGGAGTGTCGTTGACGCCGACGATGTCAACCAGCACATTACCAATGTCGGTAGCGCCCTTAAGATCGCGGACGATGTAACTAAAATTGTCCTGCAACACCTCCCCTTGGGCCAGATATTGAAAACCGCCACCGATATCATAGGTAACTTCATCATTTACCAATGATACCGAGGCGCCAACCTCAGATTCCCCTATGGACGGAACCGTGAGCACATCCCATGGGTTGGGATCAGTATCGTTGGCCAGCAGAAAGCTGGTCGAGAAAACCACTGGTCCACCGTCTTCATAGGCTGTAATATAATCCGGATTGGCTTCCGGCGGCCGGTTTGTCAACATTTCGATACCAGTCCTGTCAAGCACGGTGCCATCGTCGAACTCCATGGTGTTAAGTCCGTCACCATCCTGCAGATACCAGTCAACGAGAACAAAGGAGTCATCTGTCCCGTAAACCTGGACGACCATATCGTCACCCACCCGATCCGCTTTGAGATCCAACTCGCTCAGACCGCTGCCAACATACAGGGTATTCTGCCCCTGGGCAGCCACAATACGATCATTGCCGTCACCAGACAGGAATATGTAACGGTCATCACCTGACTCGCCCTGCAGAATATCGTCTCCCGCACCGCCATGGATGATATCGTTGCCTGCGCCACCAAACAGGACATCGGCTCCATCTCCGCCATCAAGAAAATCATTGCCGCCGCCACCGGCCAGGATGTTATCGCCGCTGTTGCCGGTAATCTGGTTATCCAGATCATTACCGGTCGCATTGGTATTGCCATCGCCAGTAAGAATAAGATTTTCGATATTGGCATCAAGGGTGAAACTGACGCCGGCCTGCACGGTGTCAACTCCGTTGTCGACAGCCTCCACCACGCTGTCGTTCATGTCATCGACAATATATGTATCGTCACCTAAGCCGCCAACCAGCGTGTCGGCACCCAGACCGCCATCAAGCAAATCATCCCCCCCCTCGCCGGACAGGACATTGTCTGCACTGTTACCGGTAAGAACGTTATCAAGCTCATTACCAGTACCGCTGATTGAGGCTGTACCTGTAAGCACGAGATTTTCAACATTCGCTTCCAGCGTATGACTTGCGCTGGCCAACACCGTATCGATGCCCTGCTCTGCCGCCTCGACCACGATGTCCCCAACGTTATCGACGACATAAGTATCGTCTCCATCCCCGCCGATCATGGTATCGGCTCCGGCCCCGCCATTAAGCACGTTCATGCCTGCGTTGCCGGTGAGCACATTAGCCAGACTGTTACCGGTTCCCTTTAGGTCGGCCATCCCGGTCAGGGTCAGATTTTCCACATTATCGGTCAGGGTGTAATCCAAGCTGGCACGGACAGAATCAATTCCTGCATATGCCGCCTCGACAACCACATCTCCGGCATCGTCCACCAGGTAGGTGTCGTTGCCGCTGCCGCCCTGCATAATGTCATTGCCGGTCCCGCCAATCAGAGTATCGTTACCACCGTTGCCGAGTAAGGTGTCGTCCCCGGCCAGACCGGAGAGAACGTTGTCTCCGTCGTTGCCGGTAAGCACGTTGCCGAACTCGTCACCGGTGCCGTCAATGGCTGCGGTGCCGGTCAGGACAAGATTCTCGACATTATCTCCGAGTACATAATCGAAACTAGCCCGAACAGTATCAATACCCTCGCCATCATTCTCGATAACCTGATCCCCGGCCTCATCGACCACATAGACATCGTCCCCGGTACCGCCGGTCATCACATCATCACCGCTGCCACCGTCCAAGGTGTCGTTGCCTGCGCCACCGTATAGCCGGTCAATGCCTGTACCGCCGTAAAGAAGATCATCGCCCTCATAACCATGGATGATATCATTGCCACCTTGCCCGGAAAGGGTATTGTTGCCGCTGTTGCCCTCAATTAGGTTGTCCACCTCATTACCAGTACCATTGATGGATGCCGTCCCGGTCAAGTACAGATTTTCAATGTTTTCGCTCAGGATGTAGCTGGCGCTGGAATGGACCGTATCGGTCCCGCCGTCGAATAACTCGACAATGGCGTCCGCTGAATTATCGATCATATAGGTATCGTCGCCGGCCCCGCCGATTAAGGTGTCGGCGCCACTGCCGCCGTCGAGTACGTTGTTGCCGGCATTACCGGTAATCACGTTGCCTAGATTATTGCCGGTACCATTTAGGTCGGCCGTACCGGTCAGGGTCAGGTTCTCGACATTATCGGTCAGGGTATAGTCGATACTGGAATGAACATGATCGGTGCCCTGCCCTGATAATTCGCTCACCACGTCGCCGGCATCGTCCACCATATAGATGTCGTTGCCGGAACCGCCGCTCATGGTATCGGCACCCGTACCGCCGTCCAGGATGTCATTCCCGGAATTGCCGATCAAGGTATCGTCCCCGGCCAGACCGCTCAGGGTATTATTGCCGGTGTTGCCGGTGAGCACGTTGTCCAGCTCATTGCCAATACCGCTAATCGAGGCGGAACCGGTGAGGGTCAGGTTCTCCACGTTGTCGCTCAAGGTATAGCTGACACTGGCACGGACTGTGTCTGTGCCCTCGCCTGCAAGCTCGGTTACGGTGTCATCCATGTTATCAACGATATAGACATCGTCACCAGAACCGCCGCTCATAGCGTCGACTCCCAAACCACCGTCGAGATAGTCGTTGCCTGCACCGCCGAGAATGGTATCATTGCCTCCGTTACCGTAAATGGTATCGTTGCCGGCCTGACCATCGAGGACGTTGGCTCCGCTGTTGCCCTTGATCACATTATCAAGATCATTACCAGTGCCATCAATATCAGCCGTACCGGTTAAGGTTAAATTCTCGACGTTGTCACTCAAAGTATATGTAGCAGAAGATTGGACATGATCGGTACCCTCAGCAACGTTCTCAACGATAACGTCGCTGGTGTTATCGACAATGTAGGTATCGTCGCCAGTGCCGCCGGCCATACTGTCGAGGCCGCTGCCGCCATCCAGCAGATCGTTGCCGGCATTGCCGAAAAGTTTGTCTACTCCGTCTCCCGCGTAAAGACTATCATTGCCGTCACCGCCGATCAAAGTATCATCGCCTGCATTGCCGTAAATAGTGTCATTGCCAGCTTGGCCGTCAAGCACGTTGTTTCCCGTGTTTCCGGTGATAACATTATTGAGACTATTTCCTGTCCCGTTTATGTCAGCCGTCCCGGTCAAGGTCAGGTTCTCGACGTTATCGGTCAGTGTATAATCGATGCTTGAGCGCACATGATCGGTACCTGCATTGTATGATTCGGTGACCGCATCGCCGGCATCATCCACCACATAAGTATCGTTGCCGTAACCGCCGATCATGCTATCGGCGCCTGTCCCGCCATCCAGGGTATCATTGCCGGAATTGCCGATCAGGGTGTCATTCCCGGCCAGACCGCTCAGGGTATTATTGCGGGTATTGCCGATGATCACATTATCCAACTCGTTTCCGGTACCGTTAATGTAACCGCTGCCGGTGAGGGTTAAATTCTCGACATTGGCAGCCAGGGTATGGCTTACGCTGGAATAGACAATATCAACACCCTCGCCGGCAAGCTCGGTGATAACGTCACCGGAGTTGTCAACGATATAGGTATCGTTGCCCGTACCGCCGCTCATGGCGTCGGCTCCGGAACCACCGTCAAGGTAGTCGTTGCCTTCACCGCCAAGCAGGGTGTCGTTACCGGAATTACCATAAATAGTGTCGTTGCCCGCCAAACCATAAAGTATATTAGCGGCCGAGTTCCCACGGATCACGTTGGCCAGTTCATTACCGGTGCCGTTGATCGCGGCAGAGCCGGTCAAGGTCAGGTTCTCGACATTATCGGTCAAGGTATAGGTAATGGAAGATTGGACCAGATCGGTGCCCTCGTTCACGTTCTCCGTAACAATATCACCGACATTATCCACCACATAGGTGTCATTGCCGCTGCCACCGGCCATGGTATCTCCATCGATGCCACCGTCGAGAATGTCGCTACCGGCATTGCCATACAGTTGGTCCGAGCCCCCTTGGCCATAGAGCCGGTCATTGCCGTCACCGCCGATCAGGATATCATCGCCCGTATTGCCGTACAGAGTATCGTTGCCGCCTTGGCCATCAAGCACATTGCTGCCCGTGTTGCCGGTAATTACGTTATTGAGATTGTTGCCGGTACCGTTAATATCAGCCGTCCCGGTCAAGGTCAGGTTTTCAACGTTGTCGGTAAGGGTATAGTCGATGCTGGACCGCACATGGTCGGTGCCCTGACCATAAGCCTCGCTCACAAGGTCGCCAACATCGTCCACCACATAAGTATCGTTGCCGTAACCGCCGCTCATGGTATCGGCGCCTGTCCCGCCATCCAGGGTGTCATTCCCGGAATTGCCGATCAGGGTGTCATTCCCAGCCAGACCGCTCAGGGTATTATTGCGGGTATTGCCGGTGATCACGTTATCCAGCTCGTTTCCGGTACCGTTAATGTAACTGCTGCCGGTAAGGGTTAAGTTCTCGACATTGGCAGCCAGGGTATAGCTCACGCTGGAATAGACAATATCAATACCCTCGCCGGCAAGCTCGGTAATCACGTCTCCGGAGTTATCAACGATATAGGTATCGTTGCCCGTACCGCCGCTCATGGCGTCGGCACCGGAACCGCCGTCAAGATAGTCGTTGCCCTCGCCGGCAAGCAGGGTGTCATTGCCGGAGCTCCCATAGAGTTTGTTATCCGCCGTATTACCAATAATGATATTATTAAGATTGTTACCGGTCCCGTTAATAGCGGCTGTTCCGGTCAGGGTCAGGTTCTCAACATTGGCGGAAAGGGTATGGCTTACTGAGGAGTAAACCAGATCGGTGCCGGCATTTGCACCCTCTGTGACACGATCACCGCTATTGTCGACAATATAGGTATCATCCCCTACCCCTCCGGCCATGGCATCGGCCCCCATCGCACCATCGATAAAGTTGGCGCCGCTGTTACCAAGGATGGTGTTGTTCAGGTCATTACCGGTTCCGGCAAGATCCTCAACTCCGGTCAGGGTTAAATTTTCGACGTTTTCGCTCAGGGTATAATCGGCTGAAGAAAATACGGTGTCGGTGCCCTCGCCAACGTTCTCCATAACTACATCTGCGGTGTTATCGACGATGTAACTATCGTTGCCCGCACCACCGCTCAGCACATTAAGCCCGCTATTGCCGGTAATGGTATTGTCCAGGACATTACCGGTACCGGCCAAATCAGCATCACCGGTCAGGGTCAGATGTTCGACGTTATCGCTCAGGGTATAGTCGGTTGAGGCAAGCACGGTGTCGATGCCCTCACCCGAATGCTCCACGACAACATCAGCGGTTTCATCAACTATGTAAATATCGTCACCAAGCCCGCCGGCCATGGTGTCGATGCCGCGGCCGCCGTCCAACAGGTTTTCGCCTGCATTACCGGTCAGGGCATTGGCCAGGTCATTGCCGGTTCCGTCGAGATTTTCTTCGCCGGTGAGAATGAGGTTCTCAACATTATCGGTCAGGGTATAGCTGATACCCGCCTCTACGCTATCGATCCCCTCGTTCGCCTGCTCGACTACAACGTCTGCGGCATTGTCAACGACATAGGTATCATCGCCTGCACCGCCGGCCATGGTATCCGCTCCTTCCGCACCGTCGATGCGGTTGGCGCCACTGTTGCCGCTGATGGAGTTGTCCAGGATGTTACCGGTACCACTGATATCAGCCGTGCCGGTCAACTCCAGGTTCTCGACATTGTCGCCAAGGGTGTAATCGATGCTCGCACGCACGGTATCAATACCTTCGCCCTCAAGCTCGGTCACCTCATCACCAGCATTATCAACTATATAAGTATCATCACCAATACCCGCTGCCATGCTATCCGCTCCCAGGCCGCCGTCCAGCAAATCATTGCCAGCATTGTCGATAAGAATGTCATCCCCGGCTTGGCCGGAGAGGACGTTGTCACCGCTATTACCGGTGAGGGTGTTGGCCAGGGCGTTACCGGTTGCCGCAAGGTTGGTACTGCCGGTCAACTCAAGATTTTCTACATTATCGGTCAAGGTGTAATCAATGCTTGAACGAACGGTATCCGTCCCTTCATTTGCATTTTCCGAAACAAGATCGCCTCCGTTATCCACCACATAGGTGTCGTTGCCGCCGCCACCAGCCATGGTGTCGGCCCCGGTCCCGCCGACAAGAGTGTTGGCCCCGGAATTACCGATAATGGTGTTGTCCTGGGTGTTACCGGTACCGCTGATATTGCCGGAACCGGTCAAGGTGAGGTTTTCCACGTTGTCGGAAAGAGTATAGCTGGCGCTCGCCTGGACATGGTCAGTACCTTCATCAGCACCTTCGACCACAATGTCGGCACTGTTATCAACGATATACGTATCGTCACCCGTGCCACCGGCCATGGTATCAGCGCCCCTACCGCCATCAAGGGTGTCGTTGCCCTCCAGAGCAGTGAGGGTATTGGCAGCGGAATTACCTTTAATCACGTTGTCCAGCTCGTTACCGGTGCCGTCGATAGCATCGGAACCGGTAAGGGTGAGGTTCTCCACGTTGTCAGTCAAGGTATAGGTAATGGAGGACTCAACCGTATCCGTGCCTTCGGCACCGTTTTCGATAACCGCATCACCGGCGTTGTCTACCACATAGGTATCGTCTCCGGTGCCACCATACATGGTATCCGCATCCCCGCCACCATCCAGGCGATCGTTTCCTGCCAATCCTGTCAGGGTGTTGGCTGCGGAGTTACCAATGATCACGTTATCAAGCTCGTTACCGGTGCCGTCGATGGCCTCGGTGCCGGTCAGGGTGAGATTGTCCAGGTTGTCGGCCAGAGTCCAGGTGAGGTTAGAGTGAACCGTATCCACACCCTCGTTGACACCCTCGATGGTGGTATCGGCCAGATCATCCACCACATAGGTATCGTTACCACGGCCACCGACAAGGGTATCCCCGCCCGCACCGCCATCAAGAGTATCGTTACCGTCCAAGCCGGTGAGGGTATTGTCGGCCCCCGTTCCAATGATCACGTTATTGAGTGTGTTGCCGGTGCCGGTCAAAGCCTCGCCGGTCAGGGTCAGATTCTCGACGTTGTCGCCGAGGGTGTAATCAAAGGGGCTGATGACCGTATCCACACCCTGGCTCCAGGCCTCGCTCACGCTGTCGCCCGTATTGTCCAGGATGTAGGTATCATTACCCCGGCCGCCAGCCATACTGTCCGCGCCCAGGCCACCGTCCAAAACATTGTTTCGGTAGTTACCAACCAGGGTATTGTCCAGTTCATTGCCGGTACCATTGATGTTGGCGCCACCGGTGAGAGTCAGATTCTCTACATTGTCGCCAAGGGTATAGGCGATGGAAGACTTTACCGTATCCATGCCCTCACCGAGGTTTTCGGTAACCGCATCCCCAACGTTATCCACCACATAGGTGTCATCCCCGGTGTTACCCTGCATGGTGTCCGCACCACCTTGGCCATCGAGGGTGTCGTTACCGGCCAGGCCGGTTAGGGTATTGTCCGCGCTGTTGCCGATAATAACGTTATCCAGTTCATTACCGGTCCCATCAATTGCCTCAGAGCCGGTAAGCGTAAGATTTTCCACATTATCGGTCAGGGTATAGGTGATGGATGATTCAACCGTGTCTGTACCCTCGTTAACATTCTCAACAACTAAATCACCGGCATTATCCACCACATAAGTATCATCACCAGTGCCGCCCAGCATGGTGTCCGCACCCAAACCACCGTCCAGGGTATCGTTGCCAGCCAGGCCGGTCAGGGTGTTGTCCGCCGTGTTACCGGTAAGGACATTGTTCAATTCATTACCGGTACCGGACACTGCCTCGGTACCTGTGAGATTAAGGTTTTCGACATTATCGCCGAGGGTATAGTCGAGATGGGTATTAACGGTATCGGTTCCCTGGTTTGCATACTCGACAACCGTATCAGCCAGGGTATCAACCACATACCTGTCATCGCCGGTTCCTCCCGCCATAACATCCGCACCAGTGCCGCCATCAAGGATATCGTTACCCGCACCGCCGCTGATGGTATCATCACCGTCCATGCCATAAAGGCTGTTGCTGCCACTGTTGCCGGTAATGATGTTGTCCATGCTGTTACCGGTACCGCTGATTGAACCGGTCCCGGCCAGGGTCAAGTTCTCCACGTTGTCAGACAAGGTGTGGCTGACACGGGCTTCCACCGTATCCACCCCCTCACCAACTGCCTCGCTCACGGTGTCGCCGGCACTGTCCACCACATAGGTATCATTGCCGATGCCGCCTGCCATGGTGTCGTTACCCGTGCCCCCATACAGCAGGTCATCACCTGCCTCGCCGGTCAAGATGTCATCCCCTGCGCCACCCACGAGGATATCGTTTGCCTCGGTGCCGGTCAGTGTGTCTGCCTCATCGCCACCCAACTGCAGGGTGTTCAGGTCAAGGCTCTTGCCGTCACTAAAATTCAGGGTATCGAGCCGGTGTGCGTCGTCATTGAGACTGCCGAACCAATTGGCAATGGAGACACTGTCTCTGCCATTGGTGTGCTTGAAGACCAGCTTATCGCCCTCGGCATAGATGTCCAAATCACCGGCCAAGATGCCTGGACCAAACTGCAGCGTATCGGTGCCGGTGTCACCATGGGCCTCGACTATGGTATCTGCCCCATCACCGGCATTAAAGACATAGGTGTCGTTTCCATCACCGCCATACAGCACATCATTACCGCTGCCGCCATTCAGGGTATCGTCACCGTCGCTGCCTAAGACAAGGTCATTGCCTCCTTGGCCATTTAATACGTCCCCAGCATCGTCACCGATCACGGCCTCGCTGGCATTGCTGCCATCACCAGAGGTCGCAAGACCGGGATAGCCGAAGTCACCGAGCGCGGCAATGAGGGATGGAACCAAGGCCGGATCAGCTGTATCGGCGGTTGCACCTGCAAGCCAACCTCGTAATTGGCCATAGCCACCCCAACCCTTACCAGTCATGTCGGTCCCAACAACACGTTGCAGATCCAAAAGGTCACGCACCGCCTCGGCAGGGGCTTCCTCAAAGCGCGTTTGAAAAGCCGCACCCATAGCACTAAAGTCAAAGACAAAACCACTTTTTACTACTGAGACACCAACACTATCAACATAGGGCTTTAGTCGGGTCTGAATAAGCAAGCCATCATAGACAGACTGCTTGAGGGTATTATATGCCTGATTAAGGAAGCTTTGCCGCGCGTTGAAAAGATTAACAAAAACACTCTCGGCTCCTGCAGGGGGTGTGCCGAATGGCCTTCCGTTAAAACGCTCTAGAGTCTGAAGCTCGGCCATCCAGGCATCGTAGCCAGCACTCCCTTGTGCGTAACCGGCAATACTTACAGTGGTCTCGGCGCCATCATAGGCACCATCACCAGTCACAGCCAAGTCAGAGGTTTTCCCCCATTCAACAATGAGTTGGTCGAGTAGGCTTAACTGGGCTGCCCTGGTATCAGCCTGGGCATACTGAGCAAGGAGACTGGCCAGCGCAGGAGAAAGGCTGGCAGCCTCCTGCAGATCGCGCACCCGGCCAGAGCCGTTCATATTGGGTAATGTCTCCGTCTCTGGTGTAAGCGGAATAGAATCGGCAAACTCACTGTGAAATGTGTCCTCAATCAAATCGATATCACCCATTTCGGCACTGACATTGCCGACCTCGCCACTGCTGCCGTCACTACGAACATAACTGCCAAGATCTGCAAGGAGATTGCCATCGGGCAGCGGTTGTGAGTTTTCTATTTTGGCAACATTAATTGCTGTAATACCTGCCTCCTCAAGGCTCTGCAACTCACCATCCTGACTCACACCATCACTGTTTAAATCACGCCAAATTCGTAAATTGGCAAAATTCGCATCATTGGCATCCACCACACCATCGCCGTTTGTATCCTCTTCTGCCAGGGCCGCAAAACCGTCTTCCGCTGTGCCAACCACATTGCCCTCGCTATCATACAAGGGGGTGGAGTCACCAAAAAGCTCTGTGCCATCATCAATGGTACCATTGCCGTTTCTGTCCAAAACCAGAAACGCATCATCAGGTTTGATCCAGCCGGTGGCAGTTTTTATTCCATCTGCATCGTGGTCAAAAAGAATGGGATTTGCAGGGTCAATTCCAACGGTTTCCAGACCATCACCATCAAGGTCAAGTGTCAGCGGATCACGGCGTTGAACTGCCGATTGAGCTGAATCAAAAAAATCTCCAACGCCATCATCAATCGGCAATGAACATACTCCATTGGGATCTTCTTCAACACACTCATCATAAGTAATAGTGACACTAGGTGTAAATTCTGTTTGATTCCAAATCAATAATCCAGGAGCGTTAAGGAAATCATCGTAGGATCTTCCATCATGGTGTTTCGTATATACATATTCACCAAAGTCTATTTCGTCTCTTGGTATATTCCCGTTTGTATCGGGATTGGTATACCAATCCCGATATGTGGACATATCATCATAAAAAGCCTCTATTTGGTTATCTATATTATCCTTTTCACCAATACCGTCATGGTAAGTATCCCAGGACCCATCAGTATATTGATATAGTCCAGAGGCTGTAGGATTGGGATTTCCTGGCTCCGGTGGTGGAGGCCCCATGTTATCACCAAGACTTGACTCTATAAATGCAGTTTTTACTGCAGTAGCAACCTCACTATCACTGAAACCGTTTTCCGCACCATAGTCAGCGATTTTTTGAGCCGTTTCTTGTTGGGATTTCGACAAATTAATATTTACTTTTAACTCAGTGCTCATTTATTCCCCTCTATGACAAATTTCAAAATTAAAGTCCGGATAACCTGCGGCAACAAGTCTTTTAACCCAAACATTAGCATCTAAAGAAGCTGACAATTTATCAACAAACCATACGAACTCATTACAAACTTCATCTTCATCCTCGACAGAAATCAAAGAAGCTAACAATGGCCCGATATAACTTTTATAGTTTTCATCATTGATATTCTTTTTTAGAGACTTGTAATATGACATATAATGTTGCTTAACGCTTGAACCATAAGCTGGCTTAAACCCGAACATACTACTATCATCATGCAAAGCATAAACAAACAAATACGGTATAGGCTGATACCCAACCTCCTTAAACAAAAGTCTTCTATAAACAATTGACGTATAAGTGTTGTTGCCATCTACTTTAGTTAAATTAGGTTTCGTATTTTCAAAATCAATTGCTGTTGTCCGCAGTCCACCTGAAGAGCCAGAAAACAATTTCAATGTTTTATGTCTCCCAGAAATACTTCCACAAAAGACAACTATTTCCTTTTCCTGCCTTGGCATAAATTGCTGATTAAACTTGTATATAAACTTTGAACCTGCTGGATACTCATCACACATTCCAGGCTGGAGGTTAGTATTTTCAGAATAAACTACCTTTCCATTTTTATTTTTTACTAAAATTTTTCCATGATAATAAAGAACTCCACCCGAACTACTTCTTACAGACTCCTTCACATACTCATAGTATAGCTCATTAGACTCGAGCAAATTACTAGCATTAGACTCACTAGATTGCACAACAACAATAAGTCCTACCAGAACAAACACAAATCTTTTCAAGAAAAACATGACCAGTATTCTCCCAAACAAGTATTAATGTTTTTTAGCACCATAAAATGAAAAACTGTAAACAATATAGAGTAAACAGTATGGACTTTAGTCACGAAGTGAGATTAAAAAACATCTTCGCAACCCTAACCCTATCCGGCTGACTGCCTAACTCATCCCTCCACCCACTCTTTGCATTTTCACTTTTTATGCGCCGCTCATCCTCAACCAAAAATTACAGGAACACCCTGCTAATTTTTCCTTAGGTCTGCCAACTGGGGGCGGGCCAAGCTACCCCCCCCTGATATCTCATCATAATCTCTCCCAAAATAGCTGTTTTCAGCACTTAATCCTTGTTTTTTACCTTCAAAATCATCATGATAGAAAAATTGCGGTTCGCGGAGTTCGCAAGCATCCCCTGATTTCTTCAATTTTCTCCCCTTGGCCCGGATCCCCAATGCCTCCTTGGTCTTTTCGATAAAATTACTGCTGCCCACCGCAATACTCTGTGTCCACATCTCTTCTCTGGCGTTTCCCTTTACCTTGAGAACCCCTTCTGCAACCCATTCTCGGTGTGCCACCTTTAACTGTTCATACTTGGCTATTCCAAGATGACTGCACAGTTCGTCATAATTAATCAGGGCTTTTCTCTGCCGAGGTTGCTGGATTTCGTTGTAGCCGCCATACGCCCATTCTGCGGGATGCGACACTACACCGGCACGGACCATGTTCAAATCTAGGTACACAAGGCAACAGCAAAGATGCTCTCCCGCCTCCACTGCTGTCGCATGATAACGATCTTCCCAAAAAGCTCCCTTACGGTTCTTGCGTTGGTTGTATTCCTGCCCAGTGCGACCGGCTATTAGCTGCATCGATTGCGGGATGACATTACGATCTCCAGCATCGAGAACGAGAAGATGAATATGATTAGACGTTACTGTGTAATTGAATATCACAAGCCCATAGCGCTTTTTAGCCTCATAAAGCCAGTGCACCCAGTTTTGGCGATCCTTGTGGAACTTGAGCAAAAACTCACGCTTATGACACCGGTGAGTCAGGTGCCAAACCTGGCCGGGTATGTAGTGCCGCTTCGCTCGTGCCATCTTTCAAATCCCCTTTTATCACCGCAAAAAGGCTGATTAAGGACTGATATCACCATAGTTTTGTGTTGTTTTCATATTAAATCAAAGTGTTAGCTTGACCCGACCCCATTTACTGCCGGGAATATCACAAGCCCATAGCTCTTTTGGGCCTCATAAAGCCAGTGCACCCAGTTTTGGCGATCCTTGTGGAACTTGAGTAAAAACTCACGCTTATGACACCGGTGTGTCAGGTGCCATACCTGACCGGGTATGTAGTGCCGCTTCGCTCGTGCCATCTTTCAAATCCTATTTTATCGCCGCAAAAAGGCTGATTAAGGCCTGATATCACCATAGTTTTGTGTCATTTCATATATTAAATCAAAGTGTTAGCTTGGCCCGACCCCATTTACCAATCGAAATCCCCGCTCTGGTCTCAACATGACAACTCCTCACATCGTATGACACTTTATCCCCTCCATTAATTTAGTATTCAAAAATGAATTAAATTAATCTAACTCCAAACACTCCTTTTTTATTTTCGTGTAAACGAAGCTATAAATACTAACTTTCGAACTCTTCAGTATCTCATTCTCTATTATCCTTTTATGTTTTTCTGGAGTAGATACAGAAGAAAGAACATCTTTGATCAAGATATTCCTATTATCTAGAAACATTTTTGCTTCAGGCCCTGAACAGGGTGATTCATGAACCAATATTTTTCTTGCATTAACCCACAATGTAGCATCATAAATCATCCTGCTTTCATAAATCCATGCAGGATGACTCCTACTGACAAGTAGCTCATAAGCTTTTTTTTCTTTTTCCTTACAGAAAGCCTTAAGACTCGCATACATCGACAAGATTTTCTGTACACGACTTATCTCACTCTCACTTGAGACAAAAGGATGATTAGACAAACTCTGCTTGGGTGGGTTCTCTATAGATGATGCTATAATTTCTAAAGTTCTGTTTCTTAACCAGATGTAACGATCTGCCGCGACTAAAAAATGCAACAACCTTTTGGATCTAAGCTTTTCGTCTTTTACAGGCATTGACGAAAGAGGCTCAAGCAAGGAAAACAACGACTCTGTCAGCGCCAGAAAAACAACAGGGGATGTATGTCCATATCCCTTGGCGACCTTTTCAAATTCAGTGATATAATAATTGTCCCATTCATACTTTGCGATGACATAGGCATGAAGAACACCTTCGGCGTCATCCTCCGGGATAAACTCCCTACCGAGACTGAGCATAAATCTTTTAGCACCGTCAAATGGTGCGACAACAAAACTTTCTGGACCAAAAATCTTTCGAAGAGGCGTAACGTAAACAATACTCGTCAGCAAAGCACTGGCCGCAAAAGCCTTTCCGACAAAGTGAGGTCGTCCTAATGATTGCCTGGCAATAAAACTTCCATAGGTCAACAAGTTAAAAGCAACAAAGAAGATTACAATCTTCTTAATAATACTTTTAGCCCTCTTATCTTCAGCTATGCGGCTCGTTGCGTCAGGCTCAGACACAGTATTCGCTTGCCCCTCTCCACCTGAGTTGCTGTTCTCCACATACTCCTCATCCCGATAACCGCAGACACACTGTATGTCGTCATCACCAACAAAGGCACCGCATTCTGGGCATTCCCAACTCATAACAATTCTCCTTACTGGATCAACATCGATGGTTCACAACGATTTTACCGATACCACTTCACCGGATTACTCAGCTTCACGACGAGTTTATTCGCCTCTTCCAGCTTGCGGCTGCCATCTTCCACCATTTTTTCATCATTACTTTCCAAGCCCTGGGCCATGATCAAACACCCCTCTTTCTTCAGTGAAATATAGGTAGATGCTAAATCCTTTCGGGCCTTCAGAGCCTGTGAACTGGGCTGTAACACTGAAATTCTTTCCATATACCCGTCGTAACCAGTTTTGAATTGCATAACCACCTTTTCAATATCTGCTGATGTTACCTTTGCTCCTTTTACACCTAATGATTTTGCAGCTTCTCCAAGCCGTATTTCTTTTTCGCCAACCTCTCGAAGCAATTCAATCATTTCAACATGAACCTTGTAGTCGTCACTCAACTTCGGAGCCGCAGCCACGGCTGCCCCGGCGCAAAGCAGAACCAGGCTCCCAGCAACAACTACCCGGCCAGGTAACCATCCTGTAGAGTCTTTTTTTAGCCTTACAGGTGTACCGATGGACCATGCCATGGCTAGGCCGGCGAGCAACCCGCCGACATGGGCGGCATTATCGATACCGCCCTTACCGAAACCGTTGATCAGGGTGTAGATGCCATAGAAGGCAAAATTGGTAAAAAGCCTTTTCCGTGCTCCAGTGGTGAGAAAATCGCGATCCGTGCCAAGAAAGAAAACAATGACACCGATAACCCCGAATACCGCCCCGGAGGCACCGACTCCGACCGACTCCGGAGAAAACAACAAGGTACCGCAGGAACCAACAACACCGGCTAACAAATAAACGGTAAGGAAAGACATGGAGCCATACAGTTTCTCCACCAGGCCCCCAAAAATATAGAGCCCAAACAGATTGAAAAGCAAATGAAACAGGCCGTTGTGCAGGAAGGTGGCTGTCAGCAGCCGCCACCACTGGCCATCGGTGGTGAGCGGGAAAAAGTTCGCCCCCACGGTGGAGAGATACCCGGCATCGAACACCGCCCAGCGTTTGGTAGTATAGGCAATTGCAAGATAGATAAAAATGTTAAGAGCCAGTAACGTCCAGGTAACCAGTTTGCCGCCGGGCAGTTGCGCAAGCCGGTCCTTCAACTCCCGGTTGGCCTGCTGGGCGGTATAAAGATCGCTATCCACCGTGTCGGGCAACCGCTCCGCAATGTTTTTGGCCGTAACCTCATCGTCACAAACCAACAGGGCCTGCCATTGCCCTTTGCCAAGCGGCACGGCAAACTGAACAACCTTGCCCTTGCAAGAAGCATTACGAATGGAAGAAACAGGGTAACGTTCCGTTTCACGCCCAAAAGCAAAACTCAACAACCGACGCTTGGCATTAACCTGAACATGGTCATTCTCGATACAAAAATCCCCCTTACCCTTAAAGCGATTGTCGTAGGCTGAAAATGTCTTGAATTTCACCTTTGCGGAGATGGGAGGCTGGGCAACATGTTCAGTTGCAGCTTCTTTTTCAGAAGCACCTGCTTCCTTATCATTGGCGGCACCATTCACGACATTTACCGGTGACGAAATTATGATTTTACAAGCGCATTTCGGACACGTGGCCCTGGCACCTGATGCTGGTACAGCCTTGGCAGGAATATCTTTGCTATAGCCGCATTCCTGACAGAGCACCTTGATCCGCTCTACATCTTTTTGGGGCAGCCCAACGTCACTCATCATTTTTCCCCACTTTTAAATCTTCGCCCTTTCTACGCCGCTCATCCTCAACTACCCCCATGTGGGTTGCTTTTTGGCGCGGGCCCAGAGAAAGCACCTCATCCACCTGCAACCCCCGCGGGATCTGGTGGGTGATAAAAAGCATGGTGACCCTGCTCTTAAGCCGGTTGATGGTCATGGCAAAATGTTCCGCCGTGTTCTGATCGAGATTGGAGACGGCCTCGTCGAACACCAAAATTTTGGGGCGTTTGAGCAGAGCCCTGGCAATGGCCAACCGCTGCCGCTGGCCACCTGAAAGGCCGGTGCCGCGCTCGCCGATCTCGGTTTGATACCCTTTGGGCAACCCCTCGATCACCTCATGCACCTCGGCCGCCTTGCAGGCCACGATCACCTCTTCAAAGGTGGCATGCGGGTGGGCCATGACCAGGTTGTCGTAGATGGTACCGGAGAAGAGCACCGTCTCCTGAGGCACCACACCAAAGGTGGCGCGCAACTCGTTGGCAGCCAGGTGACGGATGTCACGGCCGTCCAAGGCGATATGGCCCTCCACCGGCTGGTAAAAGCCGAGCATCAGCTTGGCCAGGGTGGACTTGCCACAGCCCGAGGGCCCCATGAGCACCGTGAGGTGCCCAGGCTTAAAGCGCATGTGCAGGTTGCGATAGAGCCAGGGATGGTGCTCGGAGTATCGAAAACCGATATTGCTCAAGTCGATCTGCCCCTGACCGGCCTTCTCACGTGATGGTGTCAGAGCGTGGGGCTCCTGGGGCATGTCCAGAATATCCCCCAGCCTCTTCACCGCAATATTGGCCTGCTGAAACTCCTGCCACAGGCCGACCAAGCGCAGCATGGGTTGGCTCATACGGGAGGCAAACATCTGGAAGGCCACCAGCATACCAACAGTAAACCCTTGATTGCGCATGACCAGCATGGCGCCGACAATGAGGATGGACAGCGTCATCATCTGCTCCAAACCGGTAGCCATGACATTATAGGTATTGCCCACCTGACGGGTGGAAAATCCGGCAGAAAGATACTTGGCAAAAATATCCTCGTATTTACGATCCACATCCGGCTCCATCTGTAAAGCTTTAACTGTGTCCATACCGGAAAGGTATTCGGTGAGAAAGGCCTGGTTCTGGGCACCGAACATAAACTGCCTATTGATTTTTTCACGTAGCACCGGGGTGACCAAGGCACTAACCAGAGTGATCAGCCCAAGCAGCCCCACGGCAATGAGGGAAAGCTGCCATGAGTAGATAAACATGACCGCGAGAAAGATGAGCAAAAAGGGCAGATCAAGGATAAGGGTCACGGCAGCAC
>Ga0224496_10000760_pt1 | contig 21672 bp, 17 predicted proteins | sample SF_Jul11_sed_USG_2_FD_168127 | JGI IMG/M metagenome (GOLD analysis project Ga0224496, IMG submission 168127) | Sediment microbial communities from San Francisco Bay, California, United States - SF_Jul11_sed_USGS_8_1 | ecosystem: Environmental > Aquatic > Marine > Sediment | place: USA...
GCACCGATGGTATTCTCGGCGGCCAGGCCACGGTTGAAGGGGTGACCGGCCTCTGGAAAGATCTGACCGATAACGTTAATAGCCTGGCCGGTAATCTTACCAGCCAGGTGCGTAACATCGCCCAGGTGACCACGGCGGTGGCCAAGGGCGATCTTTCCCAGAAAATCACGGTCGAGGCGGCTGGAGAGATCTCCGACCTGAAAAACACCATCAACACGATGGTGGACAACCTGAACTCCTTCGGCAGCGAGGTCACCCGAATCGCCCGTGAGGTTGGCACCGATGGCATTCTCGGCGGCCAGGCCACGGTTGAAGGGGTAACCGGCCTCTGGAAAGATCTGACCGATAACGTCAATAGCCTGGCCGGTAACCTTACCAGCCAGGTGCGTAACATCGCCCAGGTGACCACGGCGGTGGCCAAGGGCGATCTTTCCCAGAAGATTACGGTCGAGGCGGCTGGTGAGATCTCCGACCTGAAAAACACCATCAACACGATGGTGGACAACCTGAACTCCTTCGGCAGCGAGGTGACTCGAATCGCCCGTGAGGTTGGCACCGATGGTATTCTCGGCGGCCAGGCCACGGTTGAAGGGGTGACCGGCCTCTGGAAAGATCTGACCGATAACGTCAATAGCCTGGCCGGTAATCTCACCAGCCAGGTGCGTAACATCGCCCAGGTGACCACGGCGGTGGCCAAGGGTGACCTGTCGCAAAAGATTACGGTTGAGGCGGCGGGTGAGATCTTGGAACTCAAGGACACCATTAACGCGATGGTGGAAAGCTTGAACGCCTTCGGCAGCGAGGTCACCCGAATCGCCCGCGAGGTTGGCACCGAGGGCAAGCTCGGCGGCCAGGCCAAAGTTGAAGGGGTAACCGGCCTCTGGAAAGACCTGACCGATAACGTCAATACCATGGCCAGCAATCTCACCAGCCAGGTGCGCAATATCGCCCAGGTAACCACGGCCGTGGCCTATGGTGATCTTTCCCAGAAGATTACGGTTGAGGCAGCGGGTGAGATCCTGGAACTCAAGAACACCATTAACGCGATGGTGGAAAGCCTGAACTCCTTCGGCGGCGAGGTCACCCGAATCGCCCGCGAGGTTGGCACCGAGGGCAAGCTTGGCGGCCAGGCAAGTGTCACCGGCGTAGCCGGGGTATGGAAAGAGCTGACCGATAACGTCAATATCCTGGCTGGAAACCTCACCAGTCAGGTGCGTAACATTGCCCAGGTAACCACGGCGGTGGCCTATGGCGACCTGTCGCAAAAGATTACGGTCGAGGCGGCGGGTGAGATCCTGGAACTCAAGAACATCATCAACGCGATGGTGGACAATTTGAACTCCTTCGGCAATGAGGTAACCAGAATTGCCCGTGAAGTCGGCACCGAGGGTAAGCTCGGCGGCCAGGCCACGGTGGAAGGGGTCAAAGGTCTCTGGGGCGAATTAACGGAAAACGTCAATACCCTGGCCGGTAACCTTACCAGCCAGGTGCGTAATATCGCCCAAGTAACCACGGCGGTGGCCAACGGCGACCTGTCCCAGAAAATCACGGTCGAGGCGGCAGGTGAGATCCTGGAACTCAAGGACACCATTAATGCAATGGTGGACAGTCTGAACGCCTTTGGTAACGAGGTCACTCGAATCGCCCGTGAGGTGGGCACCGAGGGCAAACTCGGCGGCCAGGCCAAGGTGAAAAATGTGACCGGCCTCTGGAAAGACCTGACCGATAACGTCAATACCATGGCCAGCAATCTCACCAGCCAAGTGCGTAACATCGCCCAGGTCGGTACCGCTATTGCCAATGGCGATTTAACCCAGAAGATCACGGTCGAGGCGGCGGGCGAGATTGCCGAATTGAAAGAGACCCTTAATAACATGGTGGACAACCTGAACAAGGTGGCCAGTGAGGTTTCAAGGGTTGCCCAGGTGGTCGGGGCTGAAGGCAAACTGGATGAGAGGGCGATGGTTGAAGGAGTGGCCGGCAGTTGGAAAAATATTGTGGATACCCTTAACACCCTGATTAAAAACATTGCCACTCCTGTTCAAGAAGTAATAAGGCTCGCGGTTGCCCTGTCAAAGGGCGACCTTTCCCAAAGGGTTGAACTCGACACCCGGGGCGACATTAAAACCCTATGCGACGCTTTGAATAAGTCATTTGATGATCTCGGGGCGCTTATCAGGTTGGCGATGAACGGCTCGGCAAAAGTGTCCACCGCAGCCAATCAGATGGCGGTTTCATCGGGGCAGGTAAATACCGCGTTGGGACAGGCCTCAAAAACCACGGAGCGGATAGCCGCCGGCGCCAAGGAACAATCCAAAAAACTGGAAGGAAGCACCAAGATTGTGGCGGATTTGTCAAAATCCATTCAACAGGGCGCCAATAACGCAAAAACTGCGGCAGAAGTTACCCAGGAGGCCTTTAACCTTACCAAAAAGGGCACCGAAACCGGCAAACAGGCGGTGGATCGGTTGAAAGCTATTGACGCGATTGTCCGGGGTAATACGGAAACGGTTAAGGAGCTGGATAAAAGGGCCAAGGATATTGTGGTGATAGTCGGAACGGCCAAGGATATCGCCGATCAGACCAACCTGCTGGCCCTGAACGCCGCTATTGAGGCGGCCCATGCCGGTGAGGCCGGCCGGGGGTTTGCGGTCGTCGCCGATGAAATCAGGAAACTGGCGGAAGGAACCAAAAAAGCTGCCATGCAGATTGAGGAGATGACCAGCACAATTGGCGAATCGACCACCGAGGTTGTGATCAACATGACTGCCGGAACCCAGCAGGTTTCAGAGAGTATTGATGTCGTCAACCTGGCGCTTGGCTTGTTGGATCAGATCGGCACCGGCGCCCAGGAGATAACCGCCAAGGCCCAGGAGATATCTGCCGCCACCTCGGAACAGGCCGACGGCAGTCAACAAGTGGCCCTGACCATTGAGGAGATCGCGTCCACAAGTGAACAGGCCTCCGTGAGTGCCGGTCAGATGTCGACCTCCATTCAGCAGCAGACTGTGGCCATGCAGCAGATGAGCGGTTCAGCCCAGAACCTGTCTAACCTGGCAGATGAACTGAGGACCGCTCTCCGAAGATTCAAAGTATCGGCACAGGACATTGCGGAGAGAAATGATCAGGAGAATTTAGGCAATATAGCGTAACGGATCTGGCGGTTGGACGGAAGGTTTTAGCTGACACCGCGGCGCGGCAGGCAGAAACAGATCAGGTAATTGATCCGGCCCGGTTGGTATCTGTTCCGGCAGGCTAGGCCAGATTAATGCAAGAGGAGAACGGCATGGAAGATCAAGGACTAGGGGTTGACGCGGGAAACGACCATCGTTTCCTGCTGGGAGATATAAAAGAAAAAGTCGTGGAACTGATAATATTCAGTTTGGATAATGAAGAATTTGCCGCCGACATGGATCAGGTCAGAGAGGTAATAAGCATTGGCCTGATTACTCCAATACCGGACTCTCCCGTTTTTATTAAGGGCATTACAAATGTGAGGGGCGAGATTGCCGTCATCATCGGACTCAAGGATCGTTTCCACATGACCTCGAAAAAAGAGCTTGAACAAAAGCACATCGTAATTGCCAGACAGGGGAAAAACCTTTTCGGCGTTACCGTTGACGAGGTCACAGAGGTCTTGAGAATTCAAGAATCAAAAATTAAACCACCGCCCGCCTTTATCAGCAAAATAGAAAAAGAATATTTGCGTGGTGTAATAACCGGCGAGAACCGGCAGGTAATTCTGCTTGATTTGAACAAGATCCTTTCCGAGGATGACCTGGCGCAACTGAGCAAGGTGAGCAAAAAGCAGATGGAGGCGCCGGGGATTTCCGGCAGTGAAGAAAGTGACTGAAGTTTTAAGTGCCTAAAGTTTTAAGTGCCTAAAGTTTGAAGTGCCTAAAGTTTTAAGTGGCTGAAGTTTGGAGTGGCTGAAGTTTGGAGTGGCTGAAGTTTTAAGTGCCTAAAGTTTGAAGTGCCTAAAGTTTGGAGTGGCTGAAGTTTGGAGTGGCTGAAGTTTTAAGTGGCTGAAGTTTGAAGTTCCTGAAGTTTTAAGTATCTGAAGTTATAGGAAAGATATTGAGCGGGGAAAGACCATAAGCTTAAGGGCTTGTTTTTAAAATAAGATGGAGGAGGCCGAATGGCTAAAAAGATTTTGATCGTTGATGATTCCCTGTTTATGCGGAGCGTGCTTAAGGACATTTTATCCGATTACGTGATCTGTGAAGCGGAGAACGGCGCCCAAGCCGAGGCGCAGTTTGCCAAGGAGCATCCGGACCTGACCCTGCTCGACATTATCATGCCAGATGGCGAGGAGGAAGGTTTGCGGGTCCTGAAGAGCATTAAGAAGAAGGACCATACGGCCAAGGTCATTATGATCACGGCCGTTGGGCAGGCGACGATCTTAAAAGAGTGTCAAAAAATAGGCGCCCTGGATTACATCACCAAGCCGTTTGACCATGAAAACATCGCTAAAACGGTGAGCAGAGCCCTTGATTGAGAGAATTAAGGGACTGACGGTTGAAGTGCCTGAAGTTTGGAGTTTGAAGTTTGAAGTTTGGAGTTTGAAGTTTGGAGTGCCTAAAGTTTGGAGTTTGGAGTTTGGAGTTTGAAGTGCCTGAAGTTGCGGTACGTTTCCGGTTAGAGACAACTTCGGCTTTCGGCGCTAAAACGGAATGTTAGCCGGCCTGGTTTCGTCTCGGTATCGGTTGGAATCAGGTTGTTGGAAACCATGAAAGAATCAGCAGACAGAGATAATAAGGGCGAACTCATCAGGGTGTTTGTGGTTGATGATTCGCTGTTCATGAGAAGGCTGATCTCGGACCTTCTTGAATCTGATGCGGAGATTGCCGTGGTTGGAACCGCTTGCAGCGGGCAGGAAGCGCTGAAAAAAATTAAGGAAATCGGGCCTGACTGCGTGACCCTTGACCTGGTCATGCCTGGCTGGGACGGCCTCACCACCCTGAAAAAGATAATGGGCGAGTGCCCCACGCCGGTGATTATCCTTTCCGCCCACAGTCGGCAGGATGCCGATATTACCATGACCTGCATCAATGCCGGGGCCGTGGGGGTGGTTCTTAAACCATCGGGTGAGTTGTCCCTGGATATCGATGTTATCAAAAATCAACTTATCGAACAGGTAAAGGCCTTAGCCGCAGTCAATGTCCAAAAAATCAAGACCGGTATCGCCGTAACAGCCAAACGCCCAGGCCGGCCGGCCCCTGGCAGCGATATGATTATCATAATCGGCGCCTCAACCGGCGGCCTTCAGGCCCTGAGAGTGATCCTGCCTTGTCTGCCGGCTGATTTACCGGTCCCGATTCTGGTGGTTCAGCATTTACCAAGCAGTTTTTTTACAGAAAGTATGGCGGAGCACTTAGGAAAGGAACTTGAGTTAGAGGTCAAAATAGCCGCAAACGACGAGGTGGTTCGGCCGGGCACGGTTTATATCGCGCCCGCTGAATTCCAGACCACCCTGCTGAGCAGGGAAACCGGGGCGGCCGGGCCGGGAAGTAAAGATATCGTCTTCCGGCTGAGCAAAGAACAACCAGGCATATCCAGTCCTTCAATTGACCTGACCATGCAATCAGCCGCCGCAATATTTAACGACAAGGTTATCGGGGTCATCTTGAGCGGCATGGGTGAAGACGGCCTGGTCGGGATAAAGGCGATTAAGGAGTCCGGCGGCAGATCAATTGTCCAGGATGAATCCTCCATGATCTTCGGCATGCCCAAGGCGGTGCTTGATGCCGGTTTTGCCGACAAAGTATTACCTGATACCGCGATAGCGCAGGAGTTGGTGGGAATGGTGGGGGGGAGTTTGGGGTGACTGAAGTTTGGAGTGCCTAAAGTTTGAAGTGACTAAAGTTTGGAGTGGCTGAAGTTTGGAGTGGCTGAAGTTTGGAGTGACTAAAGTTTGAAGTGCCTAAAGTATGGAGTGCCTAAAGTTTGGGGTGACTAAAGTTTGGAGTGCCTAAAGTATGGAGTGGCTGAAGTTTGGAGTGCCTAAAGTTTGAAGTGACTGAAGTTTGGGGTGCCTAAAGTTTGAAGTGCCTAAAGTTTGAAGTGACTAAAGTTTGGAGTGGCTGAAGTTTGGAGTGGCTGAAGTTTGGGGTGACTGAAGTTTGGGGTGACTGAAGTTTGGAGTGACTGAAGTTTGGAGTGCCTAAGGTTATCTGAAGGTGAACGAACGTTATGGACAATAAAGAGTTTTCTCGAAACCTCGAAAAACGGACTCGCCGGTTTGCTGTCAAAATAATTCGGTTGTCCTGCTCGTTACCTGATACGCCTGAGGCAAGAGTGATAAGGAACCAAATTACAAAGTCAGGAACGTCCATCGGCGCAAATTACAGGGAAGCCAATCGAGCCAGAAGTGTGGCTGATTTTAAAAATAAAATTAAAATTTGTGAAAGCGAAGCGAGCGAAACCCAATACTGGTTAGAAATAATTATGGAAGTTGGCTGGCTCTCCCGTGAAAAGATAAAATTTGAGGATGAGGAATGCAGCGAACTGCTCGCAATCTTCACTTCGATAGGGAAAAAAACTTCAAGCACTCAAAACTCAAACTTTAGGCACTTAAAACTTAAAACTTTAGGCACTCCAAACTTAAAACTTTAGGCACTTAAAAAAACATAAAGCCATGCCAATAGACCTTAATAAATATAAAGATACCTTCCTGAGCGAGTCCAAAGAGCATGTCGCCGGAATGAACGCGGCTCTGCTGGGGTTGGAGAAGAACCCGGCCAAAAAGAGCTTGATCAACGACATCTTCCGCCATATCCACACCATGAAAAGCATGGCCGCCACCATGGAATATGCCGGCATGGTCGCATTATGCCATGTGATGGAAGATGTGCTGGATTCGGCCAAGAAGGGAAACCTGAAAATTGCGACATGCTTCGATACGTTATTCGGCTGTTTTGATTGCCTGGAATCGACATTGAAAAATATTAAGGACGGCACAGAGGAGATTGCCCCCGCCCCTTTGATCGAAAGATTGCAGGCGCTGATTACCGGCAATGGTCCTGCGGATAAGGATGATTCCCCTGCCCCGCCTGCCGAACAACTTCCGGTTGCTGAAATTGCAAAGGTTGAAAGTATTGACGTCAAAGTGGAAAAACTTGATCGGCTCATGAATCTGGCTGAGGAGATTTTAATCAATAAGATGACCCTCGACAGATTGAAAGTGGAAATTAAGAATCCCGAACTGAAGGCTGCCGTCGATTCGTTGGGCCGGCTCATTTCCGAGGTTCAGTACAATGTCATGCAGGCAAGAATGGTGTCGATCGGATTTGTGTTCAACCGTTTTCCCCGCATGGTCAGAGATTTGGCAAAACAGCAAGAAAAAGAAGTGACCTTGCAAATGAGCAGCGGCGATATTGAGTTGGACCGGAGCGTGATCGACGAAATCGGCGAGAGTTTGGTCCATATTTTTCGGAATGCCGTTGATCATGGACTTGAAACGCCGGCAGAGAGAATAAAGGGGGGCAAGCCCGGAGACGGAACCATTATCCTCTCCGCGGAACGGACCAAGGATTTTGTGCGAATCAAGGTCGTTGACGATGGTCGGGGGCTAAACGTCAAAGAGATTAAGGCTACCGGCATAAAGCGAGGTCTTCTTACCCCTGCGTCCACCGCCGAAGAGGTGCTGGCGTCAATCTTTACCGGAGTAAGCACCACCAAAGAGGTCACGCCCGTTTCCGGCCGGGGTTTCGGCTTGAATATAGTCAAGAACAAGATCGAATCCCTCGGCGGCACCGTCGAGGTGATGTCTGAACCCGGCAAGGGCACGACCTTTAATATCGAATTGCCTTTGACCCTGGCCATCATCAAGGTCCTGTTCGTCAAGGTTGGTGGCGGGGTTTACGCTATCCCGCTGGCAAATATAGCGAAACTGGTCACCGTGAATCGCGAAGACATTAAAGGCATGCTCGAACATGAAGCCGTGGTTCTTAAGGAAGAGCAGATCATTATTACCAGGCTGGCCCGGCTGTTCGGCGGCCCGTCTTCGGGCCCGGCCAAGCAGCCGCTGGTAATTGTCCGAAAAGATGGGGCAAAACTTGGGGTTGCGGTCGACTCCTATATCGGCACCCAGGAAATTCTGGTCAAGCCTTTGAACCGCCTGGTCCGGGAAAATAAATATTTTGCCGGTTCCACCATTATCGGCACCGGGGCGGCCGTGCTTATCCTGGATGTGGCCAATCTGGTTTTATCGAAAAAAGATGCGATCATTGCCTGCCGATTACAGCAAGATGCGACCCGGCCCCCAGGGGAACCGGTATATGATTCTGTTTGAAACAGAGGATTAAAAGGAGAGAAGAGATGTCAAGCAACCTCATGGAGATCAACAAAATGGCCGCCGGTAAAGCTTCCGAGGCCATGTCAAAACTGATTGGCAACGATGTCGGTGTTGACGTTACCAGTGCGGCCATCCGCAAGGTGGGGGATTTGTCCCCCGTCCTCGCCTCCGAGGAGATGGTAGTCGGGGTTTATATGCTGGTTACCGGCGATGTCAAGGGGGCTTCCCTGCTGATCTTTCCCCAGGAAAGCGCTTTTAAGCTAAGTGATGTGCTGGTCGGCCGCGAGCCGGGCACCACCCGGAGTCTGACCGCCCTCGACATCTCGGCCTTAAAGGAGGTCGGCAACATTGTTGCCGGCAACTATTTCGCGGTTCTGTCAAACCTATTGCAGGTCAAGATTGTCGAGCATATCCCTAATTTCAGCTCGGACATGTTCGGCGCCATTGTTGAACAGATCATTACGGATTTTGCCCGGGAGTCTGAGCAGGCCTTGGTCGTCGAAATAGAATTTGTGTTCAAACCGCTCACCCTGAAAGGGTATTTTCTGCTGCTGTTCAGGCTTGAAGAGTTGAAGGCGTTGCTGGGGGAGAACTTGTAACTGCTTAGCTGCGGGGACTTATTATAAAAAATATGGATATTGAAGTTAACATGGGTGAGATGGCAGTTACGCGTCGGCACGAGGACAACCTGATGACCTTGGGCGTCGGCTCCTGCGTGGTGGTTACGCTTTATGACCCGAAGCGCAAAATAGGAGGTCTGGCCCATGCGATGCTGCCCGCCCGCCTCGGGACGGTCGACGATCAGGAGCTGTTAAGCCGCCGGCCGCCGCCGGCGGCGAGCGGAAAATATATTGAAGCGGCCATTGATGACATGATCGGGAAAATAGAGGTTCTCGGCGGCAGCAAAGAAGATCTGGAGGCCAAGCTGATCGGCGGGGCGAACATGTTTACCGATTTTGAATCGGAGATCGGCAAGGATAATGTGGCCTGTGCCATGAAAAAACTTAAGCAGGAAGGGATCAGACTGGCCGGTGAAGTTGTCGGCGGCTCCAAGGGCCGCTCGGTCGAGTTTGCGGTGGCTTCGGGGATTGTTACGGTGAAGATCAAGTTCTGAGGAGACCGGGGGCCGGCAGGAGAAGCAGGAGCCCTCCGGTTAATCAAGGGATTAATGGGAAGCGGGTAATATGAAGGAGCAAAAGAAAACCAAGGCGCAGCTGCTGGAGGAATTAAGGGACCTGCAAAACCGTCTGGCCGCCCTTGCCGGCAAAAAACCGGTGAAAGAGGCGGTGCCCAAGCTGTTGTTGGAAACCAACCGCCGCTTGCAGGATATCGCCCAGGAGCTGTTCGACGCGAAACAAGCGCTGGCTCTCAGAAATGAAGAACTCGATCGAATCAATAGAGAGTTGGAGAGTGAGAACAAGAAACTGCAGGAAGAACAAGGGCGTCTGCTCAGGCAAACCGAGGTCAGGCCAGTTACCGGCGCGAAAAAGGCGGCCCGGCAGCCCAAGGCGGATAAACAATATTCGTTTGGCGACCTGCAAAAGAAATATATCGAGCTGCTCGAAGCCCATCTGGACAACGATGAAAAAAAGGTGGATGAACTGGTCAATGCGCTGTGCGGGAATTTTCTGGAAATTGGCATGGCCACCAAGAAAATCGTGGACATGCACATTAAGGGGATCAATGAACGCTGCCTGGACATTAATGAGGCTGAGGCCAGAAGAAAGGTGTTCAGTGCCAGAACGGTGCTGTTAATGGTCATGACCAAGTACGCGAGCCTGCTGCTTGAACAATGATGGGGGCAAAGGGTGAAATCCCTGTTGCAATTATATGTTATGGGTGCCCCCGCCCTGTCATCGGCCCAACTGCCTCAAGAAAATGGGTTAGAACGAGGGCAACTGCAGGCACTAAAACAGAGGTTGATAAACAACCGGGGTCTTTGCCGACGCGTTAATAATAAAAGGGGAACATCAGATGACCAAAAAAAAACCAGATAGAAAATATCTGCTCAAGCTCTACGTGACCGGTGAGACGCCCAATTCCATTCGCGCCATCGCCAATTTGGAGAAGATTCTCAGCAATGATCTGCACGGGATCTATGAATTGAAGATCATCGATGTCCTGAAAAATCCGCAACTGGCGGAGGATGACAAGATCCTGGCCACGCCGACCCTTGCCAAGGCATTGCCCCTGCCGATAAAGCGGATAATCGGCGACTTGAGTGATATCGAAAAAGTGCTGATCGGCCTGGATTTGGTGTGAGGCGGAGCTGCAGGAAAGTGCCTGAAGTTTGAAGTTTGAAGTGCCTAAAGTTTAAAGTGCCTAAAGTTAAAGGAATTATCCCATCTAAAAAACACCATAACTTTAGCTCACTTTAAACTTCAAACTTCAAACTTTAAACTTCAAACTTCAAACTTCAGGAACTTATAATACACCTGGGAGATCATGATGGCTAAGAGAAAAACAGGTTCGGCAACTAAAGAGAAAACTAAAGATATTCTGCTGATGGAAAAAATAGTCCTTGGGGTGGAGGGTTTTGGGGTGATTTCCGAGGGTGGTATTCCCAAAGGCCGGACCACGCTGCTTTCCGGAACCTCGGGCTCGGGCAAGACTTTATTCGCGGTGGAATTCCTCTGGCGGGGAATTGTCGAACATGGTGAAAACGGGGTCTTTATCACCTTTGAGGAAACCCCGGAAGATATCTGCAAGAATGTGCGAAGCCTGGGTTGGGATCTCCGGGCCCTGGAACAGGAGGGCCGGCTGGCCTTTGTTGATGGTTCGCCGCCCTCAGACGAGACGGCGGCCACGGTTGAGGCCGGGGAGTTTGATTTCGGCGCCCTGGTTGCCCGCATACTCCACGCCATCAGGAAGGTTGGCGCCACTCGGGTCTCGGTCGATTCCATCACCGCCCTTTTTCCCCAGTACCGTGACGCCGGGGTGATCAGAAGGGAGTTGTTCAAGGTTGCCGCCGCCCTTAAGAAGGAAGGGGTCACCTCGCTGATCAGCAGTGAACGGGTGGAGGAGTATGGGCCGATTGCCAGATTCGGGGTTGAGGAATTTGTCTCCGACAACGTGATTGTAGTGCGCAATGTCCTGGAAGCGGAGAAAAGACGCCGCACCATCGAGATTCTAAAGTTTAGGGGGACCCAGCACCAGAAGGGCGAATATCCTTTCACCATCACCGACACCGGGGTCAAGATCCTGCCGCTTTCAGGGCTGGAACTGATCCAGCAATCATCCCTGAAGAGGATTCCGTCGGGCAACAAGGATCTGGATAAGATGTGCGGCGGCGGTTTTTTTCGGGACTCAATCATACTTGTTTCCGGCCCAACCGGCACCGGCAAGAGCCTGATGTCTTCCTTTTTTGCCGATGCCGGGTGCCGGAATGGTGAAAAATGTATTTATTTCGCCTATGAGGAGTCCCGCTTTCAGCTGACCCGCAACGGCCGGAGCTGGGGAGTTGACCTGGAGCAGTGGGAGAAGCAGGGCATGCTGAAAATAGTCTGCCGCTATCCGGAGAGTATGGGGCCTGAAGAGCATCTGCTGTTCGTCAAGAAGGCGATAGATGAATTTAAGCCGAACCGGATTGTTGTTGATTCGCTGTCGGCCATGGAGCGGGTGCTGACCGTCAGGTCTTTCCGGGAATTCGTGATCAGCCTGACCAGTTATACCAAATTAAAAGAGATCGCCGGGCTGTTCACCAGTACCACCAAGACCTTGCTGGGCGGCGAGTCCATTACCGAGGCCCATATCTCAACCCTGACCGATGCCATTGTCATCCTGCGCTATGTAGAGATGCACGGCGAGATGTTGCGGGGGCTGACCGTGATTAAGCTGCGGGGCAGCTGGCACGATAAACAGATCCGGGAGTTTGAGATTAACGCAAATGGCATGCAGATGAAAAAGGTCTTCCGGGGGGTTGAAGGGATCATGACCGGCATGGCCAGGACCGTGACCATGAGCGAGGAAGAGATCCTGCGGAGGATGACCTGAGGTAGAAGTGACAAATGACGAACCAGCAATAGCCGAATCTTTTTCCCTTTGTCATTCGGTTGTTTGTTATTCCGCTATTCATTTTAACCCTGAACACTGGATTATGAAACAATAGGATACCGGTGTCAGATATCGGGAGCTCGAAAACCATGTCGGAAAAATATATTCTGCGACTTTACGTAACCGGGCAGGACCGAGACATTTCGCAAATGGTGATCAAGGATGTGACGAGGCATCTTGAAACAGCATTAACAGGGGATTACGAATTAGAAATAATCGATGTCTTAACCAACAACAGCCGGGCCTTGGAAGATAAAGTTTTTGTTACCCCGACGTTAGTCAAAGTCAGCCACCAGCCGGTCAAAAGAGTGGTCGGGAATATCTCTGACCGGGAGAAGGTTTTAGGGGCTCTTGGTCTGGAGACGAGGGAGAACAGCTGGGTAGTTGTAAAACTGGAAGGCATCCATGAAGAAGCCTGCCTTCATTCGGCAGAATCCCTGTCAAGGCTGATAGGCCGCCAAGCGATCGTTGATATCGCCAACAACAGGATCGGGTTGGCCGGGGACCTTTTGCTGCCTATCGACCCAGCCGAAGAAATTGCCGCGATCCGCCTACCGATTAACGGCCTGCAACATGGCGTAGCCTTGCTTTTCTTGGTCCAGCAAACCGCCTGTAGTTTAAGTGAGTTGTTAATAAAAAAAGCGCCAGGGACCACCAATGAGTTGGATGAACTTGCTAAGTCGGCCTTGATGGAAGTAGGCAATATTGTTTGTGGTACTTATCTGGCCACGCTCGCCCAACATTCCGGTATCAAAATGATTGAGCATGCCCCCCGGTTTGTTTTCGATAAATGGGGGATGATATTAGCCCAAACCCTTGCAAACTTTTCCACCGCCCCGGAGCAGGTGCCGACAATCGGCACGGAATTCAATTTTACGGTGCCCACACTTGGCGGGAGTTCCTTTAAAACTTACTTCTTAATGTTATTCGACCCCGCGCAATATGAGGCAATAGTCGGTTCCCTGCGAAGTCAAGGGGCTGGCCGAGGCAATAAGCAGAAAACATTATGCACCCCAGAATTTTCTTAAGATGGTTGAAGAGCAGTTCTGGCTAAAATCGAACTGAATACGGATAACGAAAGTAATGGCTGAGATAATGGCAAAGAAAAGAATCATGGTTGTTGACGATGAAATTCCGGTCGCCAGGGACGTCAAGAAGACTCTGGAGGAGAGTGGATATGAAGTAATCTGCCTGATAAGCACGGGAGAGGAGGCTGTTCAAAAAGCGGAGGAACATCGACCGGATCTGGTGCTGATGGATATTAGGCTTCAGGGGGGGATGGCTGGGATCGAGACTGCTGAGCAGATATGCACCAGGTTCAATATCCCGATTGTCTATCTTATTGCCGATGAGGATGACAATATATTGCAAAAGGCTAATCAAACAGGGGCATATGGCTATATTGTCAAGCCGGTTGGCGACAGAGCCCTTAAGGTTACCATAATGATGGCCCTCTACCGGGCCGGCATGGAAAAGAAACTTAAGGCCATGTGTGAAAAGTTTGAGCAGAAAAGCCTAGAATTGCAGGTCAGTCGAGAAAACTTTCACAGTATCGTCGAAAAAAGCGGTGAAGGGATCGCGGTGGTTGATCAAGAAGGCATTATCCGTTTTGTCAACCCCGCCGCGGAGATCCTTTTTAACCGCCGGCAGGATGAACTGCTGGGTGCGATGTTTGGCTTCCCCCTTTTGTCTGAGAAGCCGACCGAGATTGATATTATTCGCCGGGGCGCCGGCAAGCCGGGCGTGGGGGAGTTGCAGGCCGTGGAGACGGAATGGGAGGGGGCGAAAGCCTACCTGGTCTCGATTCATGACATTACCGAACGTAAAGAGGTGGACAGTTTCAAAGACGAATTTGTCAGCACCGCCTCCCATGAACTGCGGACTCCCCTTACTTCAATGAAGAATGCCGTTGATATACTCTTGAGCGGCAAGACCGGCGAGATCAACCCGAACCAGAAAAATTTTCTGCATATGGCCCAGAGGAATATCAAGCGGCTCAGCCAGCTTGTGAACGATCTGCTTACCATGTCTAAAATTGAAGCAAAAAAAATGATATTAGATTTTGCGCCAACAGACATGGTTGAGATTATACACAGTGCAATCGACTCGGTTAAACCGATTGCCGACAAAAAGTTCATTGAGATAGAAGCTGTTCCCCACTCCTCGTCTTTAGTTTACGCCGATGGTTTCCGGATCGAGGAGGTGATGATTAATCTTATTAGCAACTCGATTAAGTTTACCCATGATAACGGGCGAATAACGATTAAGACCGGTCATGTTCAGGAGAGGACCCAATTAGGGACAAGAGATTTTATCGTGGTTTTGGTTGAGGACACCGGCATCGGCATGGATGGGGAACATGTTGACCGTATTTTTGAAAGATTTTACCGGGCGGAAAACTCGTTGTCGGCAAATCAACCCGGTTCCGGGTTGGGCTTGGCCATCTGCAAGGGCATAATTGAGGCCCATGGCGGCAAAATAAGCTGTAAAAGTCAAAAAGGCTCGGGGACAACCATCAGTTTTACGCTTCCCATAGGTTGATACCTGACTCCGTGACGGCTGGGAGGTGAAAGTGAAAAAGAATTTTATCCGTAACTTCCACCGGCGGAGATGCAGAGAAAAGTCGTGCACTGTTTTGATTGAACTTAAGGAGTTTGCACACCTTTTTTAATACCGAAACAAATTAAGGGCCAGGAGATGACAATGGATAAAAAAAGGATACTTATCGTTGATGATGAAGCGGATATTGTTGAATCTATAAAGTTCAGCCTGGAACTTGAAGGCTTTGAATGTTTGGAAGCGAATGACGGTGAAGAGGCTCTCTTCAAGGCAAAAGAGGAAAGGCCGGATCTTATTCTGCTGGACATTATGCTGCCGAAGATAAATGGCTACAAGGTTTCAAGGACCCTCAAATTTGATGATCAGTATAAAGACATTCCAATAATAATGCTGACTGCACGAGCGCAGGAAAAGGACATCAAGATCGGGGAGACAACCGGGGCCAACGAATACATTACCAAACCATTTGACATGGAAGAGTTGCTGGCGCTGATAACAAAATATTTAAAGACGGAGTAGAGCAGACCAGCATGAAGGTTATGTTGCAGTTCAGAGCTGTTTAGCATGCCACGGCGGTCAAGATCAGCAAAATGGTAGTGGATGAAGGCTTGTTGTCGTTATGGAAAAACAAACCGTACTTTTTGTAGACGATGAAACGAATGTTTTGAATTCTCTGAAAAGATTGCTTCACACCGAGCCATACAGGTGCATTTTTGCCCAAAATGGACAAGAGGCCATCGAAATCATGGAGAAGGAGAATATTCACGTCATTGTAACCGACTTGCGTATGCCGGAGATGGATGGTTTCACGCTGCTTTCGCGAATCGAGAAAAAATTTCCTGACACTATCCGCCTGGTCTTGTCAGGCCTTGGTGATAAGGACTCCATTTTTGACGCCATTGATAAAGGAAATATATACCGCTACATCCTCAAGCCGTGGGACAACTCGGAGATCAAGATCGTTGTCAGACAAGCGCTTGAGCGGCAACAGGGGAAAAGCAGAGAGGCTCTTCTTGCAAATCTGATTGAAAATGCCGGCCACATCATGATTGTTATCATCCATCCGGACGGCCTGATCATGGAATGTAATGCGTTGACCAGAAGTTTGTTCTGCTACACTGAAAAGGAACTACTTGGCCTGAGGGTGGATGACCTTTTCAAGCGGGATGCTGATGAGCCGGGCAAGATTGCGGATTTCGTTGCCCAGGATTCCTCCTGGCAGGGAGAACTGACGGCTGTGACCAAGGATGGCGAATTGTTCCCCGCGGCCATGGTTATGAGCCGGTATGAAAGCCAGGGAGGCAGGGACGCAAACATTATCTGCTTTGTTCGAGATGTGACCCAGGAAAAAGAGATAGAACGGATGAAGTCAGAGTTCATAGCTTTGACCTCTCATGAAATGAGAACACCTTTGACCTCCATCAGGAACTCTGTCGATATTATCCTGAGTCGCAAGGCCGGTTCCATCACCGCCACCCAGGAGAAATTTCTGACCATAGCGGAAAGGAATATCAACCGGCTTGGTGGTTTCTTGAATGACTTACTTCATCTCTACGAGCTAGAGACCAACAAGATGGAATTGAAATATGCCGAGATCGACATAACAACCACTGTGATGGATGCCATCAAGAGATTACAGCCGTTGGCTGAAAAAAAATCCATTCAATTATCGGTGAAGATACCCCCTGATCTCCCTGTCATATATGCAGATGCTTCCAGAATAGAGGAGGTTGTTGCCCATCTTGTTGATAACGCGATCAAGTTTACGGGGACCAAGGGGAAAATAAGGGTTGAGGTTCGACCGATGCTGGATAGGCCGGATGATGTGTTTCAGGATGTGAACGTTTTTGTGGAGATTTCCGTAACAGACACCGGGATAGGGATCCCGCCTGAATTTATTGAGCATGTTTTTGATAAATTTTATCAGGTGGAAGCATCAATGTCCACCAAGAGGCAGTCCGGTACCGGGTTGGGTTTGGCCATTAATAAATACATCGTTGAAGCCCACGGCGGTACAATTGCATGTCGTAGTGAAGAAGGCAAAGGAAGCCGATTTGTTTTTACCCTGCCGATATTTCATAACAAAAGAGAGAGCAGTGGTAGCGGAAAAGATTACATGCCTGAAAAGCAAGGAGCAACTCAAAATATTCTATGAGATTGATCCACATTTAACAGCCCATGGAGTGATGATGTGAAAGAAATGGAAAAAATTAACATCCTTCTTGTGGACGATCGACCGGAACAGATTCTGGTCTTGGAAAAAATTTTAAAGAGTCCTGAACTGAGCATCCATAACGCATCCTCGGCAAACATTGCACTAGCTCTGCTGTTGGAGCATGATTTTGCCCTGGTCATCCTTGATGTCGAGATGCCGGAGAGAGATGCTTTTGAGATTGCCGGGCAGATCCGGGCAAATGCCGTTACAGAGCAAATCCCTATTATCTTTATGACGGTCATCAGCAAAGAACAGAAATACCTAGTTAAGGGGTCTGAGACCGGAGCCGTGGACTATCTGTTCAAGCCCTTGAACCCGGTTATCGTAAAATCTAAAGTCAAGTTGTGCACTGATCTCTACCGACAAAAGCGAATTAACAAGAAACTTGCTCGCAAGTTAGAAAGCTCTTTGGCTAAAATAGAGGTACTGACCGACCACCTTGAGCAAATTGAGGATAAACATACTGCCGAACATCAGGATACGCTGGAAGAACTGAAAAAAACACAGGCGCAGATGATCCAAGCGGAGAAGATGGTTTCAATCGGACAACTGGCGGCGGGTGTGGCCCATGAGATTAATAATCCCTGCTCCTTTGTCAGCAGCAATCTGAATACCTTGTCGGAATATATTGCTGATCTGACCAAAATCATCCCGGAGTACAGAAGACTGATCGCAGATGCTATCGGCAGTATAGCCAAAGACGGCACAACTGGTATTACACAGGAACAAGTGGAACATATCCGCGACATGGAGGAAGAGCTGGACCTTGATTTTCTCCTGGATGATGTTACCGGCATGGTTAAGGAAACCCAGGAAGGGGCGGAACGGATCAAACATATTGTGCTCGATCTGAAAAATTTTGCCCATCCGGGTGAGGATACGCCACAGGCAGTGGATATCAACAAATGCCTTGAGTCGGCTTTAAATATCGTATGGAACGAGCTTAAATACAAGATCACCGTCACAAAAGAGTATGGCGATCTTCCTCAATTGAAATGTTATCCGCAGCAGCTCAACCAGATCCTAGTCAACCTGCTGGTCAATGCCGGTCAGGCCATCAAGGATAAGGGGGAGATCAGGATTGGCACCAGGGCGGTTAACGGAGATATTGAGATTCGGATAGCTGATACGGGGGAAGGAATCCCCAAGGAAAACCTTTCTCGAATATTCGATCCTTTTTTTACCACTAAGCCGGTGGGCAAGGGAACCGGCCTGGGGTTAAATGTGGTTTATGGTATCATTCATAAACACGGAGGAACTATCGACATAGAAACCGAGGTCGGGAAAGGGACAACCTTTATTATTAAATTGCCGAAAGAGTCCTGTTGGGAAGATACGGAAAAGGATATGGTCTGAAATAATCCATCACCTAAAGGCACAGTAACCTACAGATGTGAAATTGAGAGGATGTCTTGATATGTCTGAGAAATATATACACACCATTCTGTTAGTGGATGATGAGCTTCCTATTACCAATTCGCTGCAACGGGTTTTTCGCAAGAAAGATTATCAAATTTTCACCGCGGACAGCGGCCAGAAGGGAATTGAGCTACTCAACAATGAGAAAAAGCCTTTTTCTCTGATAATTTCCGATCAAAAAATGCCCGGCATGACCGGCACTGAATTTCTGGAAAAGGCCAAGGGCATCTCACCTCAGACGATCCGGGTTCTGCTGACAAGCCATGCTGATATTAATGCGGTAATTGATGCGATCAACAAAGGGGAAATTCATCGATACATCACCAAGCCCTGGGATGATAATGACTTGTTGATGCAGGTTCAGCAACTGCTGGCACAGTTTGAAATGGTCAAGGAAAACAAACGGCTGCAGGATCTGACTAAAAAATTGAATATAAAACTGCGTGACATCAATAAAAATCTGGAACAAAAGGTGGAGGAACGCTCCAGGGAGATCATGAAGAAAAATAAAGAGCTCGAATTGAGCCTTTATAATTCAGTCAAGGCATTTGCCGCGCTGCTGGAGGTGAATGATCCGCAACTGGCTGTACATGGCCGGCGGGTGAGTTTTCTGGCGCGTCATACCGCCCAGCTTATGGGACTGCCACCTGAAGAAGTGGACCAGATTGAAATGGCCGGTCTTCTCCATGATATTGGTAAACTTGGTTTTCCCCAGAATTTGTTGGAATATGAAGATTACCGGTGGACTGAAAGGGAAATTGCGATGTTTCGCAACCACCCGCTGGGGGGCCAGCAGTCGATTCAGTTTATCAGCAGGCTGAAAAAGGTGGGCAATTTTATCAAGTGCCATCATGAACAGTATGATGGCCAGGGATATCCCGACCAGTTGGCAGATGTTGAAATACCCTTGGGCGCACGAATTATTGCCGTGGTTGATACTTATGATAACATCGTCAATAAACGAGTAAATTTAAAATCATTAAAAAAGTTGCAAAAAAACATGGAGTTGACCACCGAACATCTGTCGGAAGATGAAGTCCTGCAAAAGGCCGCCATCCTGGAAATCAGGCAAAATGCCTTTGTTAAATTTGATCCCGATGTTGTCAAGGTTTTCTTTGAGCTGCTTAAGTCGAAAGACGCCTCTTTCGGCAGACAAAAGAAAGTGTCGGTTGAAAACTTGGAAGAAGGGATGGTGCTGGCAAAGACCCTCTACTCTTCAAGCGGCAGGTTCCTGCTGCCCTTCAATGTATTATTAAAGAAAGAGTATATCCTGAAATTGCAGAAGTTTCATGAGACAGATCCTATAGCCGACAAGATATGGGTTACGACCGACTGAGTAATTCTATTTTGTCGTTCAGCCCGACTGCTGTGGCAAGCTGTTGCGCTTTTCACGCAGAAGTTTCGTTGTCGTTGAATTTCTTCGGTTGCCAAGAGCCAGCCGTTATTGGCTTACTCCTTTTTCGCCTGACAATCAGGACCCCTGGATAACTATTATACCCATCGCCGTAAAAGGCCGGCCGGCAAAGGCGATGAGGCTGCCTTGTTCAATATCAGTTCTTTTGCTGATAAAAAATTATGAACAGCCCTGCAATACTGATATAATAAGTTATGTATATATGGTGCATATTGTTTCATGAGCTGCGAAATTCATATCTTGTTAACGCAACAGGTTCATTATGAAGGCTATCAACTTTGTAGATCACCTCGATGATTTGCCGACTCTCTCTGCTGTGGCCCAGCAAATTAATGAATCCGAACAAAAAAAGTCATTAAATTCAAAATTTTTAAGCGAGATTATCTGTCAAGATCCGGCCCTGGCGGCCAAGATCCTCAAGCTCTCGAACTCCGCTTATTATGGTCAGGCAAAGCAGGTGAAGACCATCGACAGAGCCGTCACCCTCCTGGGTTTCAATACCGTCAAAAGCCTTGCCCTGTCTGTGTCTGTTTATAACATCTTAACGTCGCTCAAAAGCGATGGTTTTGATTTTGAAGGATTATGGCACCATAGCCTGGGGTGTGCCGTGGCGGCAAAAACGTTGGCCATGGGCTGTCAACACCATGCGGCTATTGGTGAACACGCTTTTCTCGGCGGCATCCTCCATGATATCGGCCTGTTCGCCTTTGCCTATAAATTGCCCGATGAAATGGCGCAAATGATGCAAATGTCCACAGACATGCAATGGTCGATGGCGGATGTCGAACGGGAAATTATGGGGTTTACCCACCCCAAGATAGGCGGCCTGCTTGCCGAGAAGTGGAACTTCCCGGAAGAATATGTGCTTGCCGTCAAATATCATCACCATGAAATTTTTCCCGCGGCGGTTAGAGAAAATCCCCAATATCAAATAATCGTTCACTGTGTCGGGGTCGGCAACCAGTTGGCCAAAGCAATCAACATCGGCAAGAGTTGCGACCATGACAAAGACAAAATCTCCCCTGCCCTCTGGGAAAAATTACATGTCGAACGCGGGGATTTGCCGGCCATTCGGGACAACATTCTCGAATCATACAATATCTTGCTGGATTCCTGGGGGGAGATTGGTTGATTTGCGAACCAATTTCCGGGCCAGGTGTTATCGGGCCCTGCCGGGCAGCTGGTTGCGCGGATTATGGAGTTAACTGACTCGCCAGCAGGGATACGCGATGATAAGGATTTTATCCCTAAGTTGTCTTGTCTTTTTCGGGACCAATAATGGTATAAAATATATGCCGCACGCACCATGAACATGGTTTTCAAGACAAGGAATTGCACTCGCCTCGAGAGTTCGATTTTGTGGAGGAAGATTAATGGAACAATCGTCGAAAATACTCTGTGTGGATGATGAGGGCGGTGTTCTTCGCGCCCTTCGCCGTCTTTTTCAGGATTCGGAATATGAACTCTTCACCGCCGAGTCCGGCCGGGAAGGGCTTGAGATTCTCCGGCAGGAGGAAATCGCTCTTATTATTTCAGATCAACGTATGCCGGAAATGACCGGGGTGGAGTTTCTGGAACAAGCCAAGGCCGTGGCTCCCAATGCCATCCGGATTATGCTCACCGGTTATGCGGATATCAAGGACTCCATCGATGCCATCAATCGCGGCGCCATCTCCAGATACATTTCTAAGCCGTGGAACGACGATGAGCTGATAA
>Ga0224496_10000761_pt1 | contig 21671 bp, 17 predicted proteins | sample SF_Jul11_sed_USG_2_FD_168127 | JGI IMG/M metagenome (GOLD analysis project Ga0224496, IMG submission 168127) | Sediment microbial communities from San Francisco Bay, California, United States - SF_Jul11_sed_USGS_8_1 | ecosystem: Environmental > Aquatic > Marine > Sediment | place: USA...
CGCTCACCACCACCGGCAAGGTGGAGATGTGCCTCACCTGCCACCAGGCTGAAAAACTCGATCCGGCCCACGACGCCAAGGTACTGGGCTGCTCGCCCTGCCATCTCGGCGACCCGCTGGCGATCCAAAAAGAACCGGCGCACAAGGGGATCGCCAAAAACCCCGGCGACCTGCGGGTGGTGGAAAAAACCTGCGGCGTCGAGGGCTGCCACGCCGCAGACGTAGGCAAAGTGAAAAACTCGCTCATGGCCACCAACCGTGGCATCCTCGCCACCCTGCTCTACTACTGGGGCGAAGCGCCGCACCAGGACGGCAACTTCTCGGTGGAGCGCCTGCTCGCTTCCGGCAAAACCTCGCTGGCGCTCGACTACTACCGCAAGCTCTGCGGCACCTGCCATCTCTGGAAGCAGAAGGGCGACCTGCCCGGCTTCTTCGGCGAGAAGGGCGGCGGCTGCACCGCCTGCCACCGCATCGAGGGCCAGACCCTGCCGGGCCATGACCCCAAGAAGACCCACCCGCTGATCAGCAAGAAGGTGCCCATCAGCAACTGTACCCGCTGTCACAACCGCAGCGGCCGGGTGGGAATCTCCTACTCCGGCAAGTTTGAAGCCGAAAACTACGGCACCCCCTATGAAGGCGGCGGGCCGTCAACCAAGCGGCTGCCCGGCGACCGCTTCTACCTCGAACTCTCGGACGACATCCACCACCGCCAGGGAATGGCCTGCATCGACTGCCATACCCGCAACGAGATCATGGGCGACGGCAACAACTACGCCCATTACGAGGAACAGCTCGAAATCGGCTGCGAGACCTGTCACACCGCAGCCACCCCCGGCACCACCCGCAAGGGCAGCAAACTCAACAACATCGCGGTCAACGCCGACGGCCACGCCGAACTGGTGGGCAAGCTCGACGGCAAACACCATCCCTTGAAGCCCCCCAAGGCCGGCGTCTGCGACTACGCGGGCCACAAGCGGCTCTCCTGCGAGTCATGCCACTCGCCCTGGGTGCCGCAGTGCTACGGCTGCCACGCCAAACGCGACATGCGCGACACCCATCTCGACAAACTGACCCTTGAAGAGACCGATGGCTGGTGGCAGGAGGGCCGCTCCTACATCCGCTTCGAAGAACCGATGCTCGCGGTGTGGGACAAGGAGGTGGTGATCGTCACCCCGGGCTGCCAGGACATCGTCACCCTGATCGACGAGGAAGGCAAGGAACAGGGCGCCTTCAACCGCTTGACCATGGCGGCGCTTAACCCGCACACCACCTCGGCCAAGGGCCGCACCTGCGCCGGCTGCCACACCAGCTCCAAAACCATCGGCCTTGGCAGCGGCCGGCTCTGGCGAGAAAAAGGGGAGTGGCATTTCGCCGGCCTCGACCAAGGGGAGGCAGCCATGGCCGGCCAGACCGTGCCCCTGGACGGCTTTGTCGATCTCAACGGCAACGCCCTCCAGTACGGCTCGCGCCACGACCTGCGGCCCTTTAACGGCGAAGAACTCCGCCGCATCCTGCGGGTGGGCCTCTGCCTTGACTGCCACAAGGAGTACAGCGACCCGGCCTTCCGCGATTACACCGTTGACAAACCCTGCCCGGTGTATAAAGAAGACTGAGTGTTAAGTTTTAAGCTGTTAAGTTTCAAGCAAAAATACAAAACAAAACTTAACACTTACAACTTAACACTTATAACTTTCAGTAAAGGATTTCAGATATGCTCATCACCCCCATCGCCACCACCGCCCCCGAGGGCCAAGCCATCCTCGCCCGGCTCGCCGACCGCTTTCAACTCGCCGACAGCCGCGTGCAGGAGATCGTCGGCGAAATTCTCGACGCAGTGCGGAAGCGGGGCGACGCGGCTCTCGTTGAATACACGCGGAAATTCGACGCGCCGGACTTCCACCCCGACCAGTTGCGGGTGAGCCCCGAAGAGCTGGCCGCGGCCTACGGCCTGGTGGACCAGGAGTTCATGGAGGCCTTGCAGCTCGCCATTGACCGGATCCGCAGCTTTCACGAACGGGAAAAGGAAGAGTCGTGGATCGTCACCGAGGAAAACGGCACCATCACCGGCCGGCTGGTGCAGCCGGTGGACGTGGCCGGCCTTTACGTGCCGGGCGGACAGGGCGGCAAGACGCCGCTGGTCTCCTCGGTGCTGATGAACGGCCTGCCGGCAGGGATTGCCGGTGTCGAACGGCGGGTGATGATGACCCCGCCAGGGGCGGATGGCGCGGTGAACCCGGCGCTCCTGGTGGCGGCCCAGGAGATCGGCATCGACGAGATCTACAAGGCGGGAAGCGCCTGGGCCATCGCGGCGCTTGCCTTCGGCACCCAGTCGGTGCCCAAGGTGGATGTCATCGTCGGCCCCGGCAACCAGTTCGTCACCGAGGCCAAGCGCCAGGTGTCGGGCCGGGTGCGAATCGACATGATCGCCGGCCCCAGCGAGGTACTCATCGTGGCCGACCAGACCGCCAATCCCGCCTACATCGCCGCCGACATGCTCGCCCAGGCCGAGCACGACCCCCAGGCCCTGGCCATGCTGGCGACCACCAGCGAAAAGGTGGCCGCACAGGTGGTGGCGGAACTCGACCAGCAGCTTGCCGCGTTAAGCCGCCAGGAGATCGCCCGCACCTCGCTTGCCGAGCGGGGCGTGATCCTCATTGCCGAGGATCTTACCGAGGCCATGGCGATCGCCAACCGCATCGCCGCCGAGCACCTGGAGTTGATGATCGACGCCCCCTTCCAGTGGCTGCCCAAGATCCGCCACGCCGGCGCCATCTTCCTGGGCGCTCACACCCCGGAATCAGCCGGCGACTACATGGCCGGCCCCAACCACGTGCTGCCCACCATGGGCACGGCCCGTTTCTCGTCGGCCCTGGGGGTGGAAACCTTCATCAAGAAGTCGAGCGTCATCTCCTACTCGGCCGAAGCACTCCGCGCCCACGGCGACCAGATCCAACAACTGGCCAATCTCGAAGGGCTCACCGCCCACGCACGCTCGGTGGCCTTGCGGCTCGGGAAGTAATGCGGCAGTTAGCGGTTAGCCATTAGCTTTTAACAGTCAAGCCTCGGCCATCGTCTAACCGCCAACAGCCAACAACCAACAACCAAACACCCCATGTCCTCTGCCGCCGCCATTCTTGAACAAGGCCTTGCCGCCATGGCCATCCAGGTCGCCGGGCCTGCCCGGGCCGCCCTGTGCCGTTACTTCACCGAGCTCAAGAAGTGGAACACCAAGATGAACCTGGTGGCCCGAGCCGACGACAAGACCCTCATCGAGACCCACTTCCTCGACTCCCTCACCCTGCTGCCCCTGCTCCACGAGCAGTCGCCGACCGGTCCACTGCTCGACATCGGCAGCGGCGCGGGATTTCCGGGCCTGGCGGTGAAGTGCGCCCTGCCGGAACTAGCCGTCACCCTGGTTGAACCACGCCAGAAACGGATTACCTTCCTCAAGCACGTGATCCGTACCCTGCACCTTGCCGAGGTCAGGGTGGCGGCAACGCGGGTGGAGCCCGGCGACACCACCGCCGGCGACACACAGACCCCTTTCCCCCTCATCACCAGCCGCGCCTTTGCCGACATCCCCGCTTTCCTGGCGGCAAGTGAGGGCTTGAGCCCACCCGGCGGCCTGGTAATCTGCATGAAGGGGCCAAAGCATGAAGAGGAGATCGCCGCCTGGCGGACAGCCACCCCGGCAAGCCCCTATCAGCTCAAGGAGATCCGGAGTACCAGGTTGCCCTTTACGGGAATCGAACGTTATCTGGTGATTTTCGAAAAGGCCTGAGGCAGACGACGAATAACGACAAGGAAAGGCACAGGTTGCCACTCTCATAAATCCACTTGGCAACCCAGGTTACGGACATGCAGCGTGCATCCTCGCACACCCAACTTGCCAACGCCCCGCACCACAAAAAATAAGGAGAAACCATGAGCAATACCGCAAAGGACAAAGAATTCTACAAGATGGCGGACGCTTTTATCGCCGTAGCCAACCAGCAGAGCAAAACGACCAATCCGGGCAAGGTCAGTGCGACATTCCTGTATGCCGCGGCACGGTTTAATACCTTTATTATCGCGGCGGGATCCGAGTCGGCAAATGACCTTGCGGCGAGCAAAGAGAATTCAATCGACTACTTCATGGCGGAATACAGAAAGATGCTTGAAGAACATTTCGCCGATTACACAAACAATTTTGGCACATATACCGGGAGAAGCAACGGCTAGAGGAAGAATGCGACGCCTGGCCTGCCCCCAGAGGCAAGGGCAGTTAATGAGCTGAAAAAGGGGGGGGGAAGACGGCGGCGGCAGAAAAAGGGATTACTTGAACTTGGCGAGCCGGTGATGGATCTTGAGTTTCTGCAAGCCCGAGCGGATGGTGCCGGAGAACTCCTCGGCCAGCTCGACGCTTTTCTTGACCAGGGCCACCGCGCCGCCCCGGTCGACACCCAGCACTTCCTTATACTCCTTGAGCAGCCCCACCAGACTCTCACCGTTACAGATCTTGCCGGTGAGAGCGTTGGTGAAGGCGGCAAGATTCTGGAGATAGGCCCTACTGTCGCGCGGCCCACTGGGGACCGGCGGATAGGGCGTCATGGCGGCGATCAGCCTGGGGGAGAGATTCCACAACCGCGCCATTTCCTTGCCAACCTCCTGAAACGACAGGCCATTTAATTTCTCCCGCGCCGCAGCCTCGATGGAAAAACTTTTGGACACCCGCTCGTTAATCGCCTGATACAGGTCAGGGAGATAGACTTGCACCATAATCTGACCAAAGTTATGGAGAAGCGCGCAGATGAAGGCCTCCTCCGACTCCACCTTGAACCCCTTGTCCGCGACCAGCAACTTGGCCTGGATGCCGCTCAACAATGAGCGGGTCAGCACCTTGGCCACCCCGTCCCGATCCACCCCGGCGTCGACGAAATCTTCAAAAAGCGCAATGGCGCCGGCGATCTCCCGGACGGTATCGAAACCAATGATGGTCACCGCCCGGGTGACGTTGTTCACCGGCTTGGTCATGCCGTAATAGGCCGAGTTCACCACCCGGAGTACCTTATTGGTCAACGAATAATCGCGCAGAATCACCTCGGCCAGATCGTTGGCCGCCGAACGGGCGCTGCCGGCAAGCGACAGCAACTCCCGCACATTACCGGACATGGCGGGCAGGTCGGCCATGTCGGCACGACGGAAGATCTCACGCAACTCCTCGTGCAATATGGTGTCCTGACTGGCTCCCGCTTCCATTACAACAATTTCCCCTCCGGCTTCGATATCTCCCTGGCGAAGGACCACAGTTCTTCTTTTCGTAACTATTCAGCAATGCTGCAGGTAAGCGAGCTTGCGAGACTCCGGATGCGCGAAAGAGGCCTGCACGCTACACACGGGGTGTGCGGGCAGGCCGATGACAGGTAAACGCAGACTCCGACGCAGTCGCGGTGCTGCTGGACAGTTACCTTCTTTTGTAACATCGCCCGCCGATCATGACAAGCGGTTGCGGTAATCCTCGTAGCCGAAACGGCGCACCACTTCCGTGACACCGGTGGCCGAGTCGTGGATGGCGATGCTGGGCAACCGCACGCCGTTGAAGGTGTTGTTCTTGACCATGGAGTAATGGCCCATGTCGCCGAAGACGAGCTTGTCGCCGACTTGAAGCGGCGCGGGGAAGGAGTAGTCGCCGATGATGTCGCCGGCCAGACAGGTGAGGCCGCCCAACCGATAGGTGTGGGGGTGGACGCCGGGCCGGGCCGCGCCCTCGATTTCGGGCCGGTAGGGCATCTCCAGCACATCGGGCATGTGGGCGGCGGCCGAGGTGTCGAGAATGGCGATGTCCATGCCGTTATGAACGATGTCGAGCACCGTGGCCACCAGCACGCCGATGTTGAGGGCCACCGCCTCGCCGGGTTCGAGGTAGACCTGCACGCCGTAAGTGTCGCGCACCCGGACAATGAGTTCGCAGAGCAGATCGACATCGTAATCGGCGCGGCTGATATGGTGGCCGCCGCCGAAATTCAACCACTTCATCTGCGGAAGATACCTGCCGAACTTCTCCTCCACCGCCGCCACCACCCGGGTGAGCACGTCCGAGGTCTGGCCGCAGAGGGCGTGAAAATGGAGCCCCTCGATGCCGTCGAGCAGGTCGGGCCGGAACTGGTCGAGCGGCACCCCGAGCCGTGAGTTTTCGACACAGGGGTCGTAGAGCTTGGTCTTCACCTCCGAGTACTGGGGGTTGACGCGGATGCCGCAGGAGATTTTTTTATCCGCTCCCCGCACCCGGTCGCGGTACCGTTGCCACTGGGAAAAGGAGTTAAAGACCAGGTGGCCGGCATAGCCCATGATCTCGTCGAACTCGTCGTCGCGATAGGCGGGCATGTAGGTGTGGACCTCGCCGCCCATCTCCTCGAAGGCGAGCCGCGCCTCGTCCAGCGAGCTTGAGGTGGCGCCCACCAGCGTCTCGCGGATCTGGGGAAAAAGGCTGAACATGGCAAAGCCCTTGAGGGCGAGGAGGATCTTGGCGCCGGTGCGCCGCTGCACATCGGCGAGGATGGCCAGGTTCTTGGCGAGCAACTGCCGGTCGCAGACGTAGCAGGGACTGGGGATGGTGTCGAGGTCGAGGTTCATGTGCTTGATTCCGTGCGCGGCCCAAAGACCGGGAAATGTATGGGTTACGGGGATAAAATTTCTTGCAACCGGGCCGGCAGACCAAACGCTTCGACCAACTCGGCCACCGCCGGCGGCACCAGGTGGCGCCAGGGGCGGTCGGCGGCGATCCGCTGCCGGACCTCACCTGCCGAGATCCCCTTGTTGGCCGGGACCCGGCGCCAGAGAACCTCCGTCGTAAGCCCCAACGACTCGAACAACTCCAGCTTGCGCTCCCCCCACCGGTCGTAGATGGTGAGAAAGAACACCGCGTCCAGGGGCACATAGTGGCGAAAAAGTTCCGGCACATTGATGGGCAGCGGCACCACCGAAAACTCCGCCGGGGTAACGCCGGCCTCGTTAAGAGCCGCCCGCACCATCCGGTAGCGCTCGAAATAGGTGAGCGGGTTGGCTGCCGTACCGCTGCGATGGGGGTCGGCGGCGTCGTCCCTGGTCACCAGCGGATCGGGGTTGGTGACCCCCACCACCAGGTGGCGGCAGCGGGCCTTGCCGGCCAGCAGATAGACCAGGTGATCGTTGTGCAGAACCTGGAAACGGCCATGGATGACACCGATTTCGTGCATGTCCTCTTCGCGGCAGGAGGGGGTCATGTCGGCAGCCGGAACGGGGTGCGCGGTGCCGGCCAGTAGGGGCGATCCTCGGGGGCGTCCCGCAGCCCCTGGAGCTTGGCACGGTCGAGCCCGTTCAAAATAAGATACATGAAATCCCCGCCCCTCACCACTCCCAAACCGCCACCGGCGCAATGCACCTCGTCAAAACGGCTCACCAGATCGCGCCGTTGCCCCGGCCCCACCATGAGGAACGGCACCGGTTCGCCGGAATGGACCTGGGGGCCGCTGCTGGGGGTGGAATGATCGGCGGTGACCACCAGCAGGGTTTCCGGGGCGGCGAGCAGCTCGTCGGCCACCGAGGCCAGCCCCCGGTCCAGGGCCTCGATGGCCGCAACCTTGGCCAACGGCTCCTTGGTGTGGGCCGCCGCGTCCGGCGCCTTGGTATGCACATGGATAAACTCGGCGTCGGCAATCGCCAGCGCCTGCCGGAGCCGCTCGGCAAGATCGCGCCCCACCTCGCCGCTGTCCTTGACCTGCCGCACGTCAAGGCCGAGAAAGCGGGCCAGCCCCCAGTAAACGAGTCCCGAGGCGATGGACAGCCCCTTGAGCCCCCACCGCTCGGCAAAGGGCTCCACCGAAAGCCAGTGCCCGGGCCGCTGGGTGACCAGACCGTTCAACGGCGCCAGCCCCCGACTCCGGCGGGCCAGGTTCACCGGCTGCGCGGAGAGGGTGCGGTAACACCAGCCCAGATACGAGGTGAGCGCCCGCGCCGTCTGCCGGGCGGCCGGATCTGCACCCGCCTCGCGCCAGGGGACCACCGCCAGCAGCGACTCGCCTGCGACCAGCGGATCGCTGTCGGTGATGCGGGGCGAAACGGCCCCGCGCAGGGTAACGATGCCGTCCGGCCCCTTGGTGGGCAGATAACGGCAGGTGATGCCGTCGCAGTCGTGGCGCGCGATGCTCTCAATGAGCACTTCGAGCTCCGCAGTGGTGGCGGCGGGCCGGTCCGCGGTGAGCACGAGCCCCTGGTCACGCTCCTCGGCATGAACAAAGTGGGCCAGGAGGGCGATCTCGTCGCTGGCGATTTCAAGCCCCGCCCCCAGCGCCTCCAGCAACCCCCGGCCGGGAAACTCCTCCGGCCGGTAGCCGAACATGGCGAAATGGGCGTTCTCGCTGGGCAGGGCCTGGCCCAGGCGGCCGGCATGAAAAAGGCCGTTGACGCCAAGCGCCGCCAGCCGGTCCAGGGTCGGAGTGGCCGCCGCCTGAAGCGGTGTCCGCTGGCCCAGTTCCGGGTAAGCCCGGTCACCAAGGCCGTCGAGGAGGATTACGATACAGCGCTTCGCCATGGGCCGCAGCCGCGATAAAAGGGCTGGGGGCGTCTTGTCGGTCTCCATTGGGCTCCAGGGGCGCAGAGGTTGCAGGGAAGGAAATCCCACGAAAAAGGAGCCGGCCCCGGTAAGATGACGGCGCCCTTCACTTCACCCGTCGTAACTATCCAGCTCAATGCCGACAGAGCGCAAACAGGCTGAAACTGGGACTGTTCAGCAGTGCCGCAGGATGTGGTGCGGCTGGACAGTTCCCCCCGTCTAACAAAAAATCGGCCGTCGGGCAAGGGCGAAACAGGGTCAGAAAAAATTGCCCACGCCGGCGACAAGAGCATGAATAGGCGAAACCTATCCCTTCGCCGCGCTCCACCCAAAACAACCTATTTGACTTTCCGCCGCTGAAATATCACAGTGGCGGGCATGCGTTTCGATCTCCATGTCCATACCACCTTTTCCGCCTGCAGCCAACTTACCCTGGGCCAGATCGGGGAACATGCCCGGGCCAGGGGCCTTGATGGCGTCTGCATCACCGACCACGACACCATGGCGGCCGGCGAGGTGCTCCGCGAAGGCCGCCAGGCCAACGGCCTCTGTGTGATCTTTGGCATGGAGTATGCCACCAGCGAAGGGGATTTTCTCCTTTTCGGCCCCTTTGAAAACCTCGCCCCGGGGCTGCCCGCGCCAGAGCTGCTCCGGGAGGTACAGGAAGCGGGCGGGGTTGCCATTGCCGCCCACCCCTGCCGGACGGCTCGGCCCACCAACCAGCAGCTCATCGCCGACGGCCACTGCGCCCTCGTCGAAGGGGTCAACGGCCGCAACCACGCCCACGAAAACCAACGGGTCAACCGCTGGCAGGATCTCTACGCCATCCGGCCGGTGGGGGGCAGCGACGCCCATTGCCTCGCCGAGTTGGGCCGGGTGACCACCCGTTTCCACACCCCCATCCACGACCGGTCCGATCTGATCGCCGCCCTCAAGGCCGGCGCCTTCAGCCCGGTGCTCGACAACACGGCCACCGCAGCCGTGGCCGCCTGACCGTCCGCGCCACTCCCCCGGCTTCACAAACAAAAACAGGGTTGACGACGGGCATCCCCACGGACACCCTGCTTCGCCAACCCTGCTCCACTTCCGGAGAAAAAGCCTCTTTACTCCATCTCGAGAACCTGCCACGGCAGGCCGTGGATGTTGAGCTTTTCCATGAAGGGGTCCGGATCGAGTTCCTCGACGTTGAAAACCCCCGCGCCCTTCCAGACCCCGGTCACCATCAGCATGGCGCCGATCATCGCTGGCACCCCGGTGGTGTAGGAGATGGCCTGGGACTGCACCTCCTTGTAGCACTCCTGGTGGTCGCAGACGTTGTAGATGAAGACCTTGCGCGGCTTGCCGTCCTTGACCCCTTCGATGAGGCAGCCGATGCAGGTCTTGCCCTTGGTGCGGGGACCGAGACTGGCCGGGTCGGGAAGGAGTTTCTTCAAAAATTGCAGGGGGATGATCTGGTGGCCTTCGAACTCCACCGGCTCAATGCCGGTCATGCCGACGTTCTGCAACACCTCCAGGTGCTTGAGGTAGTTGTCCGAGAAAGTCATCCAGAAACGGATGCGCTTGACGCCCTTGATGTTCTTGGCCAGCGACTCCAACTCCTCGTGGTACATGAGGTAGGCCTTCTTGGGGCCGATGGCCGGAAAGTCGAAAGTCATCTGCACCGACAGGGGATCGGTCTTGAGCCACTTGCCTTCCTCGAAGTACTTGCCCCGCGCCGTCACCTCGCGGATGTTGATCTCCGGATTGAAGTTGGTGGCAAAGGGATAGCCATGGTCGCCGGCATTGGCGTCGAGGATGTCAATGGTATGGATCTCGTCGAAGAGATGCTTCTGGGCATAGGCGCAGAATATATTGGTGACCCCGGGGTCAAAGCCCGAGCCCAGCACCGCCATCAGCCCCGCCTTCTTGAACCGCTCCTGATAGTCCCACTGCCACTTGTAGCAGAACTTGGCCTCGCCCGGCGGCTCGTAATTGGCGGTGTCGAGATAATCGACCCCGGTTTCGAGACAGGCGTCCATGATCGTGAGATCCTGGTATGGCAGGGCCACATTGACCACCACGTCGGGCTTGACCCGCTTGATCAGAGCCACGGTTTCGGCAACGTTGTCGGCGTCCACCGCCGCGATCTCGATGGGCCGTTTGAGTTGATCGCGGATCTTCTCACAGCGGCCGATGGTCCTGCTGGCCAGGGTGATCTCCTCGAAAACATCCGCCACCTGCGCGCACTTGTGAGTGACCACGCCGCCGACCCCACCCGCTCCGATAATCAAAACTTTTGCCATTGTCGTTTCCTTTCATCTTCTTTGTTGACGAGCCGCCGAACTCATGCTAGATTGGCGACCGAATTTAATGGTGACGGGCCGTTAGCTCAATTGGTAGAGCAACTGACTCTTAATCAGTAGGTCCAAGGTTCGATCCCTTGACGGCCCACCAAATATTGCAAGGCTGCGATTTTTTCGCAGCCTTTTTTTTTGTGCCGCGCCGCATTCACCGATCACCTTCCTCCGTCGCCAGACACTTCCCCCCGGGGGATCGATTCTCCGCCCTCCCCTGAAGAAAGTCGACCTTCATACCTGATAATTTTCGAAAAGTATATCAGAATCCCCTGGTTGACGAGAAATTTTCGTCTCCTCTCCCGGCAACCATTTTCCGCACCTCGCCGCCCCGCTCCGCCCCAAAGGAGCCAGGGAGATGAATAAAAAAAAAGAAGGTCCGCCACCCTGCAAGGGCAGCCGGACCTTCTTTTCTTTCCCGCCGCTTATCGCCGCGTCTTACCAGCCCCAGAGCAGGGTCCGCTTCACCCAGCCGGATAGGCCGTTTTCATGCTTCACCTTTACCCAACCGTTGCGGCCCTGCTTGAGCGTCTTAAAAACCACGCCGTAGTTGGCCTTGCCAACCAGTTTGTACTTGGTGCCGGGACCGCTGCGAATATTCACCACCGGCTTTTTAACGATGAGATGCGGCTTGCGGTTAACCAGCTTGGCGGCTACCCAGCCCACATCACCCTCAAAATCAGCCACCTTGAGCCACTTGCCCTTGGTGCCAAGAACCTTCAGGGGGTACCCCTCACCAAGCTCCCAGAGCACGGCGTGGTTCGCACCCGGCCCGGAACGCATATTGACTCGCTCCCCGGCAACACTGACAAGGCGGATGGCATTGGCCGCGGTAACGGACAAAAAAACAATCGCCAAGACCAAAAACAGCCGTTTCACTTCTTTTCCTCCCGGTTTCTTTCGTTGTTCGCGATTAGCCGGACCCTTCCGCCTTCTCCATGACGGGAAGACGCCTGTCGCCAACCCCACCCAGGGGAATGCCGCAGAGGTCAAGGGAAATGGCATCGAACTGGCATGCTTCCATGCAGGCCAAACAAGAAATGCACTCGGTGTCATCGGGAGTCAGATTGAACTCCACCCCCATGGGACAAACCCGGTGACAGGCGTTGCAGTTGGTGCACTTATGGATGTCCAGTCGCAGCTTCAGGGCCCGAACGCGCCCGAAAAGGGCATAGAAGGCACCCAGAGGACAGGCAACCCGGCAAAAAGGCCGACTCGCCAGAATGGCCCAGATGAAGAACAGGATCATGATAACAAATTTATTCCAGAAGAGAAAGCCGACCGTTTCGCGCAGGCCGGGCCGGAGAATCAGCAGGGGGATACCAGCCTCGACAGTACCGGCCGGACAGATATATTTGCAGAACCAGGGATGACCGGCCCCGAAATCATCGACCACCAGCAGCGGCAGGAGGATCACAAACAGCAGCAGGATGGCAAACTTCAGGTAGCGCAACCCCTTGGGAATGCCAAATTTGCGCGATGGAATCTTATGCAGAAGTTCCTGGCAGAAGCCGAAGGGGCAGGCCCAGCCACAGATCATTCGCCCGCAGAAACTACCCAACAGACCAATAGTGCCAACTACATACCAGCCGAGATAGTATTGTCCCGACTCCAGCGCGAAACGACAGCCGGCCATCATCTGCTGCAGAGCGCCCATGGGACAATAGGAGGTGGCGGCCGGACAGGAGTAGCAGTTCAGCCCCGGAGCACAGAGTACCTTCAACGGCCCTTGGTAGATACTGCGGGTCCAGGGGAAAACCCAGGAGCCGTTCATCAGGAAACCGATTACGATCTGGACCCATTTACGAACAAACTCCATCAACCGACCCCGATACAGCTCAAACAGATTTGGCGGGCCTGCTCCAGCACCCGCCCCGGCTCCCCGGAGGCGATCCCCGCCAGCAACAGGGCCAAAAAAAACAGTCCGACCAGGAGCGGTGCCTTGCGGATGGAATAGGAGCGCTTGCGCTTTAGCGGTCGATTTTTTTGCATACCAACAACCTTCGTACTCCGCCGACCTGCGGCATCACTTCGGCACAGCAAGGGAGATAACGCCGTCTTTGCCTGGCGTCACGGGAAGAGAATGCCGCGGCATTCAGAAGAGACGTTTCCGAACCGCGGCAATTTTGTCGCCGATGGCGACCTGCTTGTCGCGCCGGTCATCAAGGACAATCTGGGTAACGACCCGCTGCACGCCGTTGGCAAACGGCAACTGATGCAGCCGGGCCGCCAAGGCCAACAGGCTGGTCGCATCGCCCTCGACCACGGTTCCCATGTCGTGCAGCTCAAAGACAACACCTTCAGCCGCAAGCGCCTTCTGGATGGCGGCCACATGATCGCCGACACTGGGAGTACCGGTCCCGAGAGGGATAACGGTCAGCTGCATTAAGGCCATTGCCAAACCTCTTGGCGAAATCAATCCATGGAAGGAACGAATTCACTCCCATCCGGGAACTCATCCTGCAAACGATCCGGATCGCGCATATTGAAATAGACAATATTCTTTAAATGATAAAAACTGTCCAGGTCTATCTCGGAGAAATGGAGGCCAACGCCATCCTCTTCCACCCGCACCACCTCACCGGCCATCTGCAGGGCCAGATCGCTGGACGTACCGCTGAGATGCAACGACAGCCGGCACTGATCACCCTTGCGGCGGCCGCGTACCCCCTCGACGAAAACGCCCCGGAGGCTCAAATCCCTGGTTTCGCAATGATCATAGCTCTTGTCGGCAAAAACCACCGAGATCGTAGCCTGAAACGCCACCCTGGTGTTTTCTCTTTTTTCCTCGTCCCCCATGATCCCTCGCCCTCATAGAATTTGTCTTTCCATACTGCCGGGAAAGAGCCTCCGGCTCTGCACGGTGCCAGACCTTATGTCATGGACAAAAATCCCTCCCGGCGCAGCAGCTCTTCCACATCCAAAAACGGCGCCTGCCCTCCTGATTCCCAATAGGCACTGCCGGAGATATCGCCGTTTTTCCCTTTCTGGAATCTGCTCATCACCACCGCTTCGGTTCCAAAATCACGACAAAACAACGCCCCGTGCCGGTTTCCATGACTGACCACCACCAACCACTCGGCAGCCTCATCCGGCATCTCGGGCAAGCCAACGCCGTGCGGGGTCATCACCGGCAAAGCCAATTTCTTGAGCTGCCGATCCTTCATCTCGGCCAGTGGCCCATGGAACTGACCGGCGAGTCCCTGCAGAAACCCGGCCAGATCTGCCAACGGCAACCGACCGCCCTGCAGGTAGCTGGCCCGCTTGCCCGGCTTGAGCGGCCGCGCCAGAGCGACCGCGCCTTCCGGGATCACCACCCGCACGTCACCGACAACCAGCGACCGCACCGACGTTGGCGGACAGTCCCGCACCTCATGCCGCACCAACCGCTTGTCGGCTCCGGCCACGGCAGGCTGTCCCGCCGCCCCTCCAGCCGCCGGGACAGCATCGGTTTCCCCGGCAACCCGGTCGAGCAGCGACCGCAGGTTGGCCTCGGTCAACGCACCTCCGGACATGGCGGCAACGGCCACCTGCTCAAGAAACCGATGCAGCAGGACAACGGAGCCGTCCCGCCTACCGAGGAGCATTCGCAACCGATCGAGCAACTGGTTAACAGTCGCATCATCGGCCGCCGGAATCGCCTTGACGGCCGCCGGAGCACCTCCGGACATCGCGGCCGGCTGCCCTTCCCGACCACCCTGCAACCTCTGTTTGAGGGTGGTGAAGCGGAGGTATACCCGCTTGTAGAGCTCACCCTCATGCTCCGGATCATAGTCGCGATCCTCATAGAGGCTCACGACATGAGCTATAGTTTCCTTCAAAAAATCAATAACTTCCGGAGCGACATCTTCTTCCGGGCGTTTCTTCAGGTAGTCGACCACCCCCTCGGCCATGGCCAGGATGGCGAGCATGCCCTTACGGCTCTTGAAGCGATTTTTGAGACAGACAAACGCCGCCTCAAGATATTCCAGCCGCCGTGGGCTCACCCGCCAATCCTGGACGAGGATTTCCGCCTTCAGCCGCTGGATGGATTCATCAATGGACAGAATCACTGGTTTCTCCCGGGCAAAACAACCCGTGCGCCCACCGCCGCTGCATCCGTGGCAACGGCAAGGGCCGGCATTGGGCTTTACCCTTCTCCTTGCAATATGCTATCCTTGACCAATCGTATCCCATGTTGCAATTGAAGCCGGCGCCAAAAACGAAAAGTGCGCAACAGCCCGGAAACCAGTATAGTACATCATGCAGGTTTTTCCTGCGTATTGCAACCGGACACGGGATTGGCCACCATTGTCAGGCGGCCAGAATACCGTCTTTTCTTACGCTGTAAACAGGAAATTGTCGCGCCCACCGCCATGTGACCGCAGACCCACAAGTCCACCCCCTGGAACAACCTACCCATGAATCACTTCGCTTCATTTCTGGCCCTGCTGCTGGGCGCCGTGGTCGGCAGCTTTCTGAACGTGGTTATCCTCCGGCTTCCCGAAGAAAAAATCTCCATCGTCTTCCCGGCCTCCCGCTGCCCCAAATGCCTGACGCCACTGCGCTGGTATGAAAACATCCCCATCGCCAGCTTCCTCCTGCTCGGCGGCCGCTGCCGGACCTGCCGCAACTCCATTTCCTGGCAATATCCGCTGGTGGAGCTGGCCATGGCCCTGCTCTCCCTGGCCCTCTTCCGACGCTTCGGGATCAGCCTCGCCTTTGGCATCTATTTCCTCTTCATTGCCGCCCTGCTGCCGGTGATCTTCATCGATCTCAAGCATCAAATCATTCCCGACCGCATCTCCCTTCCCGGCATAGCAGCGGGCCTTGTCTTCTCCTTCGTCAACCCGTTTCTCTCCTGGCAGGATGCCGGCCTGGGGATGCTCATCGGCGGCGGTATCCTCTACGGAATTGCCGCCGGCTATTACCTGCTCACCAAGCGGGTGGGAATGGGCGGCGGCGACATCAAACTGCTGGCCATGATCGGCGCCTTTCTCGGCTGGCAGTCCCTGCCCTTTGTCATCCTCTCCAGCTCGGTGCTCGGCACCGTGGCCGGGGTGGGCGCCATGATCCACCAGAGGAAAGGAGGCAAAAGCATGATCCCTTACGGCCCCTTTCTTGCCATCGGCGCCATGCTCTATCTTTTCTTCAGCCAACAGATCCTTTCCCTGGCCCTGATCTGGCTCAATCACTCCTAAACGCAGACTCCGCAGAAAAAAAGGGGGGACAGTGACAAACACAACCAACCGGATTCTGCTGGTGGACGACGATAACGCCCTCCGGGAACTGCTGGCCGGCCTGCTGGCCAGCAACGGCTATCGGGTGGATGAAGCCGTCGACGGCAGCCAGGCCCTGGCCCGCCTCGACCAACAACCCTACGACCACCTGCTCACCGACATCAACATGCCGGAGATGGACGGCCTCGCCCTCATTGAGGCCGTCCGCGGCCGGGGCCTGGCCCTGCCGATCACCGTCATCTCGGCCTATGCCGACATGGCCAACGTGGTCCGGGCCTTCAAGCTGGGCGCCAGCGACTTCATCGCCAAACCATTCCAGTCCGAAGAGGAAATCCTCCTCACCCTGAAAAAGGTGGAGGAAACCAACCGGTTGCAGCGTGACAACCTGCGACTGCGGGAGGAACTGCAGCAGCGCTATATCTTCACCAACGTCGTGGCCAAAAGCCGCGCCATGACCAATATCTTCGCCACCATCGCCAAAATCGCCGACTACCACACCACGGTGCTGATCACCGGCGAGTCCGGCACCGGCAAGGAACTGATCACCCGGGCCATCCACTACAACAGCAACCGCAAGGAACGCCCCCTGGTGAGCATCAACTGCGGCGGCATCCCGGAAAACCTGCTGGAAAGCGAGCTGTTCGGCCATGTCAAGGGCGCCTTCACCGACGCCCACCGCTCCAGGAAAGGGCTTTTCGAGGAGGCCGACGGCGGCACCCTCTTTCTCGATGAAATCGGAGAAATGCCGCTGAACCTCCAGGTCAAACTCCTCCGCGCCATCCAGGAAGAAGAAATCCGCCCCTTGGGCGACAGCCGCGCCATCAAGCTCAATGTGCGGATCATTGCCGCCAGCGCCAGGGATCTGAAGGAGGAGGTGGCGGCCGGCCGCTTTCGAGAGGATCTCTACTACCGGATCAACGTCCTGCCCATCACCATCCCGCCGCTTCGGGAACGCAAAGAGGACATCCCGCTCCTGGTGGAACATTTCATCGCCAAGTACAACCAGCGCATGTCGCTGCAGATCGAGGGCCCCAGCAGCGAGTGCCTGCAGCGGTTACTGGAGTATGACTGGCCGGGAAATGTCCGGGAACTCGAGAACGTCATCGAACGGTGCATGGCCCTGGCCCAGAGTCAGGTGCTGGACACGGCCAACCTGCCACCGGAGCTGCAGAGCAGCCCGGCAGGCATCGCCGCCGGCAATGCCTTTGTTCCTGTGGGATATTCCATTAAGCAGAACTGCAAAATACTTGAAAAGAAACTGATCGAAAAAGCGCTGGCCGAGACCAACGGCAACAAGACCCGGGCCGCGGCGCTGCTGGAACTGAGCATCCCGGCCCTGCTCTATAAAATAAAAGAATACGGTATCATCCCGCCAACGGGCAGCGAAAAAAAGGGGTGAGCGGCAGCCGGCCAGACGATGGCCTCCCCATCATCACCACCGATGCGCGTTGCCCCCAGCACGCGATTGCCACCTCGCGCCACTGCAACAACAAGTTAGCGCTGCCACCGCTGGACCACCAAGGCAAACGCCGACCCCGCGATCCGGAGCAAAACCATAGGACGCCCGCGCTGGCGGCATGGCTCACAAAAGGGCCGCAATCCCGACCTGCAACGCCCGCAACCCTTCCCGAATCGCTCCGGCATCGCCGCCGCTTTTCCCGGCCTGCTCGATCTGCCGCGCCACCGTTGCCCAGTCGGCAAAGCCGAGATTGGCCAGCAAGCCAACCAGAGCGTGCGCGGCCATGACCACCCCGGCCATATCCCCAGCCACCAATTTCCCCTCCAGTTCGTCAAGACGATCGGCCAGCTGGATTTTGGAAGTATCCAGGAGAAAATCGATCTTCTCGGAAGAAAGCCCGTACAGGGTCTGCAACTGCTCCCTGGCCTGCGCCACCGTAGCCGGCGCCGCCCCCTTCGCCAGTCTCGATTTCCCCGCCGAGGGCGCGACGGCGTTGTGCCGCTCGGTCAGGCCGTGCAGGAGAGCCAAGACCTCCTGGACCTGAAAAGGCTTGGTGATATAATCGTCCATGCCAGCAGCCAGGCAGCGTTCGCGGTCCCCGCTCATGGCATGGGCGGTCATGGCGAAAATAGGCAACCGCCGCCCCTTGAGCTGCTGCCGAATCTTGCCGGCCAGCTGGGTATGTTCGCCGAATTCACCGCCATCCTCCTGCTCACACCGCCGAATAATGGCGGTGGCAGCCAGTCCGTCCATGCGGGGCATCTGCACATCCATGATCACCACATCATAGGTATCAATGGCTAGGGCGGCCAAGGCCTCCAGGCCATTGCCGACTCCGGTCACCGTGTGGCCAGCGTCCTCGAGCACGATCTTGGCCAGCTCCCGACTCACCGGGGTATCCTCGGCGAGAAGAATCCGCAACGGCGTCCAGACCGGGGCATCTTTCTCATCCTTGGGCGCGTCATAGATTCCGACCTGGCAGGACTTGCCGGCAAGGGCCGCCTCGACCACCGTTCGGAGTTCGCCCCGGGCCACCGGCTTGGTCAGACAAAAATCGATGCCCATTGCGGCGCAGTCGCCACAGGCGATCTTGTCATTGGTGGGAACCATGGCGATCACAGTCGGCCGGGGCAAAGATCCGGCCGCCGCAGCCGTCGCCAGAACCTCGTCCCCCAGAAATCCACGATCCGCCACCAAAAAACGAACCGGGCGGCCCACATCAGCGGCTTGCGTCAGCGCCATTGCCACCCTTTCGCCAGTGCTGGCGGTGGTTACCGAAAATCCCCAGGCCCCAAAGGTCTCGGTCAAATTCTTGCGCTGCAGGGGATGTTCAGCGGCCACCAATACCGGCACGGCAGCACAATCCCCCTCCGCCACCACGAGTGTTGACTCCGCCACGCCCACCCCCCGCCGGCAGCGCAGGATAAAATTAAAGGAGGTACCGCCCCCGGGACTGTCAGCCACCCAAATCCGCCCGCCCATCAACTCGGCCAGCCGCTTACAGATGGAAAGCCCCAGCCCCGACCCCCCGTAGAAACGTGCGGTCCCGCTGTCTTCCTGCGAAAATCGTTCAAAGATGATCTCCCGGCGCTCCGGCGCCACCCCGATGCCGGTATCCTCGACACAGAAAAGCAGCGCCATTTCCTCGCCATTCGCCTCAGCGACCTCGACCCGCGCCACCACGTGCCCCCGCTCGGTAAACTTAACCGCGTTACCGACCAGATTGAGCAGAATCTGGCGCAGCCGCAAGGGATCGCCAATCAGAGCGGTGGGCACTGCCGCCGGCAGGTGACACAGCAACTCCAACCCCTTTTCGTGCGCCTTGACGGCCAGGATCCGCACCGTGGACTCCATGGTCCGACGCAGATCAAAAGGAATGGCCTCGATGGCCAGTTGCCCGGCCTCCATCTTTGAAAAATCAAGAATATCGTTGAGGAGGCCCAAAAGAGAATTGGCGGAGTCCTGCACCGTCTCGAGATAATGCCGCTGCTGCCGGTTGACCGCCATCTTCATGGCCAACTGATTCATGCCGATGACGGCATTCATGGGGGTACGGATTTCATGGCTCATGTTCGCCAGGAAGACACTCTTGGTGCGGTTAGCCTCCTCCGCCTCTTCCTTGGCAAACGTCAGCTCCCGCTGCAACCGCTGCAGAGAAAGATACCCCCCCAACATCTCCGCGGTCATCCAGAGAAGCCGGATATCCTCCTCCAGCCAGGGCCGGACGCGCACGGTATCGTCAAAACCGATGAAGCCGTGCCAATGCCCCCGCACGAAAACCGGCAGCACCAGGATGGACAGAATCCCCTGGGGCTCGAGAATACACCGCTCCCCCTCGGGGAAGGAGTCCACCGGCCCGCTGATCAGACTGCCGCTGGCCAATTCCTCCCGCCACCGCTCGAAACTCGGCGCGTAGGGCAGATGCTGCAGTTGCGGGTTGTCGATCTCCGGCGACACCCCATCGGCACAGGCCTCACCGCGCTGCCGCATACAGAGTCCGTCGGCCGCGTCCTCGAAATTTTCAAAAAAATAGACCCGGCTCGCCTCGGAGGCCTGCAGCAGAACATCCAGACAGCGGTCCAGAACCGGGCCGGTGGCAGTGGCCGGACTGGCACTGAGCAACACCCGGGAGCATTCGGTGAGCGCCTTTTCATAGCGGAACCGGACGTCCAGGGCATCCTCGGCCCGCCTGCGGTCGGTGATGTCCTGGACCGTGCCCACCATTCGCACCGGCCTCCCGTCGGCAGCGAAAAAAACCTCGGCCTGTTCCCGGACCACCCGTTCGCTGCCGTCGGGCAGCACGACCCGGTGCTCAATGGCATGGGGAACCTCGTTGCGGAGGGCGGCATGATGCGAGCGGTCCACCGCCTCGCGGTCATCGGGATGCACTGCCGCCAGAAAGGCCTCGTACGTGGCGCCGAACTCCTGGGGGGAGAGGCCGAAGATCCGGTAAATCTCATCGGACCAAAAAAGTTCATCACTTTCGATATGATAGGTCCAGCTCCCCAGGTGCGCGATCCGCTGCGCTTCGTTGAGGCTGGCCGCGCTGCTGCGCAGTGCATCCTCGCTCTGCTTCAGGTCCCGGAACAGGGCATGAAAAGGGTCGGTGAGGCAGGTTTCAACAATGGCTTTATAGATACAGTAAAAGGAGAAGAGCTTGAAATAGTGCCCGACCAGGTTCGAAAAGCCGTAGTTGCTCTCGTAAAATGTAAAGGCAAGCTCCGAGCCGATGGTCAGAACCAACGCCGAAACCATATACCGGTACACCCTTGCCGAAAGCAGCGCCCTGAAACGGACCATGAGGACGATATCCAGGAGCAGAATGGCGGAAATCAGGTATTCGCTGCCCTTTTTAAACGGCGTCAGCCCCTGGCCGGCGACATAACATTCCGGGAAAATCCTCCAGACAAAGATGGAGCCGAGCAGCGCCGCAGTGACCGCGACATAGATGCCGAACACGGCCCCCGGCTGCGCCTTCCGCCGGCCGTCAAGAAAGAGGAAGGCCGCCAGCAAGCTGCAGCTCTCCATGAAACGGGCGGCGATCCAGAGCTGATTGGCGTAGTAGTCGTAATCGGTGAAGATCCGCATCCCTTCGTAGGCAAGGGTATGGGTCAAATCGAGGAAACCGACGAAAAGATAGGCAATGCCGACAAAGATGATGTAGCTGTTCTGCTGATCCGTCCTGGCGCTCCAGGCGATCATGAACAGCGCAAAGGCAACGGCGATGCTGATGAATTCAACAAAGGAATGAAAAAGAAGGTAGTTGTACAGGCTGGTCAGGTACAGGCCGCCGCAGATGGCGGTCAAGCCGGCGGCAGACCATATTTTCCTTTTAAGCTGGGGCACGGTTGCACTCATGAAGCGGCAAAAGGAGGTGGGAGAAAAGGTTGCGGCACCAAAGGAGCGGTTACTGCCGACGATACCGGCCCTGACCGGAAAACTGTCCCAGGCGACAACCCAAAAAGCGCGGGCCACCGGTCATCGGATATCCCACAATAGCAATATCACACTCTACCTGTTTCCGCCATGCCGCGCTATGCGGAGAAATACCTATTTCCAAAAATAGAGCATCGCAGCATCACAGCCGCCCG
>Ga0224496_10000762_pt1 | contig 21580 bp, 16 predicted proteins | sample SF_Jul11_sed_USG_2_FD_168127 | JGI IMG/M metagenome (GOLD analysis project Ga0224496, IMG submission 168127) | Sediment microbial communities from San Francisco Bay, California, United States - SF_Jul11_sed_USGS_8_1 | ecosystem: Environmental > Aquatic > Marine > Sediment | place: USA...
CGGCGAGGTTGCAGGCAATGGTACTCTTGCCGGCGCCGCCTTTGGTGTTGCCAATGCCGATTATCGTCATGTGATTCCCTTTAGGAGGTTGTGATTATTATCGTAAGCAATATTATCATGATAATGGTAATAAGTATACTAATAAATGTATATCATCATTATCATGGTAATGATGATAATTGTTGATGGAGGTGGCGAATCTGTAGGTTGATTGGCGGGCGAAGAAGGGTTGGATGGCAAGAGGATGGCAACCGCAATGAGTAGCGGGAGAAAACTCGGCAGGACCAGCTGAAGGCTATCTTGCAACCAAAGTTTTTGAATTCAATCTCTGAGTTGTGTCCGAAAAGTTGTCACCTTAGATCAGCGCCGAGACAACAAACAGGTATAAGCCTAAGTTGAGTTCTCGCGGGCCTTGATCTTGCCCGCCCAAGCGAAAATGCAGGATCCCCTCAAGGGTTAAAGTATTGCCCGCAGGCCGTTATGTAACTCCGCAAGCTGATCCCGGAAGGGTTGATCCAGGTCGCCGGCTTTAATAGCGCTTTCAATGTGGGCTGATATTTTGGCCCAATCGTTAAGGCCGAAGGTGAGCAGGATGCCGCTCAGGCTATGGGCCGCCATGCTTAAGCCATCCATGTCTTTATCGGCAAGAGCCTTTTGGGCGCCGATGAAATGGGTGTTCAAGTTTTTACGGCAGGTATCCATCAGCAGATTGAGTTTGTCGGGCTTGAGCCGGTATTTACTTTGCAGATGCCGGCAAACAAGATCTGGCGTAACCGTTGCCGGTGCAGGTTCGGCGACCGGCTCCGCAACATCTGATTGTTCAACCACGGGGGCAACTCCGGTGAACGTGGCAATAATGTTGAATATTTCGATCGGATCAAAAGGCTTGGTGATATACTCATCCATCCCGGCCTTAATGCACCAGTCGCGGTCGCCGGACATGGCATGCGCGGTCATTGCCACGATCGGCGTCCGTTTGTCTTTGATTCTGTTTGCCAGCGCGGCGCTGATTTTTTTGTGTTGTGCGGGAATTTCCGCAAGGGTGCCGTTTTCACAGCTCCGAATGATATGGGTAGCGGTGATGCCGTCCATGACCGGCATTTGCACATCCATTAAGATCAGGTCGAAATTTTGCTGGATCATGGCAACCAGTGCCTCAAGGCCGTTGGCGGCAAGAGCGACATTATGCCCGGCTTTTTCCAAGACCACCTGGACCAGATCGCGGTTTGCTGGATTGTCTTCAACAACTAGCAGGTTAAGGTTGGTCGGTAATTGATCCACCTCATCCTGCGGGACAATATTTGCAGCTGCCGGGGCCTGGTCCTCATCGGGGACGCTTAAGGCATTGGTTATCACGGATAACAGCTCATCGCGTTTTACCGGCTTGTCGAGGTTGACGCAGTCATAATGGAGACAACAGTGGGAGGTTTCATGGTCATGGGGGGTGCACATTATGATTACCGACATTTCCTTGGTGAGACCATCGCGTTCAAGAAGTTGTAAAAATTCCAGACCCGTCATATCAGAGAGTTTAATGTCGGAGATTACCAGGCGATAGGGTGATGATGTTTTTTGCGCCTTGCGGATAATTTCACCGGCCTGACCTGGATCATCGCTTTCATCGATTAGGGTGAAACCCCAATAGTTCAGTTCATCCTTTATAATGGTGCGATTGGTCGCATTGTTATCCAGAATAAGTATTCGGCAAGAGCCGGGATTTAGAGAGGTCATATCCATGGGCTGATCCGTAACCTCGCCCTTGGGGAAACGAGCGGTAAAAAAGAAGGTGCTTCCCTTGCCGGGAAGGCTTTCCAGCCAGATCTTGCCCCCCATCATTTCCGTAAGTTTTTTTGAAATTGAAAGACCCAGGCCGGTACCCCCGTAAGTTCGGCTAACCGTGTTGTCGGCCTGACTGAAATGATCGAAGATGTTGGCCTGGATATCGTAATTGATGCCGATGCCGGTGTCGGTCACCTGGAAAAGATATTCTATTTCATGGTTATTTTCGTAAACCGTTTCGGCCTTGGCAATGATATTGCCCGAGGAGGTGAATTTGATCGCATTGCCGATCAGATTGTAGAAAATCTGTCGAAGCCTGAGCGAGTCACCGAGCACCGCGGTGTTCATGTCCGGCTGAATTTGACAGAGCAGTTCCACCCCTTTGTCAAAAGATTTGATGGAGAGGGTATGGGCCACTGATTCAATGGTCTGGCGGATATCAAAGGGGCGTTCTTCAAGCTCCAGTTGGTTAGCTTCGATTTTGGAGAAATCAAGGATGTCATTCAGCAGGCCGAGCAGTGAGGTGGCGGAATCCTGAACCGTTTTTAAGTAGCGGAACTGTTCTTTGGATAGATTGGTGTCAAGGGCCAGCCGGTTCATCCCGATGATGGCATTCATCGGCGTTCTGATTTCATGGCTCATGTTGGCTAAAAACAGGCTCTTGGCGTGGTTGGCCTCCTCGGCCTGCTGCATTGCTTCAGCCAGGGCTTTTTCTGAGCGCATCCGTTTGATTTCAGCGGTGGCCCGGTTTGAGAAGACATGGAAAACCTCGGCCAGATGCGGAATATTGTACAGGGGGGTGTCATGTAAGGCGCATAAGATGCCAAGGGTTTGGCCGTGTTCGTCCCGCAGGGGAATGCCGGCATAAAATTCAATGTTGCGATCCTGGAGCCACTGGTCCTTGGGGAATGACCGGGCAACATTTTTATTGAAAAGGCTGAACCCCCTGTTTTTTGTTTGCTCGCAAGGCGTGCCGGGATATTGGTAGGTTACAGGGGAGCCCAGGCGGGATTCGTCCCAAAACGCCAGGCCGGTAATGGTGTCAGGCGTACTCTGGGTAATTTCACCAATGAGCACATATTTGGTGCCAAGGCATTTTGCCAGTTGCTCGACCAGGGTGGAGAAGAAATTGACGCCGGTCACCATGGAGGTGCCTACCATTAAGCTGTGCACGGCTTTCTCGGCCCAGTGCCTTTCACTGATATCTTTAAAGTCCTCAATGATCCCGACCAGTTCACCCTCGATATTGCGAAACGGTTTGGCGGTGAGCAGCACCGGCAGGGTTTGCCCGTTTACTGTTTGTTTTTCAACCTCGCATTCAATAAAATTTTCGCCGTTAAGAATCCTGGTCAAGGGGCAAATAGGGGTGTGGCAGTGCGGGCCGGGAAAGACATCGTAACATTTTTTGCCGATTATATTATTTTTGGCCAGGTTGGTCATTAAGGCGTAGGTGTCGTTGACCATGATCACCTCATGGTCCGGATTGATAATCCGTAACCCGTTGGCCGCGGTGTTGAAGATCTGCTGTAATTGAATATGGGAGCTTACCAGTTCCTCTTCAGCTTTTTTTCGGTCGGAGATATCGTTGATAATCCCGATAAGCCCTTGAATGACGCCGCGGTGGTCGGAAAATGCGGCCTTGCTGAAAATGGCCTGTCTGGTGCTGCCGTCGGGTACGGGGATCTTCCCTTCGTAGGTCTTGGTGATGCCGTTGTTTAACAAGGTGAGGTCTATCTCTTGGTGCAGGTCAGCCACCATCTTTGGGAAAAGATCATGGATGGTTTTACCTAAGATTTTTTCCTTGGGCAGATTTATATAGTCGGCAAAATTTTTATTACAACCGATGTACTTTCCGTTGTTGTCCTTGAAAAAGACGGGGTTGGGAATTGCCTCGATCAGGGCGTTTTGAAACCGCAGGCGATCATGAAGTTTGTCGGTGGAGATCTTGTGGGAGATTAACAGCAGAAAGACCAGCACGCTTAGCAGAATATAGGTAACCATAACCTCTCTTTTGATAAAGGCGATGGTTTGATCGGGCTGGTAGGAGAAAAGGTAGCCGATTAATTTTTGGTTGAGATCGATCATCGGCAAAAAAACCGCGACATAGTTTTTGTCGTCTACCGCCGTGGTGACGGCAAAAGGCTTTTGCGCCATAATTTGAGAAGATATTTTCGGTTGAATGTTCGAGCTGATTTTTTGAACGATGGCAGCGCTTAAATGGCCGGGGTGGCGGCCTGATTCGCTGATTTTTTTGATGCTCCTGGTGTAATAGTAGTCGGGGTGTAAATTGCTCGGCATATAGTATTGCCGATCTTTGTCAGCGATGGTGTTTATCTTTTGGATAAAGAGATATTCGGCGGGAAAAGAGTCTTCGATGTTTTGCTGGATCAGATGAAAGGGAACGCTGATTTCATATGATCCATAGTATTTGCCGCCTTGCTCGATGGGGAAGATGAAACGGTACGAGTAGCAATCTTTATCCAGGACAAAGCCTTCTTTGTAATTGCCGTGACCAGAAGCCGGTTGCCAAAAGGGTAAAGGGTCTCCGGTGTTATGTTCATCCGGCTGATCAGTCAGGCTGAGCATGATTTTGCCCTGCGGGTCAACAAAGTCGACAACCATGAAAATCCTGCGTTGAAACATCCCGATTATCGGAGTGAGTTCTCGGAGCAGCTGTAAGCGGAGATCGATTTTTTGCTCAGGGGATAGTTCGCCGTTGTCGGCTTTGTCGATAAGTTGGGGAATGGTGGCTTTGCTCAGGGCATCATCGAAGAAAATATGGGCCTGCCGCCGGTAGGACTGGATCAGAGCGTTCTGCTCGATGGTCAGGCGGGAGATAGCGTTGTCGAAATAGCGTTCTTTTTTGTGGTTTGTGCAGAAAAACAGATAGCCGACGAGCAAAAATTGAGCAAAGCAGAAAATTATAAGATAAAGACTGAGGCCCGGCTTTTTGGCGTTGATCATGATTTTTGGATGAAGCTCATTTTTTTGTATGTATGAAATACCGCAACCGTTCATGCCGGTTGGAATGAATACATCAAAAAATAACAATCTATAATTACCATAGACTTTAAGTCATGGGGATAAAAAAGAGTGTTACGGGGGGCGCCGGACTTCATCCGGCGATACCAGGGCCCGTTAAATCATGGTTTGCTATGCTGCGAGAAAAAACAGGATAGCATGAGGATTTCCCGGCCAGCTGACCCTCATCCCGGCGGTCGGTCCGATGCGAGATGGCGTTAATGCTCAGCTTTTGCGGAAATAGCTGATAAAGATATCTGTATTGCTGATGATGCCGGTGAGTTTTGTGCCATCCACCACGGGTAACCTTCGCGTGCCGGCCATGCGCATCAATTTCAGGCAGTTTTCAATGGAGAGATTGCCTGAAGCGGTGATTGCCGGCTTGCTCATCACATCTTCGACCAGTTGGGGAAATTCGAGCATCCGGTCGATTATCAAGGCCTCGATAACATCTTTTCGGGTGAGAATGCCGAAGCTGTCCCGTTCGTCCACCGGTTCTATGATAAGGCTTGAAACCTTCTGCTCATACATCATTTGCGCCGCGGCCTCAATCGGGGTTTTGGCGGAGATGGTCTTGACCTGGGCCTGCATGATATCCTTAATCTGTGTTTTTTTGGGATCCATTGAAGTTATCCTCCTTGGTCGATGTATTTATTTGCGAACGGCAACCTTGCCTTCATCGTCGAGCATGAAGGTTGCCGGGCCGGTGATGTCTTCCATTATTTTTAGCACCTGGCCGCCGATAACCACTATCGTCCCGATATAGACCGATTTTTTTACGGTGATTTTGGCGTGTTTGGTGTCGATTGCCCCGAGCTCTGCGCAAAAGGCTTCTTTGATTTTGTTCATTTTCTCTTCGGTTTGCACGAAGTTCCGCCGTTGTTTGGCGAGTTGGCTGATTTTTTTTGCCACTTCCGGAGGGAGTTTTTTGTTTTTAGAAGTGTAGCGGAGCAGAACGGCATCCATTTTGGCCTTTGCGCGCTGTAGTTGGATAATTTTCCGGTTGAGGATGTTGATTCGTTTTTTGAGCGCCAGGTTGGTGGCGGCCATCACGACGGTTATGACGCCGGCTGTCGAACCGATTTCGTTTGCTTCTATTCCTTGAATTGCCGAAACCGTCCCGCCCCTGATTCGGCCTTTTCCCGATTTGATCGAAAGAAAACCGTCGGTAGAGACCTTGCTGCGCATGATTTCATCATGGATATAGATATTGCCGCCGGCATGGAGCCTGGCTCTTTCGACAAAGCGGGCGGTTATATCGCCTTTGGCCTTAACTTTTCCCTGCTCCTGACTAACGATGCCCCCTTTTACCAGGATATTGGCGGCGGACTCCACCGTGGCGTCTTCGATGCCGCCTCCCACCAAGATATCCCCGGTGGCGGTGACGGTGAAGCCCGATCTGATCCAGCCCTTGATATTGAGCATGCCGTCCATGGCCAGATTGCCGGTGGAATAGTCCACATCCCCGGCAATTTCATACATTTCAAAGACCCCGATCTTGTCGTTGTCGATCAGGGTCGCCATCCCTTCGATTTCCGCGGTAAAGGTGAGGCCGTCTTCGGAAACGGCAACATTGCCCTTGGGGAAGAGGTCTTTCTCGATTCCCGGGACTGCCGGCAGCGTATTTCCGAAGATGTCGTAGCCGTCGATCCCTTTTTGGGCCGGGATTTTATGGGCCAGGATCATCCCTTTTTGGACGTTTTTGATCATGCCTCTTTCTCGGAAATCAATCAGATCCGAGTCTTCATGGTAAGTGCCCGCGGTTTTTTCGAGATTCAAGGGGAAGTCGATTCTGCCGTCCTGCCCTTCCACGGGCGGTTTGCCTTTGGCGATGATGACATCGTGCAGCGGTTTACCTTTTGTCGTTGCCAGCTCAATAGCCTTTTTGATATTGGCGCGGATGATCCCGTGTTTGATCTGCCGGTGTTTCAGCAGGTTGATGATGATTTCCGCAGTGAGCCCCTTTCCTTGCCGGGCTGGCGGGTGGATGGTCAGGTAGGCATGCATCTTGTCCTCGGAGATGCGCAGCGGTTTTTCCACGGACAGGGTGCCGTTATTGTAATCGGCATAGCCGGCGATGATGTCATTGGCCACGACATAGGTGAGACCGTCGTCGAGAACAGTGACATTTTCCCCGGCGGTAATGGCTTTATCTTCCGGAGGGGTAGAGCCTTCGAGGGTTTCGCCGGTAACGGTGCAGCCGTTTTGCAACTCAGCCGCCGGGATTTTTTTGGCAAGAACATCATTGGCCTTGACCAGCTCCTTGCTGATTTCAAGGTTGTTGATTTTTCCTTCCTGCCGGGCCGTGCTGATCGCCTCCGGGTCGGCGTTGTTCATCCGGAAGCCGAATTTGATGACGGCTTTGGTGCCTTCCTGGGCCGGGCTGCCTTCGGCGACCAGGACCTGCTGCTGCGGGCTGTCCTGGTCCAGGGCGGTTTTGATGGCATCTTCGTGGATGCCGTGGACCACGCCGGATTTGGCCAGGGTCGCCAATACATCTTCCAGGCTGAGGCGGCTGGTGTCGGCCATGATCGGCATGATCGTCATGCGGGCCGACATCCGGTCCTCGGCAATTTCGACCAGATTGCTGACCAGCACGCTTTCCCTGGAGGCGATGGCCTTGCCGTAAATTTCCGCGGTGTAGGTCAGCTTGTCCTCTGATACCAGCACGTTGGCCCCGGCTGAAAAGGGTTGGTCCGCCCCCAAGAGGGGCTCCAGTTCCTGACCGTAAATATCCTGGCCGCCTGTGCCTACAGCGGCCGGAATTTTTACGGCAATGACCTGGCCCGGTTTCACCATGTCGGCGGCTTCCGGCTTGTCGCTGAGCGCCTTTACTCCTATTTTGTACTCGATGCGGCTGTCTTGGCCGGGTGATGATTTTTTACCTTCGGCAATGCGGATATTGTGTGCGCTCTCGCCGTCGGCCGCGACCTTGGCGGTAACTTGGTTGATCAATTCGGTGTTAATGCCGCAGATGATCTCCTGGTTGGCGAGATCGGTCAGGATATCCTCGGCGGTTACCGGTTCGCCGTCTTGTTGCGGGGGGGAAAGCGTTTTGATGAAGGCGGCCATCTTGTCGGGCTGCACAAATATCTCAAATTTGCCGGCAACCTTGAAAAGCGAGACCTCAAACTGGCCTTCGCCGGCTTCCTTAACCGTGACCTCCTTGGGCAGTACGCCCAACTTGAGGGCTCCCTCTTCGCGGGCGGCTTTGCGGTCCGGATTGCTGATGATGACCGAGGTTTGTTCCATGGTGGCAAGCCGCCTATCGTCCGTGGAAGAGAATGGCCAATAATGGCCGACGGCCGCAGCCGTTACCGGCGCTGTTGTGCTTTATCGTAAAGCCCATCCGTCTCTCCGTGAAAATAATTCGATAAATTCCGGCTGGTGCCGGTCGATGGCTTGGCTGATCAGCTGGCGCAGGTCTTTGTCGATTTGCTTTCTGGCCGGCAAGGAAAGGATGGTCGGCAGGTAGTGGTCAACCGGGAGTTGGTTTTCAATTCGCATTTTCTGTGCCAACCCTTGCGCCATTCCCGGCTCCATGCCCCCTTCCATGTGGCCTGTCTTGCTGTGATCGCCCAACGCTTTTAAAAAGCCGACGATGGAACTGATATCGTTTTTTTGGTAGAAAAGTTCAATTTCCTCGTTAATATTTTCCCGGTCCTCGCTAAGCTCTTTAAGTTTGTCCCGGTATTGCTCAATATGGACGGCAAGGCGATCGTAGCAAGCAAAAAAAAGATTTTTCAAGCGTCTTTTCCGGGTAAAGCCGTGGAGACTGATTCCTTCAAAGACCCTGGCTCTGATCGTGGCCGACTTGGTAAGGTATGGGTCGTAAAAAAGGTCGGCGGGCAGGTTGGTGAGGCTGAGAAACTCATGGATCAGGCCCTCGTCGCCGAGCAGGATATAGATTCTGATCAGATCAAAGCTGATTCGTTTTTCCAGGATAAAAGAGTATTGCCTGGTTTTTTCCTGGAAGTTGAGTTTGTCTGTTTCGATCAGTTTGCGAAAGCCGAAATAACGCTCCGCAATCTCTTTTTTTATCTCATAGGCAAGGACATCCTGAATGTTGGGGCGGTTGCTGCGCATAGCTGGACGACCTCAATCGGGGGCCGATAATCTTGATTATGTTGTTCGCCTATAACTAAGCGTATCATAGGAAGAAAAAAATGGTAAGGCTGAATTAACTCTTTGTATTTTAATTATTATTGCCAATCAGATAAGATGGGTATGACGGCGGGGCCTGAGCCGCAGGGGCAATAGTTGCCCCGCGGTTGGTCAATGGGGATTAGTTGAAATTAACCGTATGAATTTATTGAGAAAAAACATAGGGATGTTCGGCGGCTTGTCGGCGGTACTGCTGGCCGGCTGGGGCTGGCTTGTGTTGCCGGTTTGGGTGGAGGGCAGATTGCAGAGCCTGGCCGCGAATAAGATGCCCGGCTTGGAGTTGACCTGCAAGGTGCGCCGGATCGGCTTGACCGGGGTCGATCTCGCCTCGGTCAGTCTGGCTTCGGCGCAGGGCGTTCCCCTGCGGATTGACTCGGTCCGGATTGATTATTCGCTGTCGGGCCTGCTGGCCGGCCATCTGCGCCAGGTCAGCCTCGGCGGCCTCTCCTTGCATGGGGCTTGGCGTGATAATCGCCTGGTGGTGCCCGGGCTGACCGATAGCCTGCAAAGCTCGGCCCGGCCAAAGCCGGAGGCGGCCGGACCGGTCTCCTTTGCCCTGCCCTTTACCTTTGGGGCCGTGGTCGTGGAAAACGGGATCTTGGCGGCTGATTGGTCCGGCCGAAAATTGCTGTTGCCTTTTTTCCTTAGGGTCGCCCGGGAAAATCCGGTCGGGCTTGGCGATATCACCGCACCCCTGCAGGGCGTTTTTCGATGTTATCCGGCGGGTAAAGAGATGGTGGTTGCCGGCCGGGTTCAATGGCGGGAGAACACCTTGCAATTGGCATTGACCGCCGCGGATCTCGATCTTAACCGTCTGGCTGTTTTTTGCGGTCTGGACCGGGCTGCGGCGGTCGGCGGGCGTATGTCGGTCCAGGTTGACGCCCGGCTGGGCCTGCACCCCCTGCGGCTTGATGTTGCGGATCTTGAGCTGGGGCTTGCGCAATTTCAGGCCGGGGTCGGCGGGATTGTTGTCGCCGGCCAGGGGGAGACGCCGGTCAAGTTATCCCTTGTCGGCGGGGAAGGTGGCTGGCGTTTTCAGTTGAACCACCTGGCCCTGCGCGGCCCTGTCGATCTGGCGCTGCATGATCTTGCCGGCTCTTTTTCCGGGGAAATGGCGGCGCTGCAGGGGGCTGGTAAGTTTTTATGCCGGATCGAGGCGGCTGCTGATACTCGGGTTGAGGGGCAAGGCAAAATCCTGGAGTCCGAGGTCGATTTTACGGCTAAGGCGGAGCAGGGTCAGTGGCGGCTTGACCTGCAAGCCAAGCCGATAGCCGGTAGCGCTCGGCCGGAGGGATTTTTCAATTATGAAAAGCTGGCGGCCACTCTTCGCGCCTGGCCTGCCGGGACGGCGGATTTTGAGGTGGAGCTCAGCGGCGGGCGGTATAAGGGTAACGATGGCTTGCTTGAGTTGCCGCGCCTTGAAATTTCCGGCCGGGCCGATGCCGGGGCAAAGGATGAGTTTCGCGGCCAGACGCAAATCTCTGTTCGCCAGGGGCGGTTTAGCTCTGCGGCGTCAGGCCTTGCCCTGGCCGGGCTTAACGGCCGGCTCGCCGTGGCGTGGCCGCCGCAGTTATCCGGGGCGCCGCCGGGCGAGCTGGCCATCGAGCGCTTGAGTTTCCAGGGGAATGATCTGGGCGCGGTTAAGATCAAGACCAGGCAGCAGGGGACGCATCTGCTCTTTGATGGGGTGCATGCGAGCCGGGTTTTAACCGGGATCACGGTTAATTTCCACGCGGATCTCGGCTATGATCACGAGGACGGGCCAACGGCCGCTGTGGAACTTAGGTCGCCCCGCCAGGCTTTTACTGCTTTTGATATCGGGAGGCTGGCTCGGATGAAAGAGGAAGTGACCCTTGCCGGCGAGTTGGAGTTGATGGCCGATTTTAAAAAGAGCGCCAAGGGGAGCAGCGGGGAGTTATCGATGGCGGTCCATGGGGGGCGGCTGGAAATGCCGGGGCGGCAAGTCAATGTGGACGGAATTGAGCTCTCCTTGCAGGTGCCCGAGCTCTTAACCGGGCGGAGTGCGAGCGGCCAGCGCTTAACCTTTGCCAAGGCCCGGGTGGGCGGGTTAGAGTTTAATGACGGTCGCCTTGTTTATCAACTCGAACCACCTGCTTCGCTTTATCTTGAAAGCGGGGGCTTTGCCTGGTGCGGCGGCCATGTTTACAGCCAGGCCCTGCGCTTTTCGCCCAACCGCAAAGATTATGACCTGGTTCTTTTTTGTGATCGCCTCAATCTGGCCCAAATTCTTGAGCAGTTCGGGGTGGACCAGGCCTCCGGCGAGGGCAGCGTCAGCGGCCGGATTCCGGTGGCCGTTAACAACGGGGTGTTGCGCTTTGATGACGGGTTTCTTTTTTCTTCCCCCGGCGAAGAAGGGATTATCAAAGTGGGGGGGATGCAAACCCTTGCCGCCGGCCTGCCGAAAAATTCAGCCCAGTATGCCCAGCTTGATTTTGCCGGGGCGGCCCTGAAGAATTTTCACTATAAATGGGCCAAGCTGCTGCTGCTCACCGAGGGTGAAGATCTTGTCCTGCAAATGAAGCTTGACGGCCAGCCCGCCGAGCCGATACCATTTAGATATGATCGGCAACTGGGCAGCTTTTCCCGCCTGGGAGTCGACGGCGGCGCCGGCATCAAGCAGCCGATTCGCCTTGATATGAATTTACGGCTGCCGTTGGAGAAGATTCTTGGTTATGGCGGTAATTTTCAACAACTTTATAAGATGACCCAATGAGCAAAAGGGGGCTCGCCATGAAAGAGATAAGGATCTGCTGGTTCCTGGTCGCTTTGGGCTTTTTACTCACCCAGGGCTGTACCCGGCATGAAATCGAATCCAAACATGAGGTGCAGATGGCGCCCATTGAGATCAAGCCCATTCACATCACCATTGATGTCAATATCAAGGTCGATAAGGCGCTGGATGATTTCTTCGGCGACATTGATCAGGCTGCCACCCAAGGCGGCAAGTAGGGAGGTAACACATGAAAATTTCAGCAGCAGGGGTGACGGCGATGGGAAAACAGGGCAAAATCTCTCTTTTTTATCTGTTTTTAATTGTAAGCTTTGTGTTGTCGGCGGCAACACAGGTGTTGGCCAATGCCAATGATATCAAGGCCAGGATGCAGGCCAGGCTTCCGGAGATAGGGGCGCTTAAAGCCCAGGGCCTTGTCGGCGAAAACTATAAAGGTTATCTCGAGTTTGTCAGCGGGACCACGGCCAAGGTCGAACTGGTCCAGGCTGAAAATGATGATCGCCGGGCGGTATACACCGCCATTGCCGGTCAGCAGAAGACAACTGTCGAGCTGGTCGGCATGCGGCGGGCCAAGCAGATTGCCGAGCTGGCCGGTCCCGGCACCTGGCTGCAGGATGGCGGCGGCCGCTGGTATAAAAAATAGGGTTGGCAGGTTGTTGGGGGTTAAAGATCGGTAATAATTTCCCGTAACGAAAAGCGTGCGGGTAACAGGGCCGGCAGTTGGGAAAGCTCCTTTTGCCGTAAAACGGAAAGCCAGTATTTGAGCTTTTCGGCCCGATCGCCTTCGGCGCCATGCCGGATTGGCAGCTGTTCCATAATTTCGATACAGCCGAGGTGGTCCTGCATGCTGAAGCGGACGGTAAGGGCTCTCTGGAACAGATCTTCGGCCTCGGCATGCTGGCCGCTGGTCAGCGTGGCCATGGCCCACTCGTACAGGGTTGCCGCGATCCCGGGCCTGGCCGTACTATCCCGATAGATTTTCAGGGCGGCATTGAAGCGCTGGTCGCGCCCCGACCGGTCCCCCTGCTGCTGGGCCAGCAGCGCCTGGAAGCGGAACAGTCTTGCCACCAGGGCCGGCTGCGATTTGCCGTTGTGGTTGAGAATCTCCGCCAGTTGCGTCACCCAGTGGCCGGCAGTGCTCGGCTCGGTTGCAAAGGCGATGATAATCCGATTTTGCAGGGCCGCCAGGGTGAAGCTGTCATGGGTGGCCCGGGTTGTGGTTGGTAGATAGGGGGCCAGGATTGTCAGCGCCTGTTGCCACTGTTTTTCCTTGATCGCCAGAGAAGAGGCCATGATCTCGAGATGTGGGGACAGTTCCGTGATATTTTCCCGGCCGGCCAGCTCGCGGCTGCGTTGCAGATGGTCCGCCGCGCTTTGCAGATTGCCGGCGTCCAGGTAGGTTTTGGCCAGGTTGAGATGGGCCTGGGCCATGCCGATGCCGTGGTCGAGGCTGCGGTAAAGGGTGAGCGCATCGTTGAACTGGATCTTTGCCCCGTAATAATTACCCTGCTCAAAAGCGTTTATCCCGCTGCTCAGCTTAAGTTCCGCCACCTGGATGGTTACCGGGGTCTGCTCGGGTTGCGGTCGCTGCACACAGGCATTGTTCAGGATCAGACTGAGCAGAGCGACCAGGATGGTCAGGATGTGAGTAGGATAGTTATTCATCTGCGGCCTGTGGGGCTATGAGGAGTTGTTTGTCGCCTGTTTGCTCAACCGCCTGGGATAACGGCCAGACCCTTTGCGCGGCCCGCAGGGTCCGGTCGGATTCTTCGAGCAGGATCCGCATCTTGCCGACCAGTTCCGGCAGTTGTTGCACCTCGTTGTCCATGGTATTCAGCATATTGTTTACCTGGGTCATGGTGTTTTTCAATTCAACCATGACCTTGGGGAAATCTTTCAAGGTGTCCTTCAGGGTGCTTGAAAGCTCGCCGGTGTTGGTCAGGACCGGCTCCAGTTGCTTCAGTCTTTTTTCAACCACCACCACGGTTTTGCTCAACGAGCTGACACTGTTTTTGATGTCCTTTTTCATCTCCTCGTCATAGAGGGCGGCGCCGAGCACTCCGCCGCCGGCGGCCAGTTGATCGGTGATCTTCCGCAGGTTGCCGGTAATCTGTTCCACGTCTGCCATGGATTCCGAGAGTCGCTCGCTTTGCATTGATTTCACGAACCCGGCCAGGTCGCTGATGGTCGATTGCACCTGCCGGATACCGGTGGTTATCTCGGTGGCCAGATCTTCAACCGAAAACGCCTCTTGGATCTTTATGTCGGCTTGGTCTTGCAGTAATGGTTGATCGGGGGAGCCGGCGCTTATCTCGATGGTGCCGCTTCCCGCGCCGAGGAGAGAGATATTTCGGATCGAGGCCACGGAATCGGCGCGGAGCAAGCGATGGAACCGCTTAAAGATGCGCATGCTGACGATGATCTCGTTTTTTTCGGAAACCGCAATATCCGAGACATAGCCGCCGTCGATGCCGGAGATGCGGATGGTGCTGTCGGTGGCCAGCCCGTGCGCGGTGGGCAGGTATCCGTAAATGGTGACGTGGTCCTCAAAGAGGTATTTGGTTTTGCCGGTGGCGATCAACAGGCCGAAAAGGGCGACCATGGCCAGCAGGACAAAGGTGCCGACCAGCCGTTCCTGAAAGGAATAGGCCATGCCGTGGATATAATGGGGGCTGTTGTCAGCGGGTGGTTTTTTCATGGGGTAGCCCATTTATAGTGCGAGTGGATAAATTGTTGGACATCGGCAAGCGGTGAATCGGTGAGCTCTTTTCCCGAGCTGAAGCGGTGAAGATGATCGGCGTCCACATAGAAAATACAGTCCGCGTTTTCAATGGCATAGGGGAGGTTGTGGGTGGCCATGACCAGGGCCAGGTTTTTTTCTTTGCGCAGCTTGTTGAAAAAAACGGCCAGGTTTTCCTCGTCCAGGGGGTCGAATGGTTTGAACGGTTCATCGAGAAAAAGAACCAACGGGTCAAGCATCAAGGTGCGGATCAGCACCAGTTTTTGTCGCTGGCTCCGGCTTAAATAGGCGGGCAGCAGGCCCAGGTCGACTTTAACCTCAAGTTCGTCGAGCAGGTTATGGGCTTTGCTTTCTATGAGGTGGTCATTGGCCGGCTGATGATACTGGGCCGGCAGGGTGATGTTCAGCCAGGCGTTGTAAAAGGAGATGAGCGGGGTGTAGGCGCCGGCAAAACCTATTTGCGGCCGCATGGCGGACCACTCGTTTTCGTTGAGTTGGGCAACGGTTTGTTGGAAAATTTCAAGGGTGCCCGCCGCCGGATCGATCCCGGCCAGTGCCCGCAGATAACGGGTTTTTCCCGAGCCGTCAGGGCCGATGAAGCAGGTGGTGGTTCCGGCTTTGATCTCCACGGTTAACGGCGCCATCGGGCGCTGTTCGTTATCGGCCGGGGTCAGCCGGTCCGCTGTGATCAGCACCTTGTCCGGTTGCCGGGGGCTCATATGGCGACCACCATGATCAAGGCGTCCAGCAGAAAGATCAGAATCAGGCTGTTCATGATCGCCCGTTGGGTTTGTTGGGGGATTTCCGTTCTGGAGCTTTGCACCTGCAGGCCGTGATAGCAGGCGGCGGTACCGATCAGCAGCCCGAAGAGCAGGTTTTTAAAGATAAAGGTGATAATGATAAGCGGGGTCAGCCGGTGGATGAGTTCACCCATATATTTGAAATAGTTGACCGAGAGCAGGATGGCGCTGATCATGATGCCGCCGGCCAGGGCGATGATGGTGAAGTAAACGGCCAGTACCAGTTGGGACAGGGATGAGCCGATCATCCGGGGGGTGGTCAGCAGATCGTTGATGTTGATGCCCAACAGTTTGAGCGACTCTATTTCGCCATGCAGTTTCATGTTGCCGATATCAACGGCAATGGCCGAGCCGGATCGGCTGACCAGAATGATCGCCGCGATAAGGGGCCCCAGTTCCAGGCCGACCAGGTCGATGAGAATGGCGGTCATGTTTTTGGTGCCGCCCAGGTTGTCAAAAAGGGAGATAAGGCGAAAGGTGATGATAAAGCCGGTGATCAACCCCAAAATGGTAATGACCGGCATGGCGTCGACCCCGGTGAAAATAATCTGGGAGATAAGGGGGGAGTAAGTTTTGCGGTTGAACAGGGAGTGGCGCAGGCGCCAGTCCCGGAAAGCCCGGAAGGTGAAGGCGGTCAGGTTGCAGATATAGCTGCCCATGCGGAGGGCATAATGGCCGGTGAGGCCGATGAGGATGTTCGGGTAAAGGTGCATATCTCTTCGTCTCTAAACCACATAAAGGAGGCTTTAGGCGTGCCGGCAAGGCATCTTAAGCCGGGCGGCGGAATCAGAATGCCGACCCGCTCCGGGGGTACAAAACCATTTTTTATAATGGTTACGCATCCTTGAATATTATGGAGGGTTGCCTTGGGTTTTGTCAAAAGAAAAGAGAGGCCAACAAAAGGAGGCTGGGGCAAAAAAGCGCGGCAAATCAGGTCAAACGCCTGAGTCGCCGCGCCGGCAGGAGTTTTAGCTGACGCCTTTGCTGTTAAGAAAGGGGGCATACTGCTGGTCGGTGCCCATGATGTGTTTGTCGAGCCAACTCTTGAGGAAATTCATAACATCAATGGTGACCGAGCTTTTGCCGGTCTGCACGTCATTGATCAGGGCTTTGACCTTGGCCGTCATTTTCTGATGTTTGGCCTGGTGATCGGCAAAATCGGGATAATCATGCTGTTGCATCATTTTTTCTTCGATGCTGAAATGTTTGATGCAGTAACTGGCCAGTTGGTTCAGGATCGGCAGCAGGGCATCCTTGCCTTTTTTGGCCATCATGGCGTCGTGTAATTCATTAATCATCTTGATTAGTTGTTTGTGTTGTTCGTCAATTTCCGCAATGTTTACACTGTATCGCTCATGCCAGTTGATCAACCCCATTTGCTGCCTCCGTAATTTTTAAATAATAAAAAGATGTTAAGTTTTTTTTGTTTTGTGTTGCCCGTTGCCTAGTCTGTAATTTTTATTCTAGCACAAGAAGCAAAAAGTTTAAAAAAAAATAAGCAAATAATTATTATTACCATAAATATGGTGTTGCCCGGTTGCCCGGTTGCCCGGTTGCCCGGTTGCCCGGTTGCCCGGTTGCCCGGTTGCCCGGCAGGAGGGTCAGCCGATGAGCAGGCCTTGGGCAAAGGAGATGAGGGGCCGCATGAGGTTGGGGATAACGCCGGTATAGAAGAGGGCCAGCAGAATAATGAAGCCGAAGGGCTCGATTTTTTGGTAGGCGGCGGCCGCCGAGCGCGGCAGGAGGTTGGCAATCACCCGACTGCCGTCCAAGGGCGGGATGGGAATCAGGTTGAAGATGGCCAGCATGATGTTGATCCAGACGCTGGCCGCCGTCATCTGAATCAGGGGCCAGAAAATTGCAGAGGGGATGATGTCGCTAAAGGGAATCAACAGCCGAACCGCCATGCCGCCGGCAACGGCAAGGAGCAGGTTGGCGCTGACCCCGGCCAGGGAAACCCAGATCATTTCCCGGCGGGGATTTTTAAAATAATTGGGGTTGACCGGTACTGGTTTGGCCCAGCCTATCTTCATGATCAAAAAGGCGAGAACCCCGATGGGATCGAGATGTTTAAGCGGGTTCAAGGTGAGGCGGCCCAATTCCTTGGCGGTGGGGTCGCCAAAGCGGAATGCGACATAGCCGTGGGCAAATTCATGGATGGTCAGCGCAAAAAGAAAAGGCGGGGCCAGAATTATTATTTCTTGAATTGTCTTGGAAAAGTCCATGGCGAACATAGCTCTCTTGCTGAGGATTAAGGTCGGTCGGCGGTTAATAAAGGGGGTAGTTGTTTTGGATAAAGGTCAGTTCTTGCTCACGGCTGGTCACCACGCCGTCCAGGCGGGCATCGAGCAGATGATTCAGGATGGCGCCGAAGAGGGGGCCTTTGCGATAGCCCATTTTTTCCAGGTCGTAACCATTTGTTTCCGGGCGAATCTGGCGCAGCTCGGTAACAAAAAGGGAAATGGCTTTTTTGCTCTCCGGTTTTTTGACCAGGCTCATGAGGTATAAAATGCCCTCCGGGGAAAGGTTGTGCAAAAGGTGGTAGATGGCGCTGGCGGATTGGGGGTGTTGTTTTTTCATGATAAAGGCGATGCGATGTACTTCGACTTTTTCTTTCATAATCAACATCTTGTGCCGTTCCGGCACTTCCAGCCGTTGACAAAAATCCAGGACTTCCTTGGTGGGGATCGCGGCTAGCAGGGCCAGCAGGTAAACAAGCCACTGCCGACATGGTTGGTCCAGGTAGAGCAGTTTATGCCAGGCCAGGGCGCGTTGGGTTTCTTCCAGAATCTCTTCGGTTTTTGCATTCATGCGCAGGCGGGGATGCAAAAAGCTGAGCAGCCCGAAATCCGCCATTCGTTTCAAGGCCGGCAGCGGGTTTTTCTCCGAGAGGATAATCTTCAGCTCGCTGAAGAAGCGATGGCCGAAGAAGCGGTCGAAGAGATTGCGTTTGATTGCGTTTTTGATCAGTTTTTCGGTATGGATGCCGATCTTGAACCCCATGCGCTGTTCAAGGCGGATGGCCCGGAAGATGCGGGTTGGGTCTTCGACAAAGCTGAGATTGTGCAGGATGCGGATCTGCCGGTTCTTCAAGTCGTTTTGGGAGTTGAAGAAATCGACCAGGGCGCCGAAGGTGTCCGGGTTGAGGTGGATGGCCATGGCGTTGATCGTGAAATCACGGCGGTAAAGATCTAGCTTTATCGAACTCAGTTCCACGGTGGGCATGGCCGCCGGATATTCGTAATACTCGAGGCGGGCCGTGGCCACATCGATCTTGAAATCATTCGGCAGTTTGACCACCGCGGTGCTGAATTTTTCGTGGACCCGCACCTCGGCCTTGAGTTGCCGGCCGAGTTTCTTGGCAAAGTCGATGCCGTCACCTTCGATGACGATATCCAGGTCAAGATTTTTTTGGTGGAGGAGCAGGTCGCGGACAAAACCGCCCACAGCATAGGCCCGATAGCCGCAGAGCCTGGCGACCTCGCCGATTTCCTTCAGTAACATGACGAGGTCGCGATCCAGCATCTCCACCATCAGCGCCGTCACATTGCGATTGCGCTCACTCGATGGCTGCTCTTCGCCGGAAAGCAACTGCTGGGGCATGTAGCCCGGATCCTTGATCAGCAGGTTGAGCAGGTCGGTGCGGGTGATAACCCCCTTGAGCACATCATGGTCAACCACCGGAATGAAGCGCTGCCGGTGCTCGATAATCAGCTCCTGGATATCGGCCATGGTGGCGTCGGGCGACAGGGTGGCGAAATCGATGGTCATATACTCATTGACCTTTAAGTGGCTCATGCCCAATTGGGTAGCCTTGCCCACCATTACCCGGGAGATCAGGCCCACCACCTTTTGCTGATCGTCGATAATCGGCAGCACCGTAATGTTGTAGCGGTTGAGGATCTCATCCGCCGCGGCGATGGTGATCTCCTGGTTGCCGGTGATCACCGGCGACGACATCAGTTCCCTGGCGAATCGTTCCGGCATTACGTGTTTGTGGAGCAGGCGGATCAGTTTTTCCTCGGCCTCGATTATGGTCATGTCCTGCACGGTGGCGGCGGCGGCAGAGGCATGACCGCCGCCTCCGAAATCACGGGCGATTACCCCGACGTTGACCTCCGGGATCCGGCTTCTGGCAATGAGATAGGTGCGTTCTCCCATCCGGGCGATGGCAAACAGGGTGTTGAGGTTTTCCATCACCATGAAGCGTCGGACCAGCAGGGCGAATTCATCAACGTATTTGGGCAGGTCGATCTTGGAGACCACAATGTCAAGGCCATGGATGGTATAGGTGGTGGCCGATTTGATCAGTTCGTGGAGCAGGGCCACCTCGTGGGTGGAAAGCTCCTGGGCCAGAAACTGGGAAATGGTGCTGAGGTTTGCCCCCTGGGTCAAGAGCCAGGCCGCCGCTTCCAGATCTTCGGGGGTGGTGGTGTCAAAGGCGAAGGAGCCGGTGTCTTCGTAAATGGCCATGGCCATGATCGTGGCCTCGTCGGCCGAGATGGCGATGTTTCGCTCTTGAAAAAGGCGGCAGAATATGGTGGTGGTTGAGCCGTAGGGACGGACTATCTCGGTGCGGCCCTGCATGTCGCCCGGGGTGTCGGGATGGTGGTCGTAGATATGCAGATCCAGGCCGGGATTGCTCAGGCATTGGCCGAAGTTGCCGATCCGGGTAGGCTGGCGGGTATCCACCACAATCAGCCTGGTCACCTGGTCGAGCGGGATATTCTTGAGCCGTTGAAAGTTGTATAGGTATTGCACCGATTCCACAAAAAAATCACGGAGGTTGCGTTCCTGGGAGCCGGAAAACGCCAAGACCGCATTCGGGTATAGTTTCTGGGCGGCAATCATCGAGGCCAGACCGTCGAAGTCGGCATTGAGGTGGGTGGTGATTACTTCCATGGGACTCCGCAGGAGTTGACAACGGGATTGTTGGTGATGGGCTTGTACCAAGCGCATCGGGCCGCAATAAAGAGATTATAGACCATCGGGACAAAGCTTACAACGAAAGGCGACGGGCCGGGAAAAAAGTTATCCCCGGGGATGAAACTTCTGGTGGATGGATTTGAGCCGATTGCTGTCCACATGGGTGTAGATCTGGGTGGTGGCGATATCGGAGTGGCCGAGCATCATCTGCACCGAGCGCAGATCGGCGCCGCGCTCCAGAAGGTGGGTGGCAAAGGAGTGTCTCAGGACATGGGGGCTGATTTTCCTGATGACCCCCGCGGCCAGGGCCGTTTCCTGAACGATCTGCCAGAAGCGCAATCGGCTCATGGCCTTGCCGCGGCTGGTGATAAAAAGAAAATTGCTCTGTTTTTTTTTGATGATCTTGGGCCGGGCCTCTTTGCTGTAGAGCTGCAGATGGCCGCGGGCGGTATCGCCGAAGGGGATGAGCCGCTCCTTGGCGCCTTTGCCGAAAACGCGGACGTAGCCGCCCATCAGGTTGAGGCCGATCAGGGGCAGGTTGACCAGCTCCGAGGCCCGCATGCCGGTGGCGTAGAGCAGATGGAGCATGGCGTGGTTGCGCAGGGCCAGGGGGGTGTGGCTGATCGGCGCGGCGAGCAGGCGGTCCACCTCGGGCATGGTCAGCACCTTGGGCAGGGGGCGGCCCGGCTTGGGCAGGTCGATAATGGCGGTGGGGTTTTCGTTGATGATTCGTTCGCCGGCCAGAAATTTAAAAAAGGCGCGCAGGGCCGAAATTCTCCGGGCATTGCTGCGGCTGGAGATCCCCTGGGCGTGGCAGTGGTCCAGATATTTGCGGATATGGCTGGGCGTTATGGCGCCGAGATCCTTGATGCGATTATTTATTAAAAAGGCAAAAAAAGCGGTGAGGTCGGAGTGGTAGGCCTGGGTGGTATTGGCGGCAAGCCTGCGTTCCACGGCCAGATAATGAAGGAATTGGTCGAGATGGAGGTCGAAAAAAGAAAACGCTCCGCCGGTTGCTGCTTGGGCATGCTGCCCGGTCCGGTCGGAGCGTCTGCTGTCGGAAACGGTCCCTCGTTTGGTAATCATCCGAGGAAAGGTCCCATGATGTTAGTCGCGGTCGCCACGCATGGTGAGTTTGCGAATCTTGCGTTTTGATTCAGCCTGTTTGCGGCGGCGTTTGGCGCTGGGTTTTTCGTAGTATTCACGGCGTTTGAGTTCTTTTTTCATGCCGTCGAGCTGCAGTTTTTTCTTGAGCAGCCGAATTGCCTGTTCGATGTCGCCTCTGACTTCTACTTCAATCATGGTGTCTCCAATTTCCAATTAAAATAACAAATCTTTAAAATGTGCCCAGCTGGAAATGATAAAAAGCACATGTGTTGACTACGGTAAAGACAAACT